>Ga0164243_10004299_pt1 | contig 22411 bp, 13 predicted proteins | sample OricompcompostOP_FD_108781 | JGI IMG/M metagenome (GOLD analysis project Ga0164243, IMG submission 108781) | Organic Plus compost microbial communities from Emeryville, California, USA - Original compost - Organic plus compost (OP) | ecosystem: Engineered > Solid waste > Mixed feedstock >...
CGTTTCAGAGAATTCAGGTGGCCCACACTGCTTCAAATATGGAGTCACAACGAACTATATTACCGGGCTCCAGGTTGTACTGGCCGATGGCAAGAGCGTGCGCATAGGAGGCAAAGCGTTCGACTATCCTGAGTATGACCTCTGTGGCCTGTTAACGGGTGGAGAAGGAACGTTAGGACTTCTCACCTGCATTTATGGTCGACTTATCAGGAAACCCCCAGCCGTCAAAACGATGCTTGTTGTGTTCGACTCGGTTGAGCAAGCTGGAGAGGCCGTATCAGCCATCATTGCGGCAGGACTTGTCCCCGCCACAATGGAAATGATGGACCAGAAAATCAGCCAGATTATCGAGCCATTCGCACAGGCAGGCTTACCACTTGATGCGGAAGCGATTCTCATTATTGAGGTTGATGGCTATCCAGAGAGCCTTGATGCGCAGATAGAAGAAATCGTCCAGATTCTAAAGGCACATGGGGGTAGCGGTATTCGTGTCGCCAGAAACGAAGAAGAGCGCACAAAAATATGGCTGGCACGGAAGAGCGCGGCTGGCGCTGTTACCCGCCTTAGCCCTTCATACTACACAGTTGATGTTACAGTGCCACGAAGCAAGCTAGCGCAAACTCTCGCCGAGGTCAATCAGATTATCGACCATTATGGACTTCGGGCGGGCCATCTCCTTCACGCGGGTGATGGTAACCTGCATCCTATGATCCTGATACCTGATCCAGAAGACCCAGAACTGATGAAGCGGATTCACCAGGCAGGACACGATATGGTTGCCTGCTGCGTCCGCATGGGAGGCAGCTTGAGCGGCGAACATGGTATTGGCATAGAGAAACGTGATTATATGCCGCTTATGCACTCGCAAGCTGAGCTCATGGCGATGTGGGATGTTAAACAGGCCTTTGATGCTCAGAACATCTTTAATCCTGGTAAAATCTTTCCCACGCCAGAAAAAGGCGAAGCCAGTCCCTTCACAGGCTATTCCAGCCGCTATCAGACTCCATTAGATGAGACATATCAGTTGAAGTTAAGCGAGACAGGTACCTTCGAGCCCGACAGCGCGGAAGAAGCTGCCCGAGGGTTGCTCTATCTGACCAATCACGATCAACGCGCCCATATTGGAGCTCCAGCTTACAAGCAAGAAAACGATATTCAGATCAATACCTCAGCCTTACGCGGCATTCGCGAGTTTGCTCCCGATGATCTCTATATCACTGTCGGCGCTGGCACACCTTTGAAAGAGGTTCAGGACTACCTCGCGCAAGAGCAGAAATGGCTCGCGCTTGAAGCACCGTGGGCAGAAGCGACCCTCGGAGGTTTGATCGCTGCTAATATCAATTCGCCATTACGCATGCGTTACGGCGCGATACGAGAACAGGTGCTTTGCACGACTGTTGCTCTGGCAGATGGACGAGTTATCCGCACAGGGCGTCCAATTGTCAAAAATGTTGCAGGATACGACCTGACCAAGCCATTTGTGGGCTCCTATGGCACCTTAGGGCTGCTTTGTGATGTGACGCTCAAGCTCACTGTCCCCCCCCGAAGCCGCTGTACCATCCTGATTGGCCTGGACGATCTACATACTGGCTTTGAGTGGGGTCAGAAGCTGTTGCAACGAGCGCTCAATATGTCCTCACTCGTACTCTGTAAGGGAGTACAGGCGAGCGTCTCTGTTCCACACGGGAAATACCTGCTTGCCTGTACAGTGGAAGGGCATCCAGGAGATGTGGAACTTGAAATTCAGCAAGCAGAACACCTGCTCCATGAGCAGGGCTGCGAGCAGATCACCATTCAGGATGCGCTTCACGGCGTCGACCTCTGGAAGACGCTCCTAACAACCAATGAAGACACAGCTCTACAAGTACGGGTTGGCTTGCCTCTGATTAAGCTTCCAGCATTTGTCCAGAAACAGTCGACACTGCTGGAAGGAGTAAGCTTTCTCGCCGATCTTGCCAGTGGCTTGCTCTATCTGACATATACACCTGAAACCGAAGCACAGACATGGCTTCAGGCTATCCGACAGGAAGCACTCACAAAAGAAGGCTATGCCATTGTGACGGATGGACCGCTCGCGATCCGCCAGGGGCTTGATCCGTGGGGATATATCCCCGAAGCGCTTAGCGTTATGCGAGCGCTCAAAGCACGCTGGGATCCGCAAGGCATCTTAAATAACGGTATGGGCTTCCCTTCCACTCTCACCTCTGCACACTAACAGGCAGGCAAGCTCTCTGTAGCCCGGGAGCTTGCCTTCTTTACTACTGCGCTTGCCTCGAACACAAACGGTTTCTTCATCTATGCAATTCTCTACTTCTCGAAATATGCATTACAGACAATAGTACCAGAATATCGACAAAAATCTATTCACGTCGTAAGCTACCTTAATACAAGAGATCGGACTTACAAGTATTGAGAATGTGCTTGAGAAGGATTATCAATGGAGAAGAAACAAAGACAGCCAATGATGGCCCACGCAGGGCGCCATTGCCTTCACGCTGATTCACACCAAAAGACTATTTTACTGATAGAAGATCAGGTCCTTTTCGGGAAGCTTTTAACGCGGATCATCGCCGACCGCACTCCATATCAGGTTATCCACCTCTATGATGGTTCTCAAGTCATACAGATCATGAAAGAAAAGAAGCCTCATCTCCTCGTGCTGGATTATGACCTACCCGGAATGAACGGGATAGAGATTTACGATATGATCCACAATACGCATGAATGGGCTGATATACCGGCGATAATGGTAAGTGCGAGTCTGCCAGAGCAGGAGATTCGCAAGCGAAATATTCCTGGACTATCTAAGCCTTGCAGCAGTCAGGAATTGCTCTCAGCAATTGAGCAGGTCATGCTTCCACACTCCTGAAAAACAATCAAGCGCCTCGCACGATTGCCGCGAGGCGCTTGTTATTTCCGAGGAAAAGCAGAGGAAAATAAAAAATCGGCCTACCAGCCGACTTTAGAGAGTGGGCGATGAGGGATTCGAACCCCCGGCCTACTGCGTGTAAAGCAGCCGCTCTAACCAGCTGAGCTAATCGCCCTGACAGATGAAAAGGCACCCAAAATCTATACTGGATGCCTTTTCAGAGAAATGCCCTCGAGTGGACTCGAACCACCACGCCTTTACAGGCACAGGCCCTCAACCTGCTGCGTATACCATTCCGCCACGAGGGCATAAGCTATAACCTCATTTACGTTTGCCATAATACACCCTCAGAAGCAATTTGTCAACAGGTTGTAGACCTTTTTTTTGCCCTTTTTTAAGATTCCTTGATGGTATTCATCCGATAGCGTCGGAACGAGCGTCGCGTACCTGCTTCAGGCGGTCCCTTTTGCTCCTGTAAGTTTTCTACAGGCGAATACTCAAAAGGATCGATCAACGTCACAACCTCATCTGCCTTCTCGATAGCGGGAGAAAGTTGTTCAGTACCACTGCGATAGCGAGAAAGCAGTCCCCCATGCGCAGGAAGACGCTCCAATGCATCTGTTTGACGTTCCTGTACTTCCTGCTTCCGCACAGCCAGCTTTAACAGGGGCGGACGCACAGCCAACTGTTTTTCAGTGACAGGGCTCTCCTGCAAAAATGGTAGAGCCGTGAAGTCTGTCTGAGGCAAAGGAGTGACAGGAAGTTTCTTCATCGCCATATTGTCCGGTAGTGGCTCCGTCATACCCAGAAGCAGATCTATCATCAAACGGCGCTGTCGTCTTCGCTTGATCTGTGTAACAATGACAGGAACCAGAATACACACGAGGGCCAGCCCTCCGCCCGTCAGCCAGAAAAATTGAGGCGAGAAGACAAATGGGGCCTGCGGCTGTACTTCAGGCTGTTTTTTCGTTGTCGGGACCTCTTGCTTTGTTTGCCGAGCTGATTTCGTGCTCACCACGGTTGGCTGTGAACTTGGCGTTTTTATCGGCGTCGCAGTTGGCGTTGGTTCCTGTGTTGGCTCAGAAGACGGCGTTGGTGATGGTATCGGAGCTGGCGCTTCCGCACGATACTGGGACATCTGCTCCATCACCTTTGCAGCCCACTCGGGAGCATCAGCGGTGCCCACATACGTACTGCTGATATCGTACACAGTAGCCATCCCACGATCAACGTAGCCATTCCGAATTAACTTGAACCAATCCCAGACAGCTTCTGTATATGAGGGGTAGAGCGTATACCCATCATACGCGGTTGGATAACCCGGATTGCCACGTACACTGCCCGGGTTCAGATCGGCCAGGCCAACACCAGCAGCGCCCTGATTGGTTTCAGCCCACCAGACAGCCAGAGCAAAAGCATCATCAATATTGTACTGAGAGGCAGCCTCCACAACAGCCTGACCGGTTCCTACCATCGGGCTTCCGTTTCTTCTGAAAATGGTCTCAACCGTCTCAGCGGAAAGCGTGGGAGGACCGATTACAGAACTGCCACTCGCCTTCATCGGCGCTCCATGCTGCATCTGCCAGAAGAGCGTAAAAGCGCCGCCAAGCAATATCACAGCCGTTCCTCCCCAGAGGAACAACAGTGAATGCCAGCGTATTCGCATCTTATGTTGTTTTCGTGAAAAAGACATACAATACAACCTACCAGGATATACTACTATACAACTTAGTTAGATATAGATGTTTTTTCCTCTTATAAACACCGGCATATTACCGGTCTGAATCGTTTTATATAGAAAACTGGTGTTTTAGCACCTTAACAAGTGCTATCACACCAACGAACCAAAAAATGAAAGACATGCCTGTGTTATTGTACCATACCGATTGATTGTGTACTGTGGAAACTGTAAGTGAATAGGTAGTATGTCCCACAGGGGTATGCTATACTGAGGTCGGCAAAGTGTAACGAATCGGGATTGAAGAGACAACAGACGGGGGGATTACCATTAACCAGCATAACGGCCAAAGGCATACACAAACAGGACGTCTTGGACGTCGCACCCTCCTGCACAAGCGCTACTTAATCGAGCGAGTGATAGGACAAGGAGGCATGGGAGCCGTTTATCAGGCTCGTGATCTCAGGCGTCAGGCAGTCTTTGCCATTAAAGAGATGAGCCTGTCTATGATCCCTGACAATGAACGTGAACAGGCCATCCAAAATTTCAAAATTGAAGCAAAAATCCTGTGGGGCCTTAATCACCCCAACCTGCCTACATTTACAGGCTTCTTTTCGGAGAATCAGCGCTACTATCTCGTCATGGAATACATAGACGGCTGGACACTGGAAGAACTGCTTGAGCGCAACGGAGGGCCATTTCCCGAGCGCCGCGTCCTGGGTTGGGCCCGGCAGCTCTGCGATGTACTCGAATATTTGCACAGCCAGCATCCTCCCATTATTTTTCGCGATCTCAAGCCGGGAAACGTGATGCTCACACGCGATGGACAAATAAAACTCATCGACTTTGGGATCGCCCGCTTTTTCCGCCCCTCTGTTTCTCAGGATACTCAGAAACTCGGGACCCCTGGCTTCGCGCCTCCTGAGCAGTACGGTAACGCCCAGACGGATGTGCGCTCAGATATTTATTCGCTGGCGATGACCCTCTTTCAACTGCTGACTGATACGGTGCTGAAGGAAGACGACTTCGGCCTGAAAAATATACGCCAGAATTACCCGCATCTCTCCCCAACCGTTGCACGAGCGCTCGAAAAAGCAGCGTCTAAGGAGCCCGAAAAACGATTTAGCAGCGTAGCTGAATTTCGCAGTGCCCTGCTCGGAGAGCATACCTTCGCCTTTGAGAGCGGTGAACAGGTTTCCACCCCAGAAGAGTTGGCCGCATTTTGTCGCTACTACCCGGAAGAGGTCGCGGACTATCTCGCCAGCGGTGAGATCGAGGTCTGGCTTCACGAAATCGGCGAGAAAGAGCTGGCCCGTAAGGTTCATTACATCAGCACTGTTGTGACAGATCCATTTGAGGCTGTCGAACAATTTATTCGCCTTGTAGGCTCTACCTCATCCTCGCGCCCGGTACGTCATCGCTCATCACAGCATAAGGCTGTGATTGCGTCGCCCCTCCCCGAAAAAGAGCACGAGCGAGGAAAAACAGGCAGTCCGCTTCGGCTGCTTCGTAAAGCGCACACCACATTGACAGTGCAACCATCGGCGCTCGATTTTGGCGAAGTCTATGACGAGATCTCTCCTCCTCTCACACTCACCATCAGCAGTGAGCAGGATATTCAAGGCTCAATCTACGTCAGTGAGCCCTGGATTTTACTCGATCAGGACGAATTTGAGGGCCCATATACAGAAGTGACCGTCTGCGTCAACCGCGAGCTATTGCTTGGAGGCACACATTACACCGGATACATCACGATTGTACCGGGAACCGGAAAAAATGGTTCAGGGAGGGCAACGAAAGTCGCGGTCAAAGCCACTGTCCCCGGCCAGCTCCCCTACTACTGGCGCAGGCGCAGCGGGAAAACCATCGGAGCCGATCTTGACGAAGAAGAAGAAAACTATGAGATCGAGGAAAATTATACAGCCAGGCAGGTACAACAACAGGCGCAAGCAGACGAGCAAAACAGCTCCCCCGTTGACCAGGACCTCACGCTGAAATATGGCTCTCCCGACGCTTCCAATGGCTGGGAGCCTGCGGACGTTCAATGGAGTTCGCTTCGTGCCCGTCAATGGGCAGAATATACTCGGACCTTCTTCGGCGCATTAATGGCCGGAGGTATGGCATATACCATTCCTGAGGGGCTGTTACAAAAACAGATTCAGCCTTCCGATCCGGCCTTCATTCTGGTTATGAGCCTGATTATTCCAGCCTCCGCCCTGGGAGCAATCTGCGGTAACTGGAAGCGAGCAGGGTTACTCAGCCGCATCTGCACCGGAATGACTAGCGTGCTGATTGGGCTTGCATTTGGTTCATTACTCCTGCGGCTTCTGCCAGCTCCCATCTCGCTGCTAGCCTGTTCACTGCTCAGCGCAGCAATAGCTGTCATCGGGATCAATGAGAAAACCTGCGAGATATTGACCGATGCCATACGCTCGGTTCACAGCCTGGGCAAAAGAGTTAGCTTTGCAGTAGCGGGCCTCTGTGGTAGTATCTTTGGGTTGCTCCTCACTCTTGGTTTTCCTCCCACAATCTTCAGTTTACTAGGGATTGCGGCAGGAATAGCTATTGCCATCCTTCAGATGTGGCGGGTAGACTACCTGATAAACAGTGAAGAGCAGTTCGCTGATACGGAGGAAGAGTAGTGACAGCACAGAAGGAAGTAGCTCTCCCGCAATTGATTGTCGTTCTGGGTCCGACCGCATCCGGTAAGAGCTCGCTGGGAATCAATCTGGCTCAAACCTTTCGGGGAGAGATCGTCTCGGCAGATTCACGCCAGGTCTATCGGGGCCTGGATATCGGTACAGCCAAAGTTACACCAGAGGAGCAACGCCTTGTCCCCCATCACTTGCTTGATGTCGCAGATCCTCGAGAAATCTATACTGTAGCACAGTTCAAACAGGCAGCAATGGAGGCCATCAACGGCATCATTCACCGGGGTCTTGTGCCTTTTCTCGTTGGTGGCTCGCCGCACTACATTCAGGCCGTTGTCGACAATCTGGATATCCCCCAGGTCGAGCCACAGCCCGCCCTCCGTGCAGAGCTCGAACAGCGGCCCTTGCCCGAGCTGCTGGCACAATTGGAGGAGCTAGACCCCCAGAGCGCCACAACAATTGATCGCAACAATCCACGTCGCATCATTCGAGCGCTCGAAGTCTGTCTGATAACCGGAAAGCCATTCTCCGCACAACGCCGCCTGGCAGATCCCAGATATCACAGCCTGCTACTTGGCATCCATTGGCCGCGTGAGATCCTGTATCAGCGCATCGACGAGCGCGTTGACATACGTATGCAACAAGGCATGGTTGATGAGGTCAGAAAGCTGCTCGCCGAAGGAGTTCCCGCTGAGCGTCTGGACGCAATGGGATTGGAATACCGCTTCATTAGCCGCCTGCTCCAGGGACAGTTCACAGATGAGGCTGAGATGGTCCAACGGCTGAAATATGCCATTCACGATTTTACCCGTCGTCAGCTTACCTGGTTCCGCAAGGAAAAGCGCATTGTGTGGATTGAAGGTGGTACAGATGTAGAACAGCAAGCTCGAACGATAGTCAGCGACTTCCTTAAACAGAGACAAATACTTTGATAGAAAAGAGGAGCCGTTCCCGTGGGGAAGGAACGGCTGAAACTTGTAGAGAGGCAGTGGGGCAATTTAGGATAGTAAAAATGGGTAGACCCTGGTACCTAAAAAGTGGGCGCTCAATCCCGATCCCATTCATGCCTTTAGAGTTCTCCACCCCTATGATAAAGGCTGAACATGAAGTGAGCCTGTGAAGAACCTGAGAACAGACTGAGAACTCATAATCAAACCACAAAGCGAAAGAAAAAGCCCGCCGATCTGGCGGGCCTGTTGTTTTTCGCTTCGCTTCAGGAGAGAGTTTGCGCCGAAATCGCGATCTGTGCAGGATCGGTATCTGTTTCCTGCCTGCCCTCTGTTGGCAGTGAGGCAGATAAAACGCTCTGCACAGTCGGGAAATTGCTTTCCACAATCATGCCATTGTCCATATACACATGATACGGGAACATTGCTGGATCAAAGGTATTGCTATGCGAGATCAGGATAATCTGCTCAAAATGCTGACCCAGAATGTCACCGGTCACCACATCAACCAGCGCCCGTGAGCGACCACGATCAAAGGAACTCAGCGGTTCATCCAGCAGGATAAAGCCCGGGGCAGCGCCTAGCTCACGTGGCAGAATGGCAATTGCAAAAGCCAGACGAAGCGCCAGCGAAAGCTGATCCGCAGTACCAGCAGACAACCGGGACTTCGGCAAGTACTCGTTAGCCGCAGGCTCCCACACACTGACCTGGAATGAGCCGCCCCCAATGACGCCGGCCTCTTCCTTCGTGCTCAGTTTCACATCGTGATAGCGCCCGCCGGTAAGCAGGGGAAGCAATTGCTGCATATAATACTCGGTTCGAGGAACCACCTTTTGCAGCAGGCGCTCACGGGCCTCCTTCAACACGCGATTACCGTGCTTCTTCACAAGGAAGGCACGCTCAAGCTGTTCTAGATGCTTGCGTACCTGTTCCAGCTTCAGCGGGTTCTCGCCAATCTGAAGGGTCTTGCTCAAAGCCATTTCTTGTTTTTCCAGAACGTCTAGCTCTTTTTCCAGTTCGCTCCGCTCGTGCTCCAGCCGGCGCTGATCCTCGGGCGTGTATTTGGAGATCAAAGGCCAGACGGTTGCCAATCCCTGTAACGAGTAAGACTTCGGCTCAGGCCGCTTATGCTGGCGCAGCAAGGTTCGGATAACATCCTGCACATATGTGATTTCCTGACGACAAAGCTGAATTTTCGCCTGAGCTGCTCCCTCTTGATTTTTCAGGCGAGCGAACTCCTGCGTAATAGCGTCCTCGTCTGTTGATGCAAGCTCTTGCTGACAGCGTTCGCGCAAAGCAAGCAAATCTTCGGCAAAGGGTTTCGGCGGAACAATCCAGCTTCCCAGAGAGTTGCTGTACTTCGCCAGTTGCTTATAACGCTCGCTGAGCAACTCCTGTAGCTCTTTAACCCGGCGCGTATTGGTATCGAGTCGTTCCTGAAGCGTCAGCTTATTGCCCAGCGTAATCTGCAACTCTTCCAGTTGTCTGCGAGCCTGGATTTCCGCGTGATTGACCGCGGCCTGACCAAAAGTCAGACCCAATGTCGCCACACGCTGCCGTAGCGAGGTATTAAGATCCTGGAGCGCTTGCTTCAGTACCACCTGCTGTTCTTTCGCACGCTCAAGCTGAACCTGCGGGTTGTTTGATTTGTAGCGTTCCGCCCGTTCCTGCATCGTCTTCTGGCGCTGCTGCAAATGCTGTAGAGATGCTTCGAGCTCCTTCACCTGCTCACCCAGATCGGAGGCAGCATCAAGCTTGCCATCGAGCGCAGCAATCTCGCGTTCCGTATCTTTCAGCGAGCTTTCAACCAGAGTTTCCAGTTGAGGAATATCGGCTGAGCCTTCCTCGGACGGGGCCGTCATGGTATACAGTACATCCGCAGGCTGCAAACGATCATCCAGACTGGGCAGCGGCAGACCTTCTTGTCCGGCCAGAAGCGTAATCTCCTGGTGCAGGAGTTGTATTTCAGACTGAGCTTGCTCCAAACGCTGCTCTAAATGGTCCCAGTCATGTTGTTTGCGCTCTTCTTCAAGGCGTGCATACTCTTTGCGCAATCTGGCTACAGCTTCCATTGTGACGCTTACCTGGTTACGTGCAAGACTGGCCTCTTCACGCTTGCGCATCGCCTGCTGTTGAGCTTCAGCCACACTCTCATCAAATTCGCCCACTTTTCGCAGAAGCTGCTGTGCTTCCTCAAGCGAGCGAGGAATAGAACCACCGAGAGACGTAATTTCGCGCTCGATACGCTCAAGCGTCTCTGGCTTCAGATTCGCAGAGGCAGCAACCTGTGCCCCCTGCATTTTCTTGTACTCGCTCATCGCGGTCAGAATCTGATCCTCAACCTCTCTTTCAGAGGTGCGAGCCTGCTTGAAATTATGGAAGCTAAAAGTTGCAGCGATAAGCGAAACTGCCGCGACAATGCTGGCAATAACACCGGGAATTGGTAAGCGCGGGACAGCAAAGGCAAAGGCAAAGATCGCAAAAGCAGTTGCAATCAGAGCAGCCAGGACTGAAACCACCAGTAGCACACCAAAGCGCCCTTTACTGGTTCGAGCCTCTTCCAGAGCAAGCTGTAACCGCTCCTGATTCAGCCGCGCCTGTTCGAGCAGGCTCTGGGCCTCTCGCTGCCCCTGCATCATGCCTTTCAGGCGGTGCCATTCCTCAAGTTGCTGTCGCAAGCCAATCTGACGCCAGCGTTGTTCCAGCTCCTCAGCCTGTTTCTGGGCCTGTTGAGCCTCTGCTTCTGCCAGCGCAAGTTCTTGCTCGGTTTCCTTGAGCTCCTGAGCTGTCTTCTCAAGCTCTTCGCTATTGCGTTGTGCATCTGTTCGCTCATTGAGAGCCTGTAAATATTGTTGTTCCTGCTTACCCAGAGTCGTAAGGCGCTCAAGCAGGTTTTGCAACCGCTCAAGCCGCGCTTCTAATTGCGGGCGACTGTGACGCCGCCGCTCTTCCAGCTCCTGTAGTGTCTGGCGAACTTCCTGCAACCGCGCGGTGGTATGCTCAATTTGCGTCTCAACGGATTTGAGATCATCCTGAGTCTCATCATATTGCTTCAAATCCTGCTCAAGCTCTTTAATCGCATCAACCGAGGTCAGCAAATCGTTCGACATTCGCTGGAGCGTGCCAAATGAACGCATCAGTTCGCTTAACTCAGCGACACGCTTTTCCAGCAGGGGCAGTTCTTCCTGTTCGCGCCTTTCCAGCTCGGCCAGTTCTGCTTCAAGTTCGGGAATCGACTTACGGGAAGCTGCGATATCTTCGTATGCCGAGATGATCTCTGATAGCGTGGCCTCGGCCTTCTTGAGCTGCTGAATACGGCTCTGGCGCGTTCGTAGTTCAGAGCGCCGTGTCTTGACCTCTTCCAGCGTTACCTCTTGCTCAAGAATCTCATCCTCTTGCTGCTTAACCTCAGAGAGCCGCAGGTGCACATTTACCACATCAAGCGCAACCTCGACCTCTTCCAGACGGCGGCTGAGCACGGGGAGACGATGCTGTACTTCGGCCAGGCGTACACGTTCGCGTGCAAGCTGGAGCTGTTGTTCATCTTCATCCGTCACCCGGAAATACTCCAGCAGGCTGGTGATTTTTCGCAAGCCCAGAGCCTCACGCACAATCTTCTCGCGTTCCTCACCTGAGAGCAGTTCCAGACGCGCGAGGCCCTTTTGCTCAATGAGCCAGGAGTTCCGCAGTACCTCGCCGGTCAACTGGCCCAGTTCCGCCTCAATGGTTTCATTCGCGATCTGAAGATTGGTAATGATTTCCTCATTCGGGATACCAAGCCGTCGAATGCTCAAGGTAATTTGTTGCCCCTGACCGCGCTCTATACACCGCTTTATCAAGAGCTCGGTTGTGCTGACAGAGAGAAGCAGCGTCACTGTAGCCGTTTGCGCCCCAAAGCTGATCAACTCATCCAGCGAGGATTGCTGCCGTGCGTCGCTAGCCAGAGGCTTCCCATACAGGGCAAAATAAATCGACTCAAGCAATGCGGATTTACCAGACTCATTCGGACCCTGGATAAGAATAGATCCACGTTGAGGAAAGTGAAGATCCAACTCTCGCAAGAGGCGGAAGCGCTCGACTGTTAAATGCTTCAAAATAATCATTGATTTACACTCCGTTCGCCAGGCCCAAATCAAAGCCCTATAAGAGCTCGCTCAACACCGTCAACTTCTACCTTCTCATCTCTTCCAGAGCTGATAGCACTTCTTCCTTCGTCCACTGAAGGATCTGTTTTTCCTGCTCATCAGAAGCAGTATTCATCCACTCGTCAACAATAGCGCTCACTTCCGAATGCAGCGACAGGCGTTCACTGCTTTCCAGCACAATGGCCTCCTGATCGGGAAGAAGAGAGAGCGCACTATCATCAATGGCCAGCGCAAAACAATGCTCTTCCCCGTAGCGACGAATTTGATTCAGATCCAGATCATGATAACGGCTTCTTGTCAGTTCGCCTTCAAGCCGAAGCTGAATCATCGTGTCAGAGTGACAGAGAGGCCGCAAACGGCTCAGGATCGCTTCTGTTGGCAACGGGTCCTGCTTCGCAGGGTCGGCAGGCCAGAGTTCATTCACAGGAATAGAGAGCTGTTTCACTTTGAGCGTATCAACCGGAATATGATTGCACCAGCGGATACCATCAGCCGCGAGGCCCATGAAGAGAAAGCCCGGGGTGGCGTCTGGTACAGAGAAATCAACGTGCTGTGTCGCCCCGGCAACAATTACCTCGGTCTGCCCGAGCTGGAAGCGACAATGCCCGTGATGGAAGCCTGCCAGAATATAGCGAAAAGCTGACAATTTGGTCAGAGCAGCCCGAGAAATCTGCGTACGAGAGGCAAGGAGAGGGCTCGAAGAAGCTAAACCCTCGATAGGGGCATGCAGAAGGAGGAGGGGAATCGTGGCCCGCTCAATCTCATCACTGATGCGAATCTGCGCCAGCGGGTCCCCGTTCTGATCGGGCAAAACTCCAAGCGCACAAACGCCAACCTGTTCACCTCGAATAGAGAAAAACCGGGGTTCCAGCAGGTTATCAGATGGAACCGGAGAGAAGTACTGAAGCGCTCCCAAACGCGCATAGCTCATCTGAGGCGCGGGAGTCACATCATCAAGCGGAGTATCATGCACACCACCGAGAGCAAGGGTATGTACACCCGCTTGCTTCAAATTTGCCAGCCTCTCGGCGACGAAGCTGCGATCGCGCTCGTCAGGCATCGTCGTATCAAAAAGATCTCCCGCTTGAATAAAAAGATCAACGCCTTGCATCACAGCAAAATCAGTCGCTTGCTGAAAGGCCCGATGTAACCACTGGCGGCGCTCTTCCCGTTTGCGTGATTGTTGTTCAGTATAGCCCAGATGGTTATCTGCGGTGAACACAACCGTTACAACATCACTACGCGCCTTCTCAAGTTTCGTTTGCTCATCCCGTTCAAACATATTCTCTGCCATCATAAGTCAATCCGTACGGATACTGGTTCTATCCATCCTGTCACATTCAACAGCCAGTTCTATTCAGCTATCAGATAAAAGATTGAGAGCTTCTCGCGTCAGAAGCGTTTTCCTGTACTCTCTCAGGAAGAGAGCACAACTCCACCATACCTGGAAAAGAAGCGTAGAAGAGCGATGGAGCGGAAACACACTATCTCACATCTGCTCACTATAGATCAGTGTACAAAGTCTGAGCAGGTTGCCAAATCCAGCCGGATACGATGTTGTGAGATTAGTACTCTTTTCTCAACGTACTCAAAGTGAGTCTATCACAAAATGAGGTGATTACAAATGAATCAGGCGAGAAAGAGGGACTATTGGGTGAATGGCGAGCAGAGGTTCAATCGCGCGTGAGATCAGGACATACTATAAGCCAAAAGTACCCCTTCTCGCGCTCGGTCATGGACACATACCAGAACCAAATATTAATATATAACGTACATACAAGATGTAGCGACACCTTGTAAAAGCGGTTGCCCGCAGGCCATTGCTGGTTTTTAGAGAGCCTGTGCAGGGGATCGCTTTCTGTCTATATTGATAGTCAAACCCAGGATAGTCAAACCCAGGATAGCCAAATCCGGAATAGTCAAGTCCAGGGCTTAACCCCGGACTTATCAAGCCGATAGTGAAACACGAGACAGGAAAACAGATACACTCGAAATACAACTCCGGATAGGACGAATAGGAAGCGAAGCGCAGCAATCGCTCCATGATCCTATGAGCTATCTCGGTCGCCCGCAACGACCAACTTGTTGAGAGGGAATTGAGGCTCTTTTTCCTTATCTGCAAAGGCTTATATACATCTTCCAATTTCTCACATAGATCAGGAAAGAGAGCCGTGAAACACATCAGGGAGCTACTGAAAAACGATGGTTGCACTTAACCATAGGTGGGAGAGCAATGTGGTGGAAGCACAGGAAATAATAGGCGCTCAGGAAACGAGGAATGTTCTCCTCTCGTTCGCGAAGAGCATTCAAGAGCGAGATCTTGTTACCTATGAGCATTCCCGCCGAGTCGCTATTTATGCCAGACGACTGGCGCTTTTTCTGGGTTGGAGCGAGAGTGAAGCGGAAGACCTGGCATTGGCAGCGCTGGTCCATGATCTAGGGAAAACCTGGATCAGCAATAATATATTGAATAAGTCAGCCGCTCTTTCAATAGAAGAGCGACGTACAATGGAGCGTCATCCAGTTATCGGTGCAGGAATCCTGATCGGTTGCGATGTTGACCCTTTCTATGTCCAGGCAGTGCTACATCATCATGAAGCCTGGGACGGTCATGGCTACCCTTCCGGACTGAAGGGAAAAGAAATCCCGCTCAGTGCTCGTATTCTGACCATAACGGATGTGTATGACGTGCTGACCTCTCAGCGCCCATATAAAGCCCCTCTCTCTATGGATGCAGCACGTGAACGCATATTACAGTCGTCAGGTGCAAGCTTTGATCCAGTTATTGTACGCGCTTTCTTAAATCTGCTCGATACCACGCCAGACTTTACCGTTACCCAGACAGCAGATGAGCTATTAGAGCTAGAACGCCCGGCATCTGCACCGATAGATGTTCGCTCTCCTTCTGACCTCAAGCTTCAGTTGGCAGACGAATTCTAGTGCATATATCCTGGCAGATATCGCGTTGAATACAGATTGTGGTGCAGAAACATGGACGCGGCCTCTTGTCGAGCTTCTTGATAATATCTCCCTCATCTAGCTCGACAATGCCATATTTTTCTCGCATCGCTCCAGAGAGAAAGAGACTGCATTTCTCGATAGACTTCACTCTTATCCTGCAACGCCAGTTCTTCGTTCGAGATATGTGCCTCGGGTTCTATCATTCCATGAATAAGCCCCCATTTTTCAATCAAGCCAGCATAGGACCTGTCTTTTACCATTGCATGGAATGTCATCTTGAGGGCATCCATAAGCACACGATCATCTTTACGTACAGCGATGCCCTCCAGCGTGCGATTCTGTATTGTTCCCGCTAACTCAAATTGGTCAGGATAGATGTGCAAAAAGTGATCGGCTAATGGAGCATCAATATAAAAAGCGGCGACTTTCCCCTGGCTGAGCAGTTCCAGCCCTTTTTTCGGATTCGTCTCCGTCTTTATCGAAATACTCTGCTTTCCGTTCTTGCGGCAGGTGGCGCTTTCCAGCATCAGATCATCTTGCTCAATCGTCTCAGAGAGCACGCCAATACTTTTCCCACACAGCGCATCTATCCCGGCGATCCCCGCAGGATTCCCTTTCTGGACCAGTAATGCCTCACCCCCTTTGAAATAAGGAATGAAGTCTACCTTCGCCTGAAGGTCAGGGGTGATTGGCAGTGCCGAGATAACGACATCGATTGTTTTCTGCTGCAAGTTATCGATCAGGGTGGAAAAATCGAGATTGACGATCTCTGCTTTTAAGTTCAGGCGATGAGCGAGCATTGTGATGAGCTCGATATCAAAACCAGCCGGTTGCTGGGTGACAGGATCTTTGTATTCCTGGGGAGGATAGTTCAGATAACTACCAATGGTGAGCACTCCCGGTACAAGCAATGTATTCGGGGGAAGCTTTGGTACCGGAGTCGCTGTCGAAGCATTGTGCGAGACTGAAAAGATGTCTCCACTGCACCCGGACAGCAGAAAGAGCAGCACCATACAATAGGCCAGGAGGCGATAGAGCCTGAAGAACCTGCTTCGGCCTGCTCCCGGCTTGGTCTGCAAGTAACGCGTAATAAATTGCAACGCGGAACCTCTCCTCTACTACCTGGACAGACACCAGACCGCAAACGAACATCCATATTCTGCTTATATTACGCACTTCAACTACTATTCTATCACGGGATGGGCTAAAAGAAAGAAGAAAGCCTCATATTGAGCAAAATCTTCAGGAATCGGATGATTGTTTTTTCTCCGTCTGACAGAACACCGAACGGAACATATCTATCAGCATAAGTTTTCTCCACTTATCCACAATTTTTGTGGATAACTTGTGGAGAAAGTGGATAACTGCATCCCGAAGGACCCTTCGTATCGTTTGTTTCGCCAAAGCAATCATACAGGCGAAAGGGCTTACAGTGCCGTCTTGTTTAATAACTCCAGACTTATATAACTGTATATAACTGTGATATGATATGGCTCAACTCATCTTTTGTCGAAGTTATCCACAGAAAATGTGGATAAGTTATCCACAATTCATCCACATATATCGTATCGATATATAGTCGCGATATATCAATGCGATATGTCAGGGAGTTATCCACAGAAAATGTGGATAAGTTATCCACAATTCATCCACATTTCCACAATTCTCCTGAATTTGAAGCAAGGAGACGGTGAAAATGGTGTGAAAGCCAAAAGTTATCCACAGAAAATGTGGATAAGTTATCCACAATTCATCCACATTTCCACAAAGCTGTGTTGAACGTCACGAGTTATCCACAGAAAATGTGGATAACTTATCCACATTTTCCACACAAGCAAGCAGTGTTTTGTGGATTAATCCGCAGCAAGCAAACGTCGATAAAAGGCTTTTTTTAAGAGTTATCCACCAGGCAACCTGTAATCATTGGTACCACTCAAGTTATCCACAGAAAATGTGGATAAGTTATCCACATTTTCCACATATCGCAACGATATATATATATTGCACATGCGAGTTATTCACAATTTGTGGATAACTTATCCACAGTCTATCCACAATCTCCACACAAGCGAACGGTGATCTGTGTATTTTTCCTCATTTTTTCGACTTATCCACATTTGCTGTGGATAACTTTTCCACAAACACCGCTCACTTGGTGGATAACTCTGCGTATTTTTCCACATTTCTCGGAGTTATCCACAATCGATGTGGATAAGTTATCCACAAATTCAACATAAGCAGACATGCAAATTCATTTTTATCCACAGCCCTGTGGATAAGTTATCCACATACAAGCGATCGCTGATTCCGCCGAAAGTGTGTAATTTGTCCATATATTATCCCTCAAATTGCCCGTTTTTGGCAATTATTGTGACTTCTTTCCAAAAGTGCTGCGTATTTTTCCACATTCCATAGTTAACTCTCAACTTATCCAAAAGTTATCCACAATCGTTGTGGATAAGTTATCCACAATGGCCGATTTTCTGTGGAAAACCTGTGGATAACTCCCTCAAAATCACACTCTTTTATGAAAATCTGTACAGGAAGAAAGATGGCAATCCACAGGTTTTCCACAGGTTTTCCACAACTTATCCACAGTCTATCCACCTCTTATGGCATTGTGGATAACTTTTTCAGGTATTTTTAAGGCGAGGATAAAACGGCTCCAGAAGCGGTGTGAAGCAAGCTTTTAGGGCTAAGCAGTGAAAATTCCGGGGAAAAGAGGATCTTAACAGGCTTAAAGTGGCTTCCTGAGCCGTATGAAGCAATAATCCAGGAGCATTCACAAAAAGTGCAGCCTGGCGTTCCGCTCTATCGACCATAAAGCGGCTCCTGGAGCGGCTTGAGTGCCAACCCGGGTCGGTTTCCCCGGAGCATTCTTATTCTGAAAGTACGTTTGGTATGAAGTGGCTCTGTGAGCCGTTCGAGTGGCCTGCTCTCTCAGGTCCCTTTTAATGCCAGAGAGGCCAGCGAGGCTGAAAAACAAGTTATCCACATTATCCACAGCCCCTACTACTACGGCTTTCTTTATTTTATATTTTTATTGATTTATTTAGATATTAATAGTAGTTCGTCGTTTTCGCGTTTCGGCATCGTCGAGCTGGCAGGAATTTGCGGTCGCTCGCTTTGCTTGTTGTGGGTGGAAGGTTGGCTGCCAGGTCCATGTGCTATTGACCCCCTTTCTAGCAACAGCAAAAAGACTGCTTGCTATTTCCGAGAGCGAGGCTGTTGATTGTTGCTTTCTCCTGCTCACTTGCTTCTGGTACTACTGGCGGAAATATGCGGCATCTGCCTGAGGAATTCGGTACAATGTGAAGTGTGATCCGGCTGAACTCGATAGTCGTATACAAAGGACTATCTGTGCGACTTTCTGTGACATAGCTCGTTATATCTGGTTAGACAAATGAAATACAGCCTTTTATTGGAAGGCCAGCAGCGCATTTGAGGGACCAAAGGAGTATGGCAACACTTATCGAGAATATCAAAAACAAAATCGACATTGTTGAGGAAATCGGCCTTGTCGTTCCCCTACAGAAATCGGGCAAATCGTTCAAGGGGAACTGTCCTTTCCATAACGAAAGGACACCCTCATTCTACGTCTTTCCCGAGACACAAACATGGCGCTGTTTTGGTTGCAATGAAGGCGGAGACCTCTTCACGTTCGTGGAAAAGCAGCAGGGTTTGGATTTCAGAGAAGCGCTGCGTTATCTGGCTGAAAAGGCGGGCCTTCAGCTCGAAGACTATGGCTCGCACTTCTCTCCGGAGGACAGAGAGCTACGCGCCGTAAAAGAGCGGCTATACAAGCTGAATGAAGATGCGGTTCTCTGGTTTCATCAGATGCTCTTGCGCGCCAGAGAGGCTGAAGAAGCGCGTGCATATGTTAAAAGCCGGGGAATCTCTCCTGAAAGCGTGCTGGAGTTTGCACTTGGCTTTGCTCCTGATCGGTGGGAAGGCTTATCACGCTATCTGCTGGACCGGGGCTATACCGAGGATGAGATTGTGCAGGCGGGCCTGGCTCGCAGAAGGGAAAGCGATGAGGAAAGAGGAAACGAGCAGCAGGGCGGCATCTATGACTACTTTCGCAATCGTCTGATTTTTCCTATTCGCGATACCCGAGGTCGGGTTATTGGCTTCGGTGGAAGAGACCTGGGCGATGGGAAACCGAAGTATCTGAATTCGCCCCAGACACCCTTATTTGAGAAAAATAGTGTCCTGTATGCGCTGGATGTTGCCCGTGAGGCGATCAAACAGGCAAAGCAGGTGATCATCGTCGAGGGATATGTTGATGCTATCATCGCGCACCAGTATGGAACAAAACAGACAGTTGCTTGCTGTGGCAGTGCAATTACTGAAAAACATATCTTACAGTTGAAGAAGCTCACCAAGCAGGTAACGCTAGCACTCGACCCTGATGCTGCCGGGAATAAAGCAACCGAGCGCGGCATTGAGGAAGCGCTGCGCGGGTTTGATCGGACGCATGTGCCGGTTCCGGTGGTGCAGGGCTCGAACGGACAGCGGGGGGCTTCAAGGTCCCAGACACGCGGGATTATTCGCCTGGAGGAGCAGGTTGACGCGGAGATCAACGTCCTACAACTTCCGACCGATGAGGACCCGGATGAGTTGATCAGGCGCGACTATAGCTCCTGGTTGTATGCCATCAATCATCCTTTGCCATTGATCGATTGGTATTTTGTCAGTAAGACTGCTGGCCTCGATCTCCACTCACCAACGGGGCAGACGGAGGCCGCAAGAAGATTATTACCAGTAATTGGCCTTCTGAGCGATAGAATCAAAAGAGATGCGTATATTCGCAAGCTGGCAGGCATGATCGGTACAAACGAGCGAACGCTGCACATGGAATTGCAGAAAATACTCAGAGAACAAAAGGGAGGCAGTGTTACTGTACCCCTTCCTGTACCGTTAGAGAGAAAGAGTGCTGGAAAGAGGAAGAGTCAGCAGGCTGTAAGCTCGCTTGGAGATACGTCGATAACAGGTGTAAGCGGAGGAAGAAGCGCAAACACAGAACAGAGGAGTAGCCAGACCGGAACGACAACGGTACTTGACAGAAATACGGCAGATAGGCTAAAATTGGAAGACTACCTGATTGGGCTACTCTTGCAAGATCCTGGGTTAAGCGCCTATGTTTGTGGTATAATTACCGATGGTGACTTCGCCGGGACAGACACGCGAGAGTTGTACCACATTCTCAATTCTGTGTATCAACAACGTGCTTCTTCCCCCTCTTTTGAACCCTTAGAGCAAGTTGTGCCAACTGCATTACAGGAAACCTTGACCAGAGTACGACAGCGTGTTGAGTCAGTCTCTTTTAAAAATGGAGATGGCCTGGTGAAAGAGGTTGTGCAGTGCGCAACCCGGCTCAAGCGAAACAGACTGTTACAACTGAATACAGAGCTCAAGTTTTTGATGAATGAAGCGGCTGCTGCAGGCGATATGGCGTCGCTTCGGCAGTTACAACAACAATTGCTGGCAATACACCGGCAACTGCGTACCATTAATTCCGCGACACATCTCCAGGGGTAGCCTCCGTTGTCTGGATTTTCCGGCGCTTTGTGAGATGTGCTTCACTCATTCACGAATGAATTTAGAGAGGTTTTCTGGGAGCCTTTACACTCCCGGTCAGGATGGACTAATTTTCTAAATAGAATATGGACCAGGAAGCAGGAAAATCTATCTTTTGCTTTTATTCTTGTAAGCCTGTTTTCTGAAGGGGGATGCCAGAATGGTGAATCGGGAACAAGATGTTATGGATCGAGTACACAATGGGCATGTAAATTCGGGGTCATTGGGGAATATGTTGGATATTGAACCATTTGATGATGGTTTATTGGATGTAGATATTGATGAGATCGGTCATTCCGCTCATGCTACCGTCGGCGGCAATCAGATTAACGCTCTCGATGATGCTGAGCCTTTTGACCTGTTTAAATTACAGGACGAAGAGCCTATGGATGCCCTGGACCCAACCAAAGAGCCGCCAGCGGACTGGGAGCCCGGCCCAGAAGACGTTGTTGATGTTGATGCCGAGATCCTGGCTGACCCCAAGTGGGAAGACCTGCAAGACGGCTTTAGCATCGGCGTTACAGACTTTGAAAGCAGCCTGGACGATCCCGTGCGCATGTACTTGCGCGAGATCGGCCGTGTGCCCTTGCTGACCGCCGATGAGGAAGTGCGCCTCGCTCAGTTGATGGAGCGCGGGAAAGCTGAGCGCCTGAAGCCCAATCCTGTACAGCGTATCATCATTGAAGGCGAAGAGGCCCAAAAGCGCTTGACTGAAGCAAACCTGCGCCTGGTCGTAAGCGTGGCTAAGAAGTATATTGGCCGTGGTATGAACCTGCTGGATCTTATCCAGGAGGGGAATATTGGCCTGATCCGCGCTGTCGAGAAGTTCGATTACGCGAAGGGCTTTAAGTTCAGCACCTATGCTACCTGGTGGATTCGCCAGGCCATCACCCGTGCGATCGCCGATCAAGCTCGTACTATTCGTATTCCCGTTCATATGGTTGAGACAATCAACCGCCTGATCCGTATTAGTCGACGCCTGTTACAAGATCTCGGGCGTGAACCGACCTCCGAGGAAATCGCCGCTCAGATGGATATCAGCGCGGAAAAGGTCCGCGAGATTATCAAGGTGAGTCAGGAGCCTGTCAGCCTGGAAACGCCTATCGGCGAGGAGGATGATAGCCACCTGGGTGATTTCATCGAGGATCATACTGCTCTGGCTCCTGCTGATGCCGCGAGCCATCAATTGCTTAAGGAGCAGGTTGAGGATGTGCTGGAAAGCCTGACCGATCGTGAACGCAAGGTCTTGCAGTTACGTTTCGGTCTCGACGATGGTCGCAGCCGCACGCTGGAAGAGGTCGGGAAGGAGTTTCATGTAACGCGTGAACGAATTCGCCAGATTGAAGCAAAGGCTCTGCGAAAGCTGCGCCACCCGAGTCGCAGCCGTAAGCTGAAAGATTACCTGGATTAAGAGGCTGGCAGATTTTATGGAAGTCAGGGCAACCTATAGGGGGAAAGGTTGCTGCGTTCTATTGGTACTCGATTGTTACCCGATAAGCAAGAATTCGAGGATGCGATCTCTTCCGGTCGCATCCTTTTTCATCCCCATTCTGAACGAATGGCTTTCACTGGCAAGAGAA
>Ga0164243_10004300_pt1 | contig 22410 bp, 22 predicted proteins | sample OricompcompostOP_FD_108781 | JGI IMG/M metagenome (GOLD analysis project Ga0164243, IMG submission 108781) | Organic Plus compost microbial communities from Emeryville, California, USA - Original compost - Organic plus compost (OP) | ecosystem: Engineered > Solid waste > Mixed feedstock >...
CTCACCGGCGGCAGCTTCGGCTTTCAGGTCGGCGTGCAAAGCACCGACATCGTGCTCGTGTTCACGTCGCGCCAGAGCATCGAAGGCATCGTCGGCGGCAAGGTGACGCTTGGCGCGGATGCATCGGTCGCCGCTGGACCGGTCGGACGCCAGAGCTCGGCCGCGACCGACATCGGTCTGACCGCCCAGGTGTACTCGTACTCCCGCGCCAGCGGCTTGTTCGCGGGCGTCGCGCTCGACGGCTCCGCACTGACGATCGATCATCGTTCGAACGAGCAGTACTACGGCAAGTCCGGCGTGCTCGCGAGCGAGATCATTCGCACCGATGCCGCGACGGCACCGGCGACCGCACAGAACTTCGTCGCGGCGCTCCGCCGTTCGACGACTGGACAGACCGCGGCAGCCCCGCGACCGAATGCCGCGACGGCAGCGCCCGCCCAGCCGGCGCCGCAGCCCGCCACCCCAGGCGGGCTTACGACGTACCCGATGGAAGATCCCTCGCCGGGACAAGAGCCGCCGCAATAACCAGCCGCTGAGTCTTCGCATCGAGATGACTGCGCCGCGCGTATACCCGCGCGGCGCACCCCACTAGTAGTGGGGCGTCGCGTGGCGAACCTCCACGATCGCGCGCTGCAGATTGAAGACGCATTGCCTGAAGCTGCCCCAGGCCGGGTGCAACCCGAGCTGCGCGCACGAAAGCTCCGCCCTCACGTCTCTTTCCGCCTGATCCATGTGGAAGTAGTACTTCCTGGGCAGTGACTCCGTGAGCTCGGAAGAAGTATTCCCCGCGAACGGCTGAGCGCTCGACGCTGTGTTCGCTTTGCCGGTATCGAAAGAGGCAGGAGCCGAGCGCTCTGCTGCCTCTCGCCTGAACATGACGATGCATTGCGCCAACTCTGGCGTACCAGCCGCATGGCCCTGCTGCGCGCAGGATTGATCCGCTTGCATGAGCACATCCACCTCCTGCAACGCAAGCACGGTTTCAGCAAGGCTGCCGGTGCACGCGACGAACTCCGGTCCTGCCGTCAGTCCCATGATGTCCCTGCAGCTCTGGCGCACCGTCACCGCGTTGTCCGCGTCCAAGCCATAGTTGCCCGGATATGACGTCGCGCATCCCGCCGCAAATACGGCGGGAATGATCAGCGCCGCCATCCTCATCATGCGAGCGGACATCACGCTATTTCTCCCGCGCGTCGGCTGGGCTCGCGGACGCGCTCGCGACGACCTTGCCGTCGCAGACGGTCACCGACTTCGTCTCGAAACGGACGATGCTCACGAGCTTCGGATTGCCCGAGGGCCACACGGCGACGCGGCGCGTTTCCTGGCGGCATCCGGAACCGGCATCGCTCGATCTCGCGGCTTCTGACGCACTGGCGAGCGGCGCCGCGAGCATCGCGGCAAGGGCAGCGCCCGCAGGCACGATGGCGACGAACGAGGCTCGATGATTGGACTTTCTCACGCGTAGTTCTCCAGGTGGGTGACGAATGCATCACTCGCGATGCGAATCTGAATGGGTATGTGCGTCCGCGGCCTCACACGCTTGCGGCTTCCACGAGCCGGCGGTACGAGCCGCGGCTCGTGTCGTTCAAGCCCGCAAGCTCGAGCTGCATGCCGGCCTTGCGCTTGCGCTGAATCCAATCCGTGAGCACTTCCGCGCACGTGTGATCGATGAGCGCGAGGCCTGAGAGATCCAGGCGGACGCGGCCGCCGCTCGGCAGGCTGTCGAGAGTCTTCGTCAGGCTGGGCAGGCTCAGGAACGTCGCTCGGCCGCGCAGCTTCAACTCCACATCGCTGCCGTCGCGATCGACATCCACGTGCAGCTTGAGATTGCGCACATGCGGCGCGAGCTCGAGCAGCGAGAGCGCGAGCCCTGTCAGCACGCCGGTCAGCAGATCGGTGGCCACGACCATGACGAGCGTCGTGACCCAGATCAGCGCGGGCAGTACGCCATGGTGGTGATAGAGATGCTTCACGTGCTCGAGACTCACGAGTCGCCAGCCCGTCACGACCAGGATGCCGGCGAGCGCCGCCATCGGAATCTCGCGCAACAGCCAGGGCAGCCCGATCACGAACGCGAGAATCCAGACGCCGTGAAGCACGGCAGATGCACGCGTCATCGCGCCCGCCTGAAGGTTCGCGGAGCTGCGCACGATGACGCCCGTCATCGGCAACGCACCCACCGCGCCGCAGAGAAAATTGCCGATGCCTTGCGCACGCAGCTCTTTGTCGTAATCGGCGCGCGGTCCGTCATGCATGCGATCGACGGCCGCGGCGGAGATCAGCGTTTCGGCGCTCGCGATAAAGGCGATGGCCACCGCGGTGGCGATGAACGCCGGGCTCAACAGGTTCATGACATCGGCCAGCGTCGGCGTCGAAAGACTCGCGAAGATGGATTCGGGAACATCCACGCGAGTCACATCCAGTTGCAGAAAGAAGGCAACCAGCGTGCCGAGCGTCACGCCGACGAGCGCACCCGGAATCAGCCGCAGCGCGGCGGGACGAAACTTCTCCCACCCGAGCATCGCTGCGATCGTGACGATGCCTGCGCCGAATGCGCCCGCCGTCGAATGCGATTCGGTGAAGAGGCGCCACAGCGAGACGGGAATGGCGAGGAGATTCTCGACGCCGCTCGCCTTCGGCGCATCACCGAACAGCACGTGAAACTGCCCGATGAAGATCAACACGCCGATGCCGGCGAGCATTCCATGCACGACCGCGGGCGAGATGGCGCGAAACCAGCCGCCGAGCCGCGCAACGCCTGCGATGAATTGCATCGCTCCCGCGAGCAGCAGCATCGGCCCGAGCGCCGCCAGGCCGTATTGCCGCACGAGCTCGAAGACGATGACCGCAAGCCCGGCCGCCGGCCCGGTGACCTGAAGCGGCGAGCCGGCGAGCATTCCGACGACGATGCCGCCGATGATGCCCGAGATCAGTCCTTTTTCCGGCGGCACCCCTGAGGCCACCGCGATGCCCATGCACAAGGGCATCGCGACGAGGAACACGACGATCGATGCGGTGAAATCGCGCATCCACACGGTCTTGCGGGACATCGCGCCCGCGGCGTTCGCTGCCGAAGTCATGCGACTGCCCTCAGGCGCTGCGCTTCAGCAATTCGGACGCCGCAAGGCGCGCCCCATGCGGAAGCGCGATCGGCAACGGCGCATCGTCCCTGATCGCGGTGAAGAATCCTTTCTGCTCGTCGAGCGCGAGAATCGAGCCCGCATGGATATCGACGAACCAGCCATGCAGCGCGAGCTTTCCTCGCGCGATACCCGCGGCAACCGAAGGATGCGTGCGCAGGTGCGCCAGCTGGCACACGATGTTCTCGAGCGTCAGGACGCGCACGCGATCCTTGTCGTCGAGATCGGGATAACAGTTGCGCACGACGCCCTGCGCTGCATGCGAGTGACGCAGCCAGGCGGCAACGTTCGGCATCTCATCCAGCGCGCCGGGCTTCAGCAGCCCTTCCATTGCGCCGCAGCCGGAATGTCCGCACACGATGATGTCGGTGACGCCGAGCGCGACGACGGCGTATTCGACGGCAGACGACACGCCGCCGTTGGCTTGCGCGAACGGCGGCACGATGTTGCCGGCGTTGCGGGTGACGAACAGATCGCCTGGCTGCGCCTGGAGAATGATCTCCGGCACGATGCGCGAATCCGCGCAGGAGATCATCAAGGCCTTGGGGCTCTGACCATGAGTCGCCAGTCGACTGTACATGTCGGCGTGGCGTGCGAAGACGTGCTTCTCGAAATTGAAGATGCGGCTGATGACTTCGTTCATCGGGAACCTCGATATGTGACCTCGAGGCCTGCCGCATGAGCATGCGCTTCATGGCTGACAGGCCAGCCTGAAGCGTGCACGGTGTGTTTTGCTAGTCGCGCGCTGGCTCGTTACAAAAGCGCGCTGGTTCGTTACAAAGTATTGCTCGCGACTGGCGCGGCAAATCGATCTGCGCGCACAGACCGCCTTCGGGGCGGTTCATCAAGCGCAATGCGCCGCCCGCCGCCGTAACGACGCGCAACGCAATCGGTATTCCGAGACCAACGCCGGAGGTATTGCGCTGACGCGCGGGATCGAGGCGCTGAAACGGTTCCAGCACGCGCTGCATGTCCTGCTCCGGAATGCCCGGGCCGTCGTCTTCGACGCGGATGCGGATGCCGCGGTCGTCCGTGAGCAAGCGCACTTCGGCGCGCGATCCGTATTGACACGCGTTGTTCGTGAGATTGCTCAGCGCGCGCTTGAACTCGATCGGCCGCAGCCAGGCGTCGCAATGGCGCGGGCCGAAATAGGTGATGTCGTAGCCGCGGTCTTTCAGGTCGTCGACGACGGTTGCCAACAGCACCGCCAGATCGACGAGGCGCGGCTTCTCCGGATGATCGTCGCCGCGAAAGTACGTGAGCAGCGAATCTAGCATGAGCTCCATCTCGTTGAGATCGGAGATCAATGCATCGCGCGTCTCGGCATCCGCCACGCTGTCGGCGTTGAGCCGCATTCTCGCGAGCGGCGTTCTCAGATCGTGACCGACCGCGGCCAGCGCCTCCGTGCGCGCCTTGATCATCGAAACGATGCGGCCTTGCATGTCGTTGTAGGCGCGAATCAGACGCCGAAACTCGGGCAAGCCCTCCTCCGGCAAGACCGTCGAATCCGCGAACCCGACGCGGGTGACCGCATGCGCGAGCAGATTGAGCGGTTGGAGCATTGCACGCAGCGCGAGCGCCGCGGCGAGCGCGAGCACGAGCATCGGCGCGCTCGCGATGGCGATCCGCCGCAGCTTCAGCGGCCAGCTGCCGACCAGATCCTGCGCCCTGAAGTGCAGCCACGATCCGTCCGACAACTGCAGCGATCCCACGACCTCCGTCGGATCGTCCGGCGAGCCGAGCCGCATGCGCAGATCCTTGCCGGCGAGGCTCGGCTCCCAGATCACCATCTGGCGCCGCATCTTTCGCAGCGCCTCCGCCTCGAAGCCGGGCTCGATCGGCGCTTGCCGCCACTCGACCTTGAAGTGCTCCGTCGAGGTGGAGCGCACGATCCTGGCCCGGCGCTCCGGCGCCTCGTCTTCCAGCATTCGCGCGACGACGACGATGTGCTCGGACGTGCGCCTCGCCTGCTCTTCACGCAAATCCAGATGATCCGTGCTCTCGTACAGCAGCACGTTCGTCGTCAGGCCGACGACTGCAGTGATGGCGACCACCGCCAGCACGATTCCGATAGCGCTGCGCGGTATGAGCTTCATGGCTCAGCCGGGCGTGACGTCGGCCGTGAGCATGTAACCCACGCCGCGCACCGTGACGATCGGAGGATGCTGGCCCTCGCTCGACAGCTTGCGCCTGAGCCGGCTCACGAGCACATCGATGCTGCGGTCCGAGGAATCACCGAGCCGCACGCGCGACAACTCGATGAGCCGCTCGCGGCCGAGAATGCGCTGCGGGCTGCCGACGAAGCTCGCAAGCAAGTCGAATTCCGCGCCCGTCAGCTCGATGCTCGCGCCCGTCGGCGAGGACACTGCGCGGCGCCGGAAGTCCACTTCCCAGCCTGCGAAACGCACTTTGTCCGCAGCGTTCGAGCCGATCTCCGTGCTGCTTCCCGGCGGACGCCGACGCAGCACCGCGCGCACGCGCGCGATCAGCTCGCGCGTACCGAACGGCTTCGGGATGTAGTCATCGGCGCCGAGCTCGAGCCCGATCACGCGATCGATCTCGTCGCCCTTGGCGCTGACGAACACGATCGGCACGTCGCTGCGCGCGCGAATCTCGCGGCACAGATCGATGCCGCTTTTTCCGGGAAGCATGATGTCGAGGAGAATCAGGTCGATCGACTTCTGTTCGAGCGCGCTCCATACCTCGGGCTCCGAGCCGGCCTGCGAGACGGCGAAGCCGTCCTGCCGGAGCGCGCGCGTGATCAGTACTCTAAGACCCGGGTCGTCCTCGACGAGGAGGATCGCTGGGGTGGTGGTCATGGGCTCGTGTCGGGAGTCATTCGGCAGTTCGGCATTCAACGATGAAATGATGCGACCCGCTGCTCGCGAGTCACGATCGGCTCGGACAGCCGATCGCGACAACAGTTCACCCTTGAAGGTACGGAACTGCACGGCCGCTGCGACCGCGCAGGTTTTTCATGAGGTCGTCGCGAGATGTGAACGACCTCACGGTGTGCTTCAGATCACCCCGAACGCCAGCATCGCCTGCGCGACGCGCTTGAAGCCGACGATGTTCGCGCCGATCAGATAATTGCCGGGGCTGCCGAATTCCTTGGCGGTTTCGAAGCACTCGAGATGAATGTTCTTCATGATCTCGTGCAGCCGGCGCTCGGTATGCTCGAACGTCCACGCATCGCGGCTCGCGTTCTGCTGCATCTCGAGCGCTGAAGTCGCGACACCGCCCGCATTGGCCGCCTTGCCGGGACCATAAGCGATGCCGGCGTTGATGAAGGCCCGCACGCCGCCCGGCGTGGTCGGCATGTTCGCGCCTTCGCCCACGGCGACACAGCCGTTATGCACGAGCGTTTTCGCCGCCGCTTCGTCGAGCTCGTTCTGAGTCGCGCAAGGCAGCGCCACCTCGCACGGAATGTTCCAGATCGTGCCGCCCTGAATGTACTCGGCGTCGCGATGCTTGGCGTAATCGCTGATGCGCCGGCGCTCGACCTCTTTCAATTGCTTCAACAATGCGAGATCGATCCCGCGCGGATCGTGAATGACGCCGTTCGAGTCCGAGCACGCGATGACTTTCGCTCCGAGCTGCTGCAGCTTTTCGATTGCATAGATGGCGACGTTGCCCGAGCCGGAAACCGTGCAGCGCTTGCCTTCGATGCTGTTGCCGCGGGCCTTCAGCATCTCCTCCACGAAGTAGACGGTGCCGTAGCCGGTGGCTTCACGCCGCACCAGCGCTCCGCCCCACTGCGGGCTCTTGCCCGTCAATACGCCGGATTCGTAGCGGTTCGTGATGCGCTTGTACTGGCCGAACAGATAGCCGATCTCGCGCGCGCCGACGCCGATGTCGCCCGCCGGCACGTCGGTGAATTCGCCGAGATAGTGATAGAGCGTCGTCATGAAACTCTGACAGAAGCGCATGATCTCGTTGTCCGAGCGGCCCTTCGGATCGAAATCCGAGCCGCCCTTCGCGCCGCCGATCGGCAGGCCCGTGAGCGCGTTCTTGAAGATCTGCTCGAAGCCCAGGAATTTGATGATTCCCAGATACACCGAAGGATGAAAGCGCAGGCCGCCCTTGTACGGGCCGAGGGCGCTGTTGAATCCCACGCGAAAGCCGCGCGCGATCTGCACGACGCCGCGGTCGTCCTGCCAGGGCACCCTGAAAATCAGCTGACGTTCGGGCTCGCAGATCCGCTCGATGATTTTTTGCTCGGCGTATTCCGGATGCTTGGCGAGCACCGGGCCCAGACACTCCAGCACTTCGCGGACAGCCTGATGAAACTCTGCTTCGCCTGGATTGCGCCGTTCGACTTGTCGATAAATATGCTCGATCTGCTCGCTCGGGGTCACCATTCACTCCACGTTCGCCCGCGGCGTTGCGGGTCTTTCGACGTTGAAAGGTCGGCGAACATACCAAACCGCGGCGGCGATTAGAAAGGGCCGGGCCGGCATCGGACCCGCGAGGGCACGCGCCTCACGGGTCGGTGCGCGTGCGGCTGCCGCTGTCGCTGTTGCAGCCGCACACGCGTCGGCCTCGTGTATCGCAGCGCCGCGATCAGCGGCCGCGAGATCAGGCGCACCCTGAAAGGAACTCACCTTCGAGCCGCACTCTCGCAGTGCTCCAGGTGAGCAGCCGTGGTAGATCGACCTTCCGAGCATCGCGCTCGGAACTCTCGCCGCAGTGCGCGCGAGATGCATCGGAACCTTGAATGCAACCGGGCGTTGCGAACTCGCCCGCAACCCTGGCCGTGCTTTCGCATCGTTGCCTACTCAACAGGGAGAATACATATCTCGCATCCGAGGAGTCACGATATGAACACGCGCGCGAGCTGTCTCATTCTGTCGGTTTCATCACTCTTGTCGTGGTCGGCGAGCAATGGCCAGCAGCAGGCCAACACGTTCGATCTCGCCGCAACCATGAGTGGCGCACAGGAAGTCACGCCGCCTGATGCGCCGACCACGCCCTCACCCGGCGTGACGACCCAGGCCAGCGGCCAAGTGACCGTGAAGGTCGCGCAAGACCTGTCGTCGTTCACGTTCACGCTCACTGTGAATAACGGGACCGGCGTGACGCAGGCGCATTTGCATTGTGCGCGACCGGGCGAAAACGGTCCTGTGATCGTGACTCTGGCGCCGACCAGCGCAGGCCAGGATGTGAATGGGATGCTCGCGCAAGGCACCAAGACGAACACAGACATCGAGACAGGCGCGACGGCATGCGAGCAGCTGATCGGCAGGCCCGTGCGAAACATCGCCTCGCTGACCGCAGCGGCATTCGAGGGATTGATCTACGCGAACGTCCACACGGTCGCCAATCCAGCCGGCGAAATTCGCGGGCAGCTGGTCCCGTCGAGCGGCGATGAGTCGACGCCGCCGACACCGCCGCCTAGCTCGCGCCATTGATCGAAGCGAGGAAGGATCTGATGGAGATCGGTGCGTGCTCATCGGGAAAATCGCGAGCACGCACCCCTGTCTCCTGCCCGGCCGAGTCGTGGGCTTTGCGATGCGCGAAGAGATTGGTCGTGATCATCGCCATTGCCGCAGCACCTCTCATGACGATGCAGGGCGCGGACACGCCGCCGCAGCTCGTGGTCCTCGACGTCGAGTTGACGGGCGATCTGGGAGGACCGCTGCTCTCCGCCGAGCATGAGGCGCGGCTCGAAATGGCGAGCGCACGACTGCGTGATGATCTTACGAAAAGCGGCTTGTATCACGTGCTGGACGTGACCCGCGCACAAGACTCCATCGATCGCCTGCGAGCGCAGCATCGCTATCTGCACGATTGTGGCGGCTGCGACCTCGACATCGGGCGCGAACTCGGTGCGGACCGCGTGCTCGTCACTTGGGTCTACCGGGTGAGCGGGCTCATCCTGACGCTGACCTACGAAATGCACGACGTCTCGAGCGGGCAGATCACGAGCCGCAAGTCCTTCGATTTCAGAGGCGATAACGATCGCGCCTGGACGCATGCGATCGACTATATGGTGCGAGACATGAAGTCACAGGGCGCGAAGTGAGCCGCCCGGCAAGTCCTCGGCTGGGGTGCGGCGGAGCCGCGCGCACCGCGCAGCTCCGCCACCTCTGTCCACGTTACGGACGGAAAGTCACGACCGAAACGCGCCAATCCACGCTCCCGCCGAGCGACAGCGTGAGCGACTTCGAACCGGCGGCCCCGAGATCCTCGATGTACAGCGCCATGTCGTACGTCGGCTCGCTGCCACCGCCCGGCACCTCCGTCCATCCATCACTGTTCGTCGCAGAGAACGGCATCGATGCCGAGACCAGCGCGATGCCGGCCTGATGATCCGAAGACGTCGTGAACGAGACCGTCGGTCCCGCAGACGTGCCGCTGTTCGTTGCCGTTGTTCCCACGGGCGTCGACGCATTGACTCCTGCGAGCTCGAATGCCCACAGCCCGACGAGCGCGTTGCTCGCGAGATCCCACGAGATCGTGTCCGGCGAGCTCGCAACGTTCGCAGCTCGATAGAATTTGATCTTGGCCTGATCGATATACCCGTCCGTCGAATAGTCGGCGGAATAGCTGTTCGAACCGTCGTCGCTGACGCCCGTGACCGATCCGACCGGATCCCAGATCAGACCGATCGTCACGGCCGTGTTGCCGTTTGCCACGGGCGCCCCGAACGCCACCGTCACCGGATCGCCCCATGTGCCGGCCGGCTCGGCGACCTGAACGACGCTCACCGTGCCAAACTGACTCGTGACCGGACGCGTATTGGCGTCTTCCTGCAGATAGCCGATCGCCCAGCCAGCCGGAATCTTGACCGCCTTGTCGCCCGTAATTTCGTGATACTGCACGTACGCACCCGTGCCCATGTTCATGCGCACGTTGCGCACTCCGAGATAGCGGCCGCCCAGGTTGATGTAGTTGTCGATGTCGCCAACGTTGTTGGCATCGTATGTCACGATGTCCTCGTACAGCGAATATTCGACGCCTTCGACCTCAACGCCCGTCACTTCCTGGTCCGCATTCTGGGGGCCGAAGCCGGCGGCCTGGTCCGGCAGATTTTCCCCGGCATTTCCCAATTGCATGCGATGCACGACGATGTAGCTGCTGGGATATCCATAGTGGCCAAGCGTCACTCCACCTGCGTAATCACCGACGCGGTCGTCGCTGCGCCAGGGCGTGGGCTCCCCGCCGTCGTATTGCTCGGAGCCTTGGAACTTGAACCAGCTCTTGTGCTGGGTCGTGTTGTAGACGTGCGATCCCGGCGAACGCCAACAGCGCAACGAGGGGGCGCCGCAAGCGTCCCCGGGACTTGCTGCTGTTCACCGCAGCGGTTGCCGAGTCCGAACGCAAGAGACGGATAGAACCAAGACTTCCAAGTTTTCTTCGCATCAATGCGAGTGACATGCTCATTGCTCCTGTTCTGGTGGTTCTCGCGGAAAACCGCCGCTGAGACAGCGATACGCATCACGAGCTTCAAATGGGTCGAGCGCGCACGCGTTCCGGCACGGTCAGAGCGCGTTCTTGTCGTACGCCCTCATTGAGACAGAGCGACGTCGCACGCCGATCTCCTTCAGCACGCAGCTTTTCCACTAATCATGGTGTGGAGACGAACCGTCATGGTTCTACTTGGATCATTCGGCAATTGGCTCGGAAGGCGCTGAGACGACAGCAAACGCATCGAGCGGTGAGTGTTGACTTGATCGGGGGCGATACTTGCCGGCCGTGCCGCAGTCGGTCATGAGCGCCGCTTCAGCAAGGCTCGCACCATCACGGCAACCACGAACACGTTCACGGCGAAGGTCGCAATGCGCAGCACATCGACGCCGCGACTCAGCTCGTAGATCTCGAAGGGCAGGTAGATCGCGCCGCTGACGACGGCGAGCCACTCCGCCCAGGCGCGCGCTTTCCACAGTCCATAGGCTTCTATGAATCGCAGCGTCGCGTAGCCGCCGGCGCCGGTTGCGAGCAGCCACAGGTGCATGTCATGCAGGCGCGTCGCGGCCTGGATGAAGATGTGCGGGTATCGATTTGCAGGATTCAGGTGCAAGTGCCGCACCAGATTATCGGCGAGCTGCTGCAGGTCATGGTGGATCGCAGCCGCGAGGCCCAGCCCGGCGATGACCACGATTGCGCCCTTCGCCGCTTCGAATGCGGCGACGGAGCGAACTGCGCCTGACATCGGTTGATCCATCGCATCCGAGCGTGACAACACGCGCCGTTGCGGTCAATCCGTTGCTAGCGGCCGCCCGTCAGCCCCGCGGTCACATTGATGGCCAGCCCCAGAATCGCAGCATTGAAAAAGAACGACAGCACGCTGTGCACGATCACGACTTTGCGGATGGTGCCTTGCGTCGTCGAGACATCGGCTGTCTGGCAGGCCGCGGCGATGGTGAACGAGAAGTACGCAAAATCCCAGAACGCCGGCGTCTGCGTATCCGGAAAACTCAGCGGCCGCGCGTCGGGCGCGGCGCTGTAGAACATGTCGGCGTAGTGCAAGGTGAACATCGTGGGAATGAGCAGCCATGCATCGACGATCGTGAATGCGACCAGGCCGATGCGCAGGGACTTTTCCGCTTCGCTCACCTGATCGAGGATCGCGAGAAAGGCGAAGATCGAGATCATGGCCACGATCGCCGCCATGACGCTGATGACGAGAATGACCGGCGCAGTCTCATCCTCGTCCTGATAACGCTCGCTGATCTGCGCGGCGCTCAGGCTCGTCATCAACCAGAACACCAACACGAGGAACATCAGCACGCCGACATTCCAGCTCACCAGCAAGCGAGTGATCGCCGCCCACTCGGCCGGCAGCAGGAAGAACAGAACGATCGCGACGCTCGTGGAGAACAGCAGCCGCGCGTGGTGAGAGAAGAGCTTGGTCATTCGAGGCTACGACCCATCGCAGTAGCAAAGCCGAATCGCGCCTTATGACCCGCGCACTGAATTCGTCCTGAGCTGGAACACGGTTGCACTCGATACCTATTGAGCTAGACGAGGCGGCCAGGATGAATCCGCGGTGCTGACCGACGCGGTATGCACCGATTTTCAGGACGTGACGCCCTGCTCTATCGGGAAACTCCCATGAGAACACTCTACTCCTATCCTGACCTGTTCGGCGTCGCTGACAACAATCCGTTCGGGCTCAAGGTTTACGCATTCCTGCGCTTGCACGATCTCGAATTCCAGCATCAGCACATTCTCGATACACGCATGGCGCCTCGCGGACAGCTGCCCTACCTTGTAGACGGCACGACGACGATCGGTGATAGCGATGCGATCATCGCCTACCTCGACAAGCAATGCGGCCTGCATACCGACGCAAAGCTGGATTCGGAGCAGCGCAACCTCGATCTGCTGGTGCGGCGAACACTGGACGACTTGTATTGGCAGATGAGTTATTCGCGTTGGCGCGATGAGCGCTACTGGCCCGCATTCAGGGCGGCATTACTTGAGACACATCCCGAGATCACGGCGGAGAGCCTGGAACGCGCGCGCGAATACAACCGGCTTCGCTACCACTACCAGGGAATCGGCCGCTATGAGCCCGACGAGGTCTATGCGCGGGGCATCGACAACCTGCGAGCGGCTGCTGACCTACTGGGCGAGAAGCCGTTCTTCTTCGGCGCAACGCCGGGAAAAATCGATGCCGCGCTGTACGGGTTCGTGGCCAACATCTACTTCTATGCGATCGATACGCCGCTGAAGCGATATGTGTCGTCGCGGCCCGGGTTGGTGAATCACTGCGTTGCGATTCATGAGCGAGTGATGTGGTGAGTTCGATCGCATCGAGCAATTCGTCGATCAGAAACTCCACCCGAGGAGCACCACATCGCGGCCAGCGTTCGGCCGCACGATTCCCGCATTGCTCCAGTGCCGCCAGCTGATCGTCAATCGGTCCGTGATACGAAATCTGGCCAACAGCGCGAAGTTCAGGTTCGAACCGTTGATGGCATCGGTTTTGTGCAGGTACGCGCCCCCGGCGCCGAAGTCGACGCGCTTGTCGATGACGTGGAAGACCAACAGGCAATTCGCAACTGCCTGAGTCGGCTGCAGCGAGTCTGAGTAGTCATACTCAGCTATAAGGAAGAGCCCGCACTCCCAATCCGATGTTCCCGGTCCTGCTTCCGGCCAGCGCACCGATGCGCCGAGCGCGGCTGCCGGCCCGCGCAGCACAGTGGCGCCGACCTCAGGCTCGAACGCAGGGTCTGCGGCGTTGCAAACGCGAAATCCGAAGAGCAACGAAGCAAAGGTAGCGACGACAAGGCAAGAAGTGAAATTGCCGCGGCAGTGCGCCTGCATCGGAGTGTTCACCCGCGAAGAGCCCGCCGAAGGCGAGCATCGAGATTGCGCCGAGCAGCTTGTCGGTTAACTCATCGCCGTTTCGACGTGCCCTTTGCGGTGCAGCTGACGAAGTGCGGCGCTGAGCCGAGCTGCCGTGCATCGATGGCGCATCGCCCTTGCACAGCGCTGCCTGTCTCGCCGGCAACAGATCCTCCCAGGACCTCTTGCCTTTGCAACATTGCCGGCGAGCCAATTCAACGATCGACGCTCGGCGCGGGTTTCTCGGCGGGGATTAGGAGTTGGCTCACGGGAAAGTACATCGAGGAATTTTTCGTGCAGGGATCCGCGACGGGATCGAAGCTCGGGACGAACCACGACCGCACTCTCTACGTAGCCACACTCAGGCTGCATGGATGCGTACGTGGCGTTGCGTGAGCTATCAATTTGCGACTATGTCAGGCGCGACGGGGAGCGGTTGGTCACTTCAGCCGGTCAGGAAGAAGAATAAAGGGCGAGACCCCGGTTCACCGAAAGGCCATGCAAGCATGAAATGCTCTTTCTCATTGACTCTATGGCTGAGCACGATTGTTGCCGCACACGCTCATGCCACGACGCAAAGGCAGTGGATTACCAGTTGGTACGGCAGTCCCATCGAGGCGATTCAGCAAGAATCGAGATCGTCGTGCAAGCTCACGCCGGTTTCGAATCAGAATCTTCCTCCGGCGTACTATGTCATCCAGCAATTCGAGAACGCCACGTTTCGCACGGTTGTCCGACTCTCCGCCGGCGGCGATCGCCTGCGTGTTCGCATATCGAATGCATATGGTTGTCACCCGCTGACTGTAGGTGGCCTCCAAGTAATAGCAAGCGGCGAGAGCAGGCGGGCGACATTCAATCGGCAGCTACGAGCGGTAGTGGCACCGCGCACGTCGATAGTGAGCGACCCGGTCGACTTGAGTACACCCGACGCTGCAAAGATAGAAATTCGTGTCTTCTATCCGGAACCGATCCCGCAAGGAATTACATTTAGCGTGACTGCTGAAGGCAGCGCACTCATCGCGGGCGATGCTCTGCTGACGACGACACCGCAGGAAACAACGACCCAACTACCCGCCTACTTCTTGACGAGCGTGGACGTCGAGCGAACGAGCACTCGCGGGGCCATTGTTGCCATTGGCGATTCGATCACCGCGGGCGGCGGCACGCGTTGGCCCGCCTTACTCGCGCAGCGTCTAAGCAAGGTTGGCAAGAGCTACGCCGTGATCAACGCCGGAATCGGTGGCAATCGCTTATTGCGCGACAGCCCCGCACGAAATCATGTGGGAGTTAGCGTCTCAGATCGCTTTCAGACTGATGTGCTGGACCAAGCGAGCGTCAAGTACGTGATTCTGTTTGCGGGCATCAACGATCTCGGATGGGCGCAAACGAGCCTTGACGACTCAAAGCCTCCGACGTTGGCTGAAATTACTGCCGCGACATGCAAGTTGAGCGAGCGAGCCCATCGGAGAGGGCTCATATTCTACGCTGCTACGCTACCGCCGTTCGAAGGCGCATCGATACGTGGCTACTACACGCCGGAAAAGAACCAGCTCCGGCACGCTCTCAACGCATGGATCCGGGAATCTCGGTGCATCGATGGAAACGTAGATTTTGAACGCGCGCTTTCCAATCCAGAAAACGCTAATCAATTTCATCCCGACTTTGACAGCGGCGATCACCTGCACCCCAACGATGCCGGACAACGAGCAATGAGCGATGCGATAGATCTGGCGCTTTTCCGTTGAGACATCTCGAAGCCGCCCGTCGTGGTTAGGGAATCGAGTGCGGCTGATGCGCGCTCGCGCACAGTACCCCGCGACTCACTGATTCTCGAGTCGAAGCAGCGCGCGATCGCCGCATAGCATTGAGGCAACCGGGTGATTTCCGCTGCCACTATGATTAGATCAGTAGACGGGTCAAGCAGGAATTCTGCCGAAACCTCCGCAGAATTCCCGCTCGCTTAGCTCATCAACGCGCTCGTCTTCTCTCGACCATCACTGAGATCAAGGGTGACTGCGCATCCCCCCAGCCCGCGGTATTCGCCCTGATTCTTCGCCACGACAGATCTCGCCGCGTGGCGCCTGCCGAGCCATTACAGGTCGACTGGTGAGCTGTTAGTGGATGGCATGGCGCACATCTGCGTTGCGTTCGAAGAAACACGCAATGCTCGCTATCGCACACTGCTCGAGTTAGTCGCTGCGGAAGCAGCGACTAACAAATTGAAGCGTCACGCAAGAGGCGCGCTGAAAGACGTCCCGACCGACGAGGTTGCGCCCTTCACTGGCGCGTTCGACGATTACAGGCACGTGACCTGATCGCGCCAGCGCCGTTCAGCTTTCTCGCGATGGCAACGCACGGTGGCGAAGTGACCCGGAGGGATTCTTTTGCAAGGAGTATCGTTTGGGCTGTACCCGCAACGAGTAAAGTAATCCAGCCGTGAGTGACTCGACCACAACAACTGATCCCGCAACGCTGAAAAAGGCAGTCGTGCGCGCAGGCGACGTGCTGGGCCTGGCTCAACAGCTCCCGAACATTCTTGGAATAGACGCGAACATATGGGAAGCGAAAGAGCACGCGCTTGCCCCCGACACGGACGAATGGCGCAGAGCGGTACGGTTCACCAGTCTGTTCCGCTCATTGCTCACACTCCTCGGGTCCGTATCTGGCGCACGCGAGTGGCTCGATCAATCCCACCGCACACTCGGCGACTCACCGCGAGCGCTGTTGCAGAATCCGGCCGGGCTGGAGCGCATAGTGCGCTACTTGGACGCGGTACAGAAATTTGAAGTGAAGCTGCCGCCGCGCAGTGCATAGCCCGGAACCTGCCGGCCTCTTGCCGAAGCCGACATTCCATCAGCACGCAACATTTTGCGATCGGTCCCAGCATGCTACGACTGGCCCGGAGGGAGTCATCGCGTGTTTCATTCTTGGCACTGTTTATTGCGGAGCCAATGACCGCAGCGAGCATCCAGATAACCAGAAACAACCCCAGCCAATAAGCTGGAAACATGCCCCGGCTGATCAGGCACTGCTCGTAGGTGCCGTTCGGCAATCGTAGGTGTGAATGGCGATTGCACCAAACAATGAATCGATGAGCGCGAACAAGATGTAAGTACGCATTGATCCCTTGCATTGATGGTCTTTTGTGTCGTAGCTCACCCAACGTTCGCGATGAGCTGCGAGCAACTATCGCATTTTGCTAGCCCCCCGCAACGTGATGTGGCACTCGGTGCTGATGACGGAAGCCGGTCCGAAGATCGAGCCGCCAAGCGCGCCCTAGCAAGTGTTACGATCCAGAACACAATCAAGAATAAATCGGGGACTCTTCGCCCATGATGATGTTTGCAAAGTGCCTTCACATGACGCTGTTGGGCGTGGGTCTCGCAACCTCACCACTGGTTGTCGCTGCGAAACAACCTGCGGAGCTCGTGGCAACTCATGGCTACGTGTACGTGAACGTACCGAAAGGCGGCCCTATTCCCGCCGCCCTTGCCATCAAGCAAACCAATCAAAAGGAGTCCATCGCACTGACGCTCAGGAAGGATGCCGATCTCCATGCCTATGGAGCCTGGGTTCCAGCGGGCGAGTATGTGTTTTCGACTTGGGATGGCCTTGAATGGGGTGAACACGAGTCCTTCACGGTGGAAGCAGGACGAATCACTGATCTCGGCAGCCTCGTTGCGGTGATGATCGGCGGCTATGAGTTCGTTCCGCTGCCTCTCAGACCGGATGAGGTTTCCGATCGCGTCAGTGACGTCGTCAACGAATTTCAACCGCTGCTGGCCAACGAGATGCTCGAGTGGAAGCCGAAACGATTGCCACAGCCCATAAAGGTCACCTCACCACCCACCGGCTTGGGCCTGGTTGGCGATCTGTTGATTGCATATGACCGGAAGGTCAACAAACCGCCCCTGAGCGACCGCCTGCGCGCAGCGAGCGATCCGAGCGAGTTCCTGGCTCTGGCGAAGACCACGATGCCCCCGTTGTACTCGGACGGAGTGGCCGATTCCGCGGGCAATCTTTTCTTCGGCGCCGATCTTGGCCAGATTCGAATGCGCTCGCCGGAGGGCGAGTGGACCTCTCTCGACACGGGCTCGATCTGGCACATCACCGCGCTCAACTTGATAGACGGGAGGCTCGTCCTCGGCGCACAGAATGTAATCCTTCGGGCAAACGCCGACCGCAGCTCATTCCAGCGAATGGTTGAGTTGCCGCGGGGAGAATGGGTCACAGGTATCGATCGAACAGAATCAGGCTGGCTGATCTCGTCGATTGTGCCCACCGTTCGTTACAGCGCGCCCAGCGTCAAGGCAGTTCGATTCTACGTTTCGAAGTCAGAGGACTTCAGCGATCGTGTCCTGCTCAAAGAACTCGCTGTCGATGACAAGAAGGCCCTTGTTTGGTACCGCGGCACGGACTCCATCGTTGCCAATGGTTACTACTTTGCGAATGCCCTGGGCGAGCTGGTCCGGATCAAGCTCGATACGATGGAAGTGCAGTCGGTAACTGTGCCGACGCCCGCTCACGGGCTGAAGATCGACAAGCCATCCGGCACCCTGACGACATTCTTTATCGGGGGCATGTCCTCAAAGGTGTTCGTGTCCACGGACAACGGAGTCAGCTGGCTCAGAAAGAGTGCTCCGTCGTTGATACAAGACGTGCACTTCACAGACGCAACACACGGGCATGCCATCAGGGCGAACCGGGGCGCGTTCGTAGTGACCCAGGAACTGCTGTCGTACGATCAAGCCGGGAACAAGTGGAAGAAAGTGCTGGAGGCACCGAAAGGCTGTGTCCGAATGCTGCACGACAGTGTCGGCGCACCGACCCTCTGTGTGACCAATGGGAGCAGTATTCTGGGTCTAAAGAACAACGAGTGGGTTGCAGAGTTTGCGATGCAATGAAGACCAAGGGGATGCGCCTGCCGAACATCATTCCTACCAAAAAGCCTTCCCCTAAGCTTGCGCCTGACGGGCACGACCATTTCTTGATTTTCGGTCCAGGCTTGATCGCGAACAGCAACGCCGGCGTCAGTATCACAGCAGCAATGGTGGATGTGTCACTAGAAAGCAGAGGCCGTCCCGAGCGAATCTCGACTCTTCCACAAACGACACCTGATCATGGATTGAATGTAACTCCACACCCACCAATCCCGCAGTACCCGCCCGGATTCTTCGCCAGATACTGCTGGTGATACTCCTCCGCATAATAAAACCGCGGCGCATCCGCGATCTCAGTCGTGATCGCCCCATACCCCGCGCGCTTCAATCTTTCCTGATACTGCTCCTTGCTCGCCTCGGCTGCCGCACGCTGCTCGGCATCGAACGTGTAGATGCCCGATCGATACTGCGTACCGATGTCATTCCCCTGCCGCATCCCTTGCGTCGGGTCATGTGACTCCCAGAACGTCTTCAGCAGGTCCTCATACGAAACCTTCGTCGGGTCATAAATCACGAGCACCACTTCGTTGTGGCCGGTGTAGCCCGAGCACACTTCCTCATACGTGGGATTCGGCGTCTGACCCGCGGCGTAGCCGACCGCCGTGCTGTAGACGCCGGGCATCTGCCAGAACTTGCGCTCGGCGCCCCAGAAGCAGCCCAACCCAAACATCGCCTGCTTCATGCCCGCGGGAAACGGCGGGACGATGCGATTGCCATTGACGTAATGCAGCTGCGGAACGGACATCGGCTCGGCGCGGCCGGGCAGCACGTCGGCCGCCGCCGGCATCTGGGCTTTCTTGCGGAAGGAGTACATCTCGCGGACCTCGCTGTGGATGGCCGCCCGTAGCGTCGGACGACTGCTGCGTCCGGTCAAGCGGTCTGGGTCTGGCGAGATGGCGGCGCTGTACGGAAATTCAATCCGAAAATCAGGCTGCCGTCATGAACATCGGCGCATCGGAGGCCTGCCGACATTCCCGCGGCGTGATGCCGTGGAAGCGGCGCATGGCGCGAAACAGCGTCGAGCGCGAATCGAACCCGACTTGCTTCACGATCTCCTCGACGGCGAGCTCGCTGCCGCGAAGCATGCGTGCCGCAACGGTCGCACGCTTGCGCTGCAGATACTCATGCGGCGTCACTTCGTGAATGTGCTTGAACAAGCGCAGGAAGTGATGCCGCGACAGGAACGCGGCGCGCGCCATGTCCTGCAGCATGAGCGGCTTCTCGAAATTCGAGTGAATGAAATCCGTCGCGAGTGAGACGCGCCGGAGAATTTCCCGACGGGTCGCCGCACGCCGCGCCGGCACCGAGCGTGCGCGCTTCACGATGTTGCGGTGATGCATGAGCATGCGCTCGAGCAGGAACGAGAGCTGCTCTTCGTACCAGAGCGGATCCTCCAGTCCCATCTCGCAATGGCGGCGGATGAACAAGAGCACGGGCGTGACGCTGCGATCGTGCGTATAGAGATGAGGCATGAAGGGCATCGTCAACGCAGGCGGCGCGCTTTCGCCGTCCTCGAGCAGGTGATCGTCGACGGTTGTCAGCGTTCGTAGCACCTCTTGCGGCATGCCAGGCCGGAACAAGACGGAGAACGCATGCAGGTCGCGCGGTGAGCGGATCCGCACGTGCGCGGGCGTTTGAGGGACGAGAAACCAGGTGTCGTCATCGACGAAGACGCGGCGTCCATCGATCGCCACGTCCACACGACCGCCCCACGCGCACAACAACGCAAGCCGCGTGGAATCGATCGAATAGTCGGCGACCTGAGTGCGCACATCGAGAATGATCGTCGAGTCCTGGCGACCCGCGAGGCCCAATGCCGCATCGCCCCCGATCATTTCCTGTGTCCGCCGCACAATCATCCGCATCCGCCTCCCATTCGTGCTCGTGCTCGCGATCGCAGCGTGAATTTTGTGCGTGCGCGAGGTGTATACAAGCTATTTACGATCATCAGATTCCAATTTGCGACGAAAGGTTGCATCGATGTGGAGCTTCGTTACGCACGCTACGGATTTCCGCAAACGATGAGACGTAGAGCGCGCTCTACATGCGCACTGCGCGCGGCGATGATCGCGCGGCATTCTTCAATCGCGCTGAACCGGCTTGAATTCCAGTCCAAAAGTGTCCGCAAAAGTGTCCGCTCGAATACGCGCGGACACTTCGGCTATGATCTCGCGCGTTTCGCTCTCACGTTGGAAGCACCGCCATGCCGATTTGCCATGATCACAATCTCGCCCGCCCGCAGCCGAAGCAGTTGCCGTTCGGCATTCGCGTGAAATTGCGCTCGACGGATCCGTTCAAGAACCTGGTGGGCGGCGACTGGACCAAGGAGCACTGGTTCGCAACGCGCGATGAGCGCGATCGTGCACTGAAAGAAATGAGCGGACGTTACATTTATTTCAGGCCGGGCGATCAGCCGACGCTGGAATACGAGAAGGTCGATCGCTGATCGGCCTTCAGAACGTTCTTCCCAGGAACAAATAGAACGCCTTGTCCCCGCCCTCATCGAAGCCGACGGCCAGATAGACCGGGCCGAGCGGCGTATCCGCACCGAGGAAGATGCTGCCGTCCTTGCGCAGGTCGCCAAAGCTCGCATCTTCCTTATCGAGCCACGTATTCCCCGCCTCCAGCGAAACACCCGCATACGCGGGCAGATCGAGAACGCCGCTGCCGCCGCGGCCGATCTTGCGGTAATAGATGAAGCGCCCGATGCCGTAATGCGGGCCTGACAAGAATCCCGGCGGCAGTCCTGAAAGATTGAAGAAGCCGCCGAGCGGGAAATAGTTCTCGGCCGTCGGCAGGACATCCACCGTCGTGCCGAAGTCGGTCCAGAAGATCAGCGTGTGTCGATCGATCGAGCGCGCGATCAACCAACTGCCGACCACGGTATCGAACTGCTGGTCGGCGCCGAACGCCTCGCGCTCCGCGCGCCACTCCAATTCGAACTGCTGGCCCCGGCGCGGGAAGAAGATGCTGTCGAGCTTGTCGTACGAGAAGCGCGTGAAGAATCCACCGCGCCCGAAATGGCCGCGCGGCACGCTCTCGCCCGGCTGCAGCGGCAACACATCGGTGTTCTCGCCGATCAGCACATGCGATCGGCCGGTGCCGCGGCGCACGCCGAAACGAATCTCACCCCAGTTCGAAAGCTCACGGCCCATGTCGAGCCCGCCTTCGGCCGTGCGCACGCGATACTCCGCGACACGATCCTGCTCGCGCAGGCGAAACACGCTGCGCTCCTGGAATTCGAAGCGCGGCGCGACGAAGTAGCGGCTCGCGAGCGAGATGGGCTGATAGAACTCGGTGAAGAACCGCGGGTTGTCGCCGATCTGCAGATCCGTCAGCCATTCTGCGCCGAGCTTGTTGAGCTCGGTCATGATGAAGCGCAGCGCGAAGTTGTAGCGGCTGTTGCCTTCGAAATCGTCTTCCAGGTTCAGGCCGACGCGCACGTAGTTCGGCCCCCAGCTCTTGCGGCGCAGGCTCACTTCGATGCCCGAGCGGCCGTCCTCGTTGACGACCGTGTAGTCGATCGTCTCGAACAGATCGAGCGCATAGAGCGACTGCAGGCGATCGCGCATCGACGCGCCGTCGAGCGGCTTGTCGACGAGATCCGACATATGCGCCGCGATGAGCGCCGCGTACTCCTGGGAATCGCTGCTCGGTCGCACGAAGCTCACGAGAGGCGGCGACACGGGACGAACCTGGCGCGCCGCGAGATAGCGCAGGTACTCGTCGTTGCTCAACGCAAGCGGCTGCAGCCGATCGCGAACGGATTCAGCAGCAACGCGCCCGGCGCGCAGCGCTTCGGGGACGCGGCTGAAATCGGCCGACGTGAATTGCCCGAGCGGCGGATCGATGATGATGTCGTTCGGCCCGAGCTTCGCGCGCTGCTCGAGCGTTCGATTGCGGATCAGGATCGCGAACGCCTGGTTCGTGACTTCGAGCGGCGAGGCGAGCTCTTCGCGCGAATAGAGAGGAAAGCTCACGTCGACGACGATCAGCCGATCGACGCCCATCTGACGCGCGATGTCGACGGGCAG
>Ga0164243_10004301_pt1 | contig 22403 bp, 20 predicted proteins | sample OricompcompostOP_FD_108781 | JGI IMG/M metagenome (GOLD analysis project Ga0164243, IMG submission 108781) | Organic Plus compost microbial communities from Emeryville, California, USA - Original compost - Organic plus compost (OP) | ecosystem: Engineered > Solid waste > Mixed feedstock >...
GCTGGCCCGATCCGGTTGCGCTGTATGGAGGCTACACCGCATCGGGCCAGCTACCCGTGCTGACCAAGCGGGGTCATTATTGGGCGCCGAAAGGGGGTCAAAGTTGCGTGCCGATTGACAATTTCGCCCTCCGACAGGGTGAACATCTTCACGTCGGCATAGCGCATGCGCTTGTAGATGCCGGCGATGTCCTCCTGGTCGCGGCTGACCCGGTCCAGCGCCTCGGCCAGCACCATGTCGAAGCGGCCGCGCACGGAATCCATGACCAGGGCCTGGAGGCCGGGCCGCTGGATCATGCTGGAGCCGGAGATGGAATGGTCGGAATATTCCTCGACCACCTGCCAGCCTTCCTTCTCCGCCCGCAGGCGGCACATGCGGAACTGGTCGGCGATGGATGCTTCGCGCTGCAGGTCGGACGAGTAACGGGCGTAGACGGCAACCTTCATGACCAGCCCTCCACAGGGTTCATACGCGCGGCGCGGGGTGATCCCTCAATTGCTGTTCGTAGAGACTGCGCGCTGTCCGCCGGGCAAGGACACGAACCAGTGCGAGAAGCCGAGGGTCGGGACCATCTGCTGCGGTCGAAAGCGTCAGTTCGGGCTTGCCGAACTCCGCCTCCGCCTTGCCGATGATGTCGGGTTGCTGCGCCATGACCATGCCGAGTCCTGAGATCTGGCACTAAGGATACGAAGCAATTCCATAGGGTTACAGAGAAGCGCCCGGCGGCGTTCGGGTGACGATAGAGGGCAGGATCGGGCATTGGCGTAGTCCTGAGCAGCATGGCGTCGCACAAATACTGGTGCGACGACGTGCGGTTTGCGGCTCGCGGTGATAAATGAGCGCCTGCTCGCACAGCGCGGCGTTCCAGCCATGTCCTGAAGGTAGTCTAGCCCGGATGCGACGGCGGTTGCAACATGGACGGAACAGACAAGCTCGCCTCGGGCCGGCTACCGCTGCCGGCCGTCTCCGCCATAGAGGCCTTCGTCGTGCTTCGGCTCATCCCACTTGCGCGCAGAAGCAAGCGAACGGTCGACGAACGCCTGGAACCCGGGTTCGCCAAGCCGAAGCTGGAATGTGTAGAGGCGGTTGACCACTTGGCGCATCAGGTCACGCATCTCGTCATCGTCGAGGCGTGATACCTCTGTCCAGGAAAGGCGATTGCCCTCGGCATCGACGACGTAAACGTCAGAGAAATCCCCGGTCCTCGTCACCGGGACTTTCCCGGCATGCAGGTCTTCCAGCATGGTGTTGCGGACGCAGATCACCGCCATTGCTTTCGCAAGTACGGCGGCCATCTGCTCTTCTTGGGTCTGGTTCATGTGACCTCCGTGTGGTGTTTCACAGGCCCGGCACGCCGAGGGCGAGTGGCCGGATGGCGTGATCGGCGCCCTGGCTATCCGGATATCCGCTTCGCGCCCTCAATTCGGTCGGAAAGTTCGTATGATGTTACATTGGGCTTCGGAAACCAGAAGCTCGAAGTCGCTTCGAAACGGGTCTCTCCCTTCCGGACCGCCACCTTGTGAGACGGCAAGCTCGAAACCCGCCGGATCGAGCCAACGCGTCTCTCCTTCCGTCTGCACGGGAATGACAGCATAGCGGTGTCGGCGGCCATCCGTGCCAGTCAGATTGGTATCGAATGACACCTGTGCCGTCGCTGCGGCATCCGGTTTCGGCAAGCTGGCTTGCCATTGCAGGAAAAGCTGTGGGTCGATGAGGTTATCTGCCTCGTCAGCGACCAACTGATTATCAAGCCATGTCTCGAACTCTGTGCGGCGCGCTGCGGCCATTTCGCGGGTTTGCGCGAGGCCCTGTGATAGACAGAAAGCGACAAAGGGATCATGCGTACCCCAGCGGAGTAGTTCTCGCGCCCAGAAGCCGAACCAAGGCAATCCAGTCGTCTCTTTCCAAGTCGCTAAATTTGGCGTCGCGGTCGCATCGGGTGCCCCGTCCGACCACGCCTGCGCCACCACGGCGCCAATCGCGACTCCCAGGCGAAACTCGAGATTGTCAGCGACGAAGCGCTGCCAAGAGCGCAGGTTCTGCGCGTCCGGCCCAGCGGCGCCCGGTTTGTTCATCCACCAGCCGAGCACGTCGTTCCAGCGTTCAAGCAGGGCTTCATCACCTTGCGTCGCCCGGATACGAAACCCAAACCCACGATCGGCTTCGAGAAGATTTCCGATTGCCACGAAGACGTCGATGCGTGCGGTGGCGTCCATCGCCCCATAGCCAACAGCCGCCGCAATAAGCTCGCGGATTTTCTCTGCGATCGGTTCAAATCGGCGCCCTACCACCGGCGGGAATCCATATTGATAGAGGCGTCGCCGCTCAGCCGGATCGGGGTACAACTGCGTGACGATGCCCGTCCCCCGCTTGATGAAGGCGGCTTCAAGCCATGCCTCCTGCGCGGCGGCCACAACGGTAAAGGTCCTAGCCCAAAGCGCCTTCAACTCCATTTCCGCCCGCGCCGCGTCCATCGGCGCGTCGGTCGTGCGTTCGCTTTCCGCAAGCGCCGTCAGCAACACGCTGTCGAGTTCGTCTATCGCATCCGCCAGTCGGGGTTGCGGACGGGCCGCCCCAGTTCCCACGTCCGGGCTGACCGTGGCCGGCGCAGTTCTTTCCAGCCAATCCATGAAGGCATCAGGCTGAACACCGAGAAGCTGGTTCGCCCGCTGCCAAATGTGTTCGAGCAGGAGCGCCAGCGGACTGGGTACCGTGTCAGCATCTTGTTCTTCCACGATGAGCGACCGCCGCAGCATTTCGTAGTCCTCGAGCAACTCGCGCCGCTGCCGATCCTGCACATTGCGCTGCCCCGCGGCGGTCGCCGAAATCCGCGTTGGCAGGGCAATCAATGTCATGCCCTCGATTCCTTTGGCTGCGCCAGGCCGGCCCGCCCGGCCCGCGAGGTTGCGAAATTCGGCTGTCGTCAGCGGTGCGACGATCGGCACTTCGGCGACAGGGTCCCAAGATCGCCGCTTGAGCGACGTCAGAAAGATTAAATCGAACGGGAGATTCACCCCTTCCGTCAACGTGGCGGTTGCCACCGTGATCGGGCAAATCTTCCGGTCGATCATCTCGACCATGAGGCGACGGAGCCGCTGCGGCATCTGGCCGTGGCTTGTCGCTATGCCATGGTCGAGAAGGAACAGCTCGAACGAATCCGCGCCGCAATAATCGAGGCAGGCGGCCCGTGCTTCCGTGAAGCGGACGCCGAGATAGCCCTCAGGCGCCGCGAACGCATTGATCCCCTGCCAGGCACCGTGCTCCATCGCCTCCTTGAACCAGCGCATGGTTTGCTCCGGTTCCTGGGTCACCGAAACTAGAATGCGCTGATCCTCCTGAGCGAGATGCAGCGCGGTCCATAGAACGGACAGGCAGTTGAAGCGGTTGAGGCTGTTCCTCCATTGCGCGGGCAGCTCTGGCATCGGCGCGATCCGCAACGGCAGATAGACGGGGGCCTCTTCATTTCGGAGGTACAGGGGACGCCCGTTCATCAGGTCGAGCAGGATCCGGCCGGAACTGCCCGGTGCCGTCTCCAGAACGCCAATGACCTGTCGTGTGCTTCGATACCGCACGCCCACGGCTTCGGCATCGGCGCGTCCCTCGATCCAGCGTGCGACTGGTTCTGACGCACCGCCTGCAACGGCGGTCAACGCGATGCGGATGACATCGGGGCGTTGGGTGAGAATTCGGGAGACGAGATTTTCTAGGCGGATCGACCGATTGCTGTGATCTGAAAAGCTTACAGCCGTGGCTTCCGTCGCTTCCGGTACGACCTGGTGCGCCTCGTCGATGATCAAGAGGACGAGCCGCGCGATGAGCAATGGCCCCAGATATCGCAGCAGGGCGTCCGCTTTTTCCACCGTGACGATCAGCACCACAGGCTCTTCGCTCGTGAGCCAGTAGTCCGTAATGCCCCAATCGGCGCCGCCATAGAGCCCCGTGACGATCACATCGCCACGCAGCTCTGCCGCCAGCTTGGCCTCCACTTCGCCAGCCAGCGCGCGGGACGGCACGATGTAGAGCGCAATCGGCCCGAGGGCCTCATCACGCTCGCGCAGGAGTAATTCCTTGATCAGCGCCAAGTTCGCGACAAGGGTCTTGCCTGATCCGGTCGGCGTGCAGAGCGCGAAATTGGAGTCGTGCAACAAGCGGCCCAACCCATGGATCTGGGACGTCCATAGCACACCGCGACCGCGGCTATACTGGTCTCGGCCGTAGGCAAGCAAGCGGTTCGTGCGATCAGGGCGCATGCTCGCCAGTGTCCGGAGCGGCTTATAGATCGTAGCGTCCGCATAGCGGTCAGCGACTTGGCGCATCAGGCTGATGACAAGCGCCGCATCGTGGCTAAATAGTCGTTTTGCCAGTTCATCAAGTGCATGCAGCTTCGTGATGGCCGTAGCGAGCCGATCTTCATCACCCCGACGGAGGCTGTCGCCAATCAAACCAAGGCAGCGCACAAGCTCGATGGTTGCAGCCCAAGTGAGACCGGGGCCGCCATCCTCGTCCGCTAACGCCCTCAGAATCGCTTGATTGCCGTCCGCGCCGGTCAGTTCCGCATTTTCCGCCCAGAACCGCGCCGCATATCGAACGACCGCGTCGAATTTGGCCTGAAGAAACGCCGCATAGAGCTGCACGCCGTCAAGCTCGGACTGCACCTGATCGAGCAGGCCTGCGGCCATCGCCGGAAGGCCGCCAAGCTGATAGGCTGCCGCCGACAACAGCTCGATCGGTACAACCGTGCGGACGTTGTCGTCCGCCCGTGAAAGCCACTCCAAGATCTCCCCGACGCGACGATAGCAATCGATCGCGCGAGTCGATGAAACGCCTTCGATTGTCTGGAAAATATGGGCCGCGTGCAGAAGCCGACGACTGTCATCGAGCTGCTGCACCGAATCGCGATCACCCCAAGCGATTGTCGGCACCTGCCACGTCGTCTGCAGGCATCGCACATAGGCGCGGGCTTACGGCCGGGTCAGTTCGTTCTCGATCGCCAATGCGACACGAACCTGCTGCGCTAAGGCTAGGCGCTCGCCATCCCGCTCAGCCATCAGGCATCGCTCCAAAGCGAATCATACAGCGAGTCGATCAAGGCATCCCCCTTCGTCAGGATGACCTCAACGACCTGGAGATCGCGCGCCGCCTTATAGTCGGCGGGCTTATTCTCCCAATCGAGTACGCTCTCGGCGTCGCCACGATTGGCCGCACCATTGCCCGCGATGACAATGAGATCAGTGCGGGGCGGTGGCGGCCCCAATTCCAGCACAGCGCGATCAATCGATAAGATCGCTGCCGCATAGCTGTCTGGATCGCATTGTTCCAGCAGGAACTGGAGCTGGCGTAGCCCATGAGGGATCGGCGTATCACGATTGACCTCGAACCAGATTCCGCGCCCCGTATGCTCCAGTTCCTGCGTTTCTTTGTTCCGCACCTTGGGGCCGTACATGAGTGCGGCCACGGTCGAGTCATTAAGGGTTTTTCGCCACTTCGCTTCACCGGCGATCACTCGGACCACTTCGCCGCCATCGTCGAGGGCAATCCCAACAAAGTCGGTTCCGTGCCTTCCGTAGATTTCGCGGATCCGGCCGGCATCGAATTTCAGTGCCCAGAGAAACTTCTCTACGTCGTCATGCTCCCGGAAGAGGAAGATCGGGACGCTCCATGCATGGCCGCCTACATAGTGGTCCTGATAGGCCTCGGTCACTAGACCGGCCAAAACTTCACCGAACAGTCCGCGCTTTGCCTTTTTCGGCAGACTAGTCGGGTAGGTTATATCCATCGTCCCCGCTGCGTCGGGGTGCAGATTGATCCCAACCTTCTTGTGGAAGTGTTCGCGAGCGTCGAGGTGTGCAGATTCGAAATAGGGACGGAGGGCATCAAGCAGCGGTTTCGCCGCTTCGCCCTGCTGCTCAAGAAGCAGATGACCGTAGTTACCGTCACGGATAGAGCCGTAAGCCTTCAGCCACAGCGCCAACGCTTTCTTTGGTGGGGGGCAGGTGTGCATACCTAAGCCGGCCCTTTAGCCGCTTCCGACGCCAAAGTCTCCGGCTGATCGTCACTATCTTCGTCGGTGCCTTCGACGATGACGCCTTCCAAAAATTGGCTGTGCTTTTCCTGCAGATACTTGATCGCGGTGCTCTCGTCGGCGGAATGCTGCAGGTGCTCTTGGAAGAACTGAAGCCGAGCCCGATTTTCCTCAATGAGTTCGCCCCACGTCTTGATGCCGACGATATGTCGCGGCCCCCGAGCGATCAGGCGGCGCTCGCGATCCGGACCACTTTCGATCTCATGCTTTGCGAAGTCGTCATAGGCGTTGGAGACCAGCCAGAAGTGCCAGCGCACACCGTTGACGGTCGAGAACCGTTCGTCTGATGTGACGGCGATCGCATATTTTTTTGCTTGTGTGATTTCGTCGGCGCCGATCTTCACCTTTGGCGCCTTGAGCTCGACGATCATGTGCTCGATGTCGTTGGCGCGATGCCGTCGCGTCGAGCGCGAGAACATTAGGTCTATGATGCCGCGCGCCTTGCCGATCACTTTCACGGGCTCATCAATCGCAATGTTCGGATCGAGATGGTCGCGATGCTTCTCAAGGACGCGACGTAGATCCTTGTCGCTCACCCACAGGTTATACTCTTCACCGAACACCCAGGTGTTTTCGGCGAGGATTTTGTGAAGCTGGGTGCGCTCCTTCAAGCGACCTTTGGTTTCAGGATCGAAGACGATTGACTCTAGCGCGGATATGAATTTCAGCCGATCGGCGACGGTCTTGGCGGCAGTGATGATCGCTGACAGCGTCGTTTCCTGAAGAAGGTTTGCAAGCTCCTTCTGCTTGCGTGCCGGAAGGTCCAGCACCTCCTTCAGGATGAGCTGCAACTCCTCCGGTCCGCGCTCAATGGCGTTGCGCAACATACGAAGGTGTAGTGCCTTTGCCTTTGCCGAGCTGATACCGAGATCGGGGGCAAGTTCCTGAACCTGAACCGCGACGATATCGAAAACTTGACGCTCGACCTTTTCGACTGCGTTTTGGGGTGCGCCGCGATAGGGATAGACGTCCTCGGCAATCCACTCATCGACTAGAGATCGAGCTTTTTCCGCCGATTTGTCACGAAAATAGTCCTTGATTGCGGAGCGCGAATTTTCGACAGCCGCGCTCAATAAGGGATCCATCTCCGAGAGCGCAACACGTTCTTCGTTGTGCAATTCGTCAACGTAGCTGGACTTTAGATAGGCCGAGAAAGAGAAACCGGGAATGTGGAAGCGGGTCTCGACCTGATCGAAGGGAAAGCCGTTCGCGGAGCAGAGATAGAGGACGCGCCGCGCATCCGTCCGCCATTCGATGACTTCGAGCTCGACATCGTGGCGGGTGCCGTCATCTTTTTCGATCGTTGGCAGTGAAGTTTTGTGATGGCTGGCGATCACCTTCTCGGGGTCCAGCCTCTGGCCGGCGACTGAGATCGACACGCTTCGATAGTTCATCAGGTAGAGCGCGAAAATTTCGTTCAGGTCCTGAAGGCCGTCTTCGCTCTCGAAGGTTCTAAAGTCACGCCGGAGGTCGTTGATTTCAACGATGACGCCTGTGGAGCGTTCGGGCGCTAGCACTTCCTCGCTAATAATGACGTCGGTGAGATTGGCTTCCAGGAGCCGGACCTCGAACGCCTTTCGTCCGGATGGCTCATCATAGCAAACCTTCCAAGTGACGGACTGCCCGAGAGCAAATGCCTTGTAACGGCCTCGCCCTTCCTGGCCGTGGATCATGCGGTGATTCCGCTTTGTCTGTCGGATGTGACGCTTCCAAGAGCCGCCGAGATTGCCGAACAGAGCACGGGCATCACTGCGGGAGAATCCGTCACCGTTGTCGTAGACGATGATTTTCGACATCCCGCCTGCGAGATCGTCGTGTCCGAACTCGACCGATACCTCCGTGGCATCTCCGTCAAGGCTGTTCCACAACAGCTCCGCAAGAGCAGGCACCGGCTTTGCCTTGGTCTGCCGCGCAACGAAATCATCTCTTACCGCAACGGATACGTGCTCCTCGCCAGCCATCTCACCCCTCCCGGCCCTTAGGCGGGCCATTTTTCATGCTGACTGCGCAGGTTGGCGCTGTTCAGCGTTCGTTGTTGTATTTCAGAGGCCACCGGCCGGCATGATGATCTGCGTGTCAGCTCAAGATCTCTTTCGCAAGCTGTAGAGCTCATTTGAACAATGCTTCAATATCCGCCATTGGCCGGAACAACTTCATTGGCTGATCCGGAAACGGCAGGAAGCTCTCGCGCTCGTAGAAATGCTGCGCACTTTCGTCCTTGGCGTCCACGATCACCGCGAAGGATGCGATCTCGCTGCGCACAGCCCGATAGAGCGCATCCGCGAGAAGGAACCGGCCGTAACCTCTGCCCTGGTAGCGCCGGTCAACCGCAAGGCGCCCCAGCAAGGTTGCCGGGATCAATGGGTAGCGCGGCAGCTTGCGGACGACGGTTTCCGGCAGTTCCAGAAGCCTTACAGCCGTCGACGAGAGCGTGTAGTATCCAGCGATGCTGCCATCCTGCAGCATGAGGACAAACGGCGCCGCCATCTTTTTTCTGGCGTCCTGTCCGGCTTGAGTCTGCAAATATCGGTCGAGCGGCTCTACGCCGCTTTCGAACCCTGATCGGTCATGTTGCGGGCCGAGGACCTCGACCCGCAGGATGTCATCCGTTCCCCCCACGCGTCAGACGCCTGTTCTCTCGCGATAGCGGCGAACGGTGTCGCGCAGTCGCTCGTTGACCGACTGCGGCTCGATCAGAGCCTGGACGAACGCCTGGCTGTCCCGCACCGAAAGCTCCAGATGCTGATGTTCCTCGATGGCGCGCCGCGCCGCATCCTGTAGGCTCGTCAGAACGAAATCCGTCACGCTACGCCCTTGCAGGGCAGCGGCATGTTCGATCAGGCGCTTCTGGTCAACGGTCACGCGCGTCTCGAGGCGTTCGCCCCGGACACGGCCAGTCGACGATCTCTTTGCTGCTTCAGCCATTTTTGATCTCCGATCTATCGGGAATATGTACGGCCAATGGCCGGAGAAATCAAGATGCAGGCCAGCCAGCGAACCAGGTAGATTTCGTTGATCGGCTGGTGGTCGCGTCGGTGGAGGGGGAAGGTCTTCCCCCTGGCCGGCACTGCGTTGCCGGCGCACCCCCTTCTGCGGGGGAGGTCCCCCCGCAACGCCCCCCTTTAGAGGCAGAGTGCGGACCGGGATTGCCGTGACGGGTTGAAGGCTGGAGGGATCGCTTCCCGCACCCGTCGCGGAGATCAACCCGATGGAGAAACGAAAACTCGGCCGCTCGGCAGAAGGCCCGGACTGCGAGAAAATGACAGAGCAGGAACAGGCCGTCGTTCGCGAGGCCCGCGAAATCTTGGCCCGGTACTGCAACCAGAACCCGGTCCTGACCTCTTGGCAGGCCGTGCTCGACTATTGTGCTTTGGCTGTTCGCGGTGAGGAGGAGCGGCTTCACGCCCTCTTCCTCGACCGGAAGAACCGCCTCATCTCGGACGAGCAGATGGCGGTCGGCACCGTCGATCATGTCCCGGCCTACCCACGGGAGATTGTGAAAAGGGCTCCGTTGCTCAACGCTTCAGCCCTGATCCTTGTGCACAACCACCCAGCGGGCGACCCGGACCCTTCCGAAGCTGACATCTCGATGACCCGGAAGGTCCAGAAGGCGTGCATTGCTCTCGGGCTGATATTGCACGACCATATCATCGTCGGTGCGGGACGCGAAACCAGCCTTCGCACGCTGGGGAAGATGTGATCGGGGCCAGCAGCGCTGCCCCGGTGTCGGCGTTTCGTCGATGCGGCGTGTGGAGCGATTCAGAGAGAGAGTGCGGACGGGTTTGCCGCGACGGGTTGAGGGCTGGAGAAGAGGTCTCCGGCGCCCGTCGCGGAGATCATCCCGATGGCCAGACAGGACCGCACCGCCCACGCTGGCGGCAGCACGCGGACGAACCTTTACGACGAGATCACCGGCAAGATCATCGCCGAGCTTGAGGAAGGGCGCCTTCCCTGGGTCCAACCATGGGGCAGGTCCACGACGCAGGCTCCGCTCGGCCTGCCGCAGAACGCAAGCACCGGCCGCGCCTACAGTGGCATCAATATCCTGATCCTCTGGGGCGCAGTGGTGCAGCACGGCTTCCCCGGGCAGGGCTGGCTCACCTTCCGCCAGGCGCTGTCGCTCGGCGGCAATGTCCGCAAGGGCGAACACGGCACCACCGTCGTGTATGCCGACCGCTTCACGCCCGAGGACGAGAAGCGGCGGGCGCGCGAGACCGGCGAGGAACCGGGCAAGATCCCGTTCCTCAAGCGGTTCACGGTGTTCAATACCGCGCAATGCGAAGGCCTGCCCGAGGACATTACCGTGGCCGTGCCGCCCCCGCCGCCCGGCCTGATCGAGCCGAGGGTCGAAGCGCTGATCAAGGCAACCGGCATCGACTTCCGCATCGGCGGGCATCGCGCCTACTACGTCCCGGCGCTCGATCATGTGGTCGTTCCGCCGCCGCAAGCCTATTTCGAGCCGATCGACTGGCACCGGACGGCGCTGCACGAGATGGGTCACGCGACGGGCCATTCTACCCGCCTCAACCGCGACTTTTCCGGCTCCTTCGGCACGCGGAAATACGCCTTCGAGGAACTGGTGGCCGAGATCACGGCGGCCTTTTGCTGCGCCTCCCTCGGCATCGTGCCAACCGTCCGTCATGCCGATTACATCGGCTCCTGGCTGGAGGTGTTGCACGAGGACAACCGCGCCATCGTTCGCGCCGCATCCAAGGCCAGCAAGGCCGCCGACTGGCTGCTCGCCTTCCTGCCGGACGAGGACCATCCGCCCACCGGGGTCGCAGCCGCAATCGACAGGAGGGCGGCATGATCCTCCTGACCCCCGAGCTGCGCGAACAGCTCCTTGCCAACGGACGCCGGCGCGACGTCGATCATGTGCCGGTCGTGAAGTTCTTCAACCCGTTCGGTGCGGGTGTCTGGCTCGCGACCGAATTGGACGAGGGTGGCGACATAATGTTCGGCCTGGCTGACCTCGGCTATCCCGAGCTTGGTAGCTTTTCCCTGGAGGAGCTGTCCTCGCTGCGGCTGCCGTTCGGCATGGGCATCGAGCGCGACATCCTGTTCACCGGCGATTTCCCGATCTCGGTCTGGGCAGACATCGCGCGCGAGGCTGGCAGCATCAGGGCGGCCGAGCGCATTCTGTATCGCGCAGCCCATGCGGCGCGGGAAGCCTGACGCATCCCAGGCGCGTCGATCCTCGCTTTCCTGGCTGTTTCCGGTTGCACGTTTTTCCGGTTCTCCGGCTCCGCAGCGCCGCCCTCCACAGCCAGGGGGCGGCGCTTTCTCTGGTGACGGGTTCGAGGCCGGAGAGAGGCTCGCGGTCACCCGTCGCGGAGAAAGCCCATGACCACCATGTCCCCCAGACCCCTGAAAATATACCTCGTGTGCTACGGCGCCGAAAACGAGTCCTGGATTTGCGACGCCGAGGACCGCGACCATGCGGTCGAGCAGTTCGAGAGCGCCGGAATGGACGGCGAGATCAACGAGGTGTTCGAGTGCGTTCCTGCCACGAACCGCTACTTTGTCCGTCAGCGCCAAGCCATGTGGGTCTGCTTTGTCCAGGAAGTTGATGCCGAAAGCCGCGAGGCAGCGCTCGACATTTTCCACGATGACTTCATGCCCCAACATTCCTTTGTCGAAAACCCGATTGCACACGCGGGCGAAGGCCCCGTGTCCGTCTTCGACGGCCGGGATTACCCGACTGCGGCGGAGGTTGCCGAAGCGGACTGACAGGGCCGTGTTTCCGGCTGCACGACGATCCGGCTTTCCGGTCCCTTGGCGCTGCCTTCTTAGAGTGAGAGGGCGGCGCTTCGCTTCGTGACGGATTTAGGGTCGAGAGAGAGGCTCTCGGCGTCCGTCGCGGAGTTACCCCGATGGCTGTTGCCGCACAGAAAATCACCCTGTCGTCCTCGCGCGACATCCCCTTCAACAAGCTCCTGCTGAGCCAGTCGAACGTCCGGCGCGTGAAGGCCGGGATCTCGGTCGAGGAACTGGCCGAGGACATTGCCCGCCGTGGCACGCTTCTCCAGAGTCTCAACGTCCGTCCGGTCCTCGACGCTGATGGTGCCGAGACCGGCATGTATGAGGTGCCTGCTGGCGGCCGGCGCTATCAGGCTCTCGCTCTGCTGGTGAAGCAGAAGCGTCTCGCCAAGACCGCGCCGGTGCCCTGTGTGGTCCGCGATCCCTCGACGTCGATCCTCGCCGAGGATGACAGCCTGGCCGAGAACACCCAGCGGGTGCCGCTGCATCCGCTCGACCAGTTTCGCGCCTTCCTCGACATGCGGACCAAGGGCATGACCGAGGAAGAAATCGCCAGCGCCTTCTTCACCACCGCGCAGGTGGTCAAGCAGCGACTGCGCCTTGCCTCGGTCGCGCCCGCGCTTCTCGACATCTATGCCGAGGACGGCATGACGCTGGAGATGCTGATGGCCTTCACCGTCAACCCCGACCATTCCCGCCAGGAACAGGTCTGGGAGGCGATCCAGACCTCCTATAGCCGCCAGCCCTGGCATATCCGCCAGCTCCTCACCGAAACTACCATCCCGGCCGAGGACAAGCGCGCCCTGTTCATCGGCATCGACGCCTATGAACAGGCGGGCGGCATCGTCCTGCGCGATCTCTCCCAGCAGGACGAGGGCGGCTGGCTGCAAGATCCGGCGCTCCTCGACCGGCTGGTGTCCGAGAAGCTGAAGGCCATCGCCGATGAAATCGCAGCCGAGGGCTGGAAATGGATCACCGTCGATACCGATCTGCCCTACGGCTATGATCGCGGCTTCCGCGCCCTCGACTTCACCTATGTCGATCTGACCGACGACGACCGGGCCACGCGCGAGGCGCTGCGCGAGGAATACGACCGGATCGAGGCCGAATACGAGGGCGCGGACGAACTGCCCGATGAGATCGACCAGCGGCTCGGCGAGATCGAGACTGCGCTCGAAACCTTCGAGAAGCGCGCCGTCATCTACGATCCCGCCGAAATCAGCCGCGCTGGCGTTTTCATCAGCATCGACCGCGAAGGCGATGCGGTCGTCGACCGTGGCTATGTCCGGCCCGAGGACGAGGCCCCGGCCGAGACCGACGGCGAAGACGGTGAGGCCGGAAGCGGTCCCGAGGCCGTCGCCGCTGCGGCCGGGACTGCGGGTGCCGTCATCACCATCGGCGGCCAGCAGCCCTCCGAGCCGGAGGACGAGGAGGAGGAAGACGTCATCAAGCCACTGCCCGAGCGGCTGGTGATCGAACTGACCGCACATCGCACGCTGGCGCTGCGCGATGCGGTCGGGGCCAATCCGCAGGTTGCGTTCACCGCGCTGCTGCACAAGCTGGTGCGCGACGCCTTCCATAGCACCAGTACCTCGGGCGCCAGCCTGCAAGCGTCGATCCGTGAAGTCTACTTCCGCGATCAGAGCAAGGATCTGGGCGATACGCCCTATGCGAAATCCGTCGATCAGCGGCACGAGGACTGGAAGGCGGACCTGCCGATCGACGAGGATGCGCTCTGGGACTGGCTCGCCGCTCTCGACGACGCCAGCCGCCAGGCATTGCTTGCCCATTGCATCGCCTACGGGATCAACGCGCTCTACGAGCGGCCCAATCCCTACAGCGCCACCGGCGTCTCGCAATCGGGGCTCGATCGTCGCATGGCGGAGGCCGACCGGCTGGCCCGCGCCACCGGCCTCGACATGGTGGATGCCGGGTTCCGGCCCACGGTCGAGAACTACCTCGGTCGCGTGCCCAAGACCCGCATCCTTGAAGCCGTGCGCGAGGGCGCAGGCGAAGGGGCGGCCCAGCTCATCGACCATCTTAAGAAGGCCGATATGGCAAGGGAAGCCGAACGCCTGCTGGCCGACACCGGCTGGCTGCCCGAGCCGCTGCGCATGGCCGATCCCGACGAGGCGGTCGCAGTCGACGCCCAGGATGGCTCTGCTGGTGCGGAGCTTCCGGCCTTCCTCGCCGGTGACGACGAGAACGAGGAAGCCACGGACGACCCTGAGGCAGAGGCGATGATCGCCGCGGAATGACGCCTGGCTGGGCGGAGCGGTCACGGCTGCCCCGTCCTCTTTCCCCATCAATCCCACGGCCCGGCATCCAGCCGGGCCGTTTTCGTTTTCAGGAGACAGATGACCATGCCGACCGACACGAAACCCGCACGCGATCAACACAGCCCGCAATCTGTTCACGTCGCTATCTATGACCACCCCCATGGCACGGATGTCCGTGTTTTTCTCGACAGGGATCAGGCCATGAACTGGCGCACAGGCATCGCCAAGGAATGGTGGAGCAATGCCTACGATGACACCCCTCCGCCGGACGATCGGATCGGGGAGAAATATTTCGGGCGAATGCTGGATCGCGGCGACGAATTTTTCTCGACCAAGATGTGTAACGTCGAAGTCAGCCATCCCGATCCCGCCGTCCAGACGGACCTCGCACTGCACACCAAAGACGGGGACGGGGCATGATAACCCTCGATGAAATCTTTGCCGATGATCTCAACAATCCTCCTTCGGAGCGTTCGCTGCCCTGGGAGGAAAGCCGCGATGGCATCACCGTCGTCGTGGAGCCGAAGCCGCATTGGGCCGAGGACATGCGGGTCTTCCGCCTCGATGCCCGCGAATACTGCCGTTATGCGGACTGGCGCGCAGATGGCGGCCGCGCGCGGTTTTACGGTCACGTCGACACATCCGGCGACGATGTGATGATGAAGGCCCGCGCCATGATCGCGCGCGAAATCGCCGATGGGTTCTGGGACTGAAGGCCCGGCCGCCTCATGCGAAGACCGTCGTGGTCCCGGCTATGGCCGCAACGGATCAAGTTCCAGCTTCACCATCCCGGCTCCTTCCATCGTCATCGCGGAGCGTGGGTGCCACCCCCGGCCTGAAGGAACACGATGCTGCTGCCAGCATGGCGGCAAGGCTGGCGCGGCGTGAGCATCTGCGACGGGTATCCGGCATCCTGTCAGATGCGAAGCACCACCCCCCGCTTCCATTCGCGAACCTTGGTCCCACCGTCTCCTTGTCAATCAACCCGTGAAGGGTCGGCTTACGCAAGCGTGCCGCCCTCGGGGATTCGGAAAGAGTCCGAACGCCCGAGGGTGATTGCAGATCCGGTCGGACACTTCGGGCGCCTGTCGCGCGGGGGATGGTCCCCCGCCTCCCAAAGACAGGAGCCGGAACCCATGTCCTATGCAGATGCCACCGCCTTCGCCGCCAGCCTTGCCACCACGCTGATGGTTTCGATCATTGTATTCCAGGCCGGGGATGGCACCCACGGCGCCATGCCCGCCGACGAGTTCGACGGCGACGACGAGATGGTGAAGCTGGAGCTTGATCCCTTCGGCTGAGGCGCTAAAGCGCCTCGCCCCGACGGCCCGGATCGCGCGCGACGCGGCCGGGCCTTCCGTCCTGCGATAGTCGCCATCGCCGGAAATCGTGCCGGGCCATGTCCCGGCACGAGAGAGGGAGAGTGCGGGCGGGTTTTCCGTGACGGGTTGAGTGCCGGAGAGAGAAGCTCCCGGCGCCCGTCATGGAGTGATCCCGATGACCCTTTCCCGCCATGACAGCTTCCGGCCGGCCGGCCAGATCCTCGCAGCCGAGGTGCTTCCCCGGCTCCGTCTCGCGCAAATGCTCCCGCTCCGCGTTTCCTGCATCGGCACCGCCAGCTATGACGCCGATGTGGATGCCTGCGGTTTCGACCGTTCCGTCCAGCTTGGCGAAAGTCCGTCCCCCGACAAGGCCATGACCCTTGCCGCCCTGCGCGTGTCGCGTGGCGACATCCGTGCCGGGGCGGACGATGCGCTGCGCTTTCGCCCGCGTCTCGCCGTCATTCAGGACCGGGAACTCAGCCTGGTCCTCGCCGGGGAAATCCGGGCCGGGATCATCCTCTGGCAGCAGCCCGTCGCCTCCGATGCCGAGGCGCGCAGGATGGTGCTTGAAGCCAGCCGCCTGCGCGGCATGGCCTTCGCTGCGCAGGATCGCGGCGATCACGGATCGGCCCGCGATCTGCGCTACCGCGCCAGCCTTCTGGAAGCGCGGCTGGTCGATCCCTTCTGGCGCGAAACCGCGGCTGAACTGCTCACGTTGCCGCAGGCCGCCTGATCGCCCACCACATCCCCATCCACCCGGCCCGGCCTCGCGCCGGGCTTTCTCGTTTCAGGAGCCTGACATGGCCAACTACTTCACCCATTTCTCGTGCCTGCTCGATGTAGGCACCCCGGAAAATGCCGCCCGCGCGCTTGATCTCTACAACGCCCTGTCCGAGGAAAACTCTGCGGAAGACCCTCCGTCCGAGGGTTTCCTACTCTCGATCCAGCCCGAGCATGGCGGCACCCAGCTCTGGATGCGCGATAATGAGACCGGCGATCCCGAGCATGTCATCCAGTTCGTCAAGCGCTGCGCGGCCGCGTTCGGGCTGACCGGACTTTGGGGGTTTCAATACGCAACCACCTGTTCGCAGGCGCGAGTGAACGCCTTCGGCGGCGGCGCGCATGCCCTAGATCTCGCCACCGGCGAGACCGTGGACTGGATCTATAGCGGCAGTTGGCTGGAGATCGTCCTGGACGGAGGTGATCCCTATGCCTGAGATCATCGAAACCACGGTGTATCGGCTCGACGAGCTTTCCGACATGGCGAAGGACAAGGCCCGCGCCTGGTATCGTGAAGGCGGGTTCGACTACGACTGGTATGATGCGGTCTATGAGGATTTTCAGCGGATCGCGGAAATCATTGGCATCCGCTTCAAGACCAGGACCGTCCGCCTTTTGGGCGGTGGATCGCGCCAGGAACCGCGCATCTGGTTCCGGGGCTTCTGGTCGCAAGGGGATGGCGCCTGCTGGGAGGGGGTCTACTCCTACCGGAAGAACGCCTCGGCCGAAATCCGGTCCTATGCACCGCAGGATACGAACCTGCGCGGCATCGCCGATGCCCTTCAGGCCGTCCAGCGGCGTAACTTCTACCAGCTTCGTGCCGAGGCAACGCATCGCGGCCACTACTGCCATGAGTATTGCATGGTGATCTCGGTCGAGCGCGACAGTCCGACATATCAGGACATGACCGCCGATGCCGAGGAGATCGTCATTGAGGCGCTGCGTGACCTCGCCCGATGGCTCTATCGCCACCTTGAGCGCGAATACGACTATCTGACCTCGGACGAGGCGGTAGATGAGGCCATCACCGCCAACGAATACACCTTCACCGAAGCCGGACGCCGTTTTGGCTGAACCTCACAAGCGCCTCGCCTTCCGGTCGGGCGCTTGTTTCATGCCTGCTTTCGCTCCGGGCTGAGAGGGAAAGGTGGGCCGGAAGGGATTTGAGCTGGTGCGGTCGAGAGAGGGCGCTGCGCGGCTCGGTCCCTTTCCGCTCTCCCGAGGAATCCCCTGATGAACATGATTTCCGCTTCCGCGGTGGCCTCCGCCTCCGCGCCGCTTCCGGCTGCCCGTGACGCCGAAACCGCGGCCAGTGTCTTCACCGCCGCCGGGCTGCTGCTGCCGCATCTCGAACGCGGCCAACGTGTCGATGCCGCCACGCTGCGCGGCGCCATGGAAGCAGCCTTTGGCCTTTCCGACGCCACCGGCGCATGGACCTGGAAGACTGCCTATGACGCCTGCGAGGCGGCGACCGTTCTCTTCCTGCGCAAATACGGCAATGCGCTTTTCCGTAACGCCGGAGTTCCGTCCGCGATCCTGCCGCAGCTCGGCAAGATTGCCGGCCTTCTGCCGACGCATACGCGCCGCTCAGAAGAAGCCCAGACCTTCCAGCAGTTCTCGACCCCGATCCCGCTCGGTTTCGCGGCGGTGACGGCGGCGGCGATCACGCCCGCCGACCGGGTGCTGGAGCCCTCGGCCGGCACCGGGCTCCTCGCCATTCTGGCCGAGATCGCCGGCGGCACGCTGCTCCTCAACGAACTCGCCGAGATGCGCGCCGGCCTGCTTTCCTCTCTCTTTCCGGCCCTGTCCGTGACCCGCTTCGACGCCGCCCAGATCGACGATCACCTCGATCCCGGCCTTGTCCCGACCGTCGTGCTGATGAACCCGCCGTTCTCGGTCATGGTGAATGTCGAGGGACGTATGGCCGACGCTGCCTTCCGCCATGTCGCCTCGGCGCTGGCGCGCCTTGCGCCCGGCGGGCGGCTCATCACCATCACCGGGGCGAGCTTCGCACCCGACAATCCGGCCTGGACCGCCTCCTGGACCCGGCTGCAGGAACGGGGCCGCGTCACCTTTTCCGCTGCCATCGACGGCTCGGTCTATGCCAAGCATGGCACCACAATCCCAACGCGCCTCACCGTCATCGACAAGTTGCCCGCCGAAGACCCGACGGTGTTCCCGACCGCGCCCGGTGTCGCGCCCGACGTGACCACACTGATGGGGTGGCTGGCGGATCAGTTGCCCGCACGGCTGCCGGTCGATCCCGGCATCGCCGTGCCGGTTGCCACGACCCTGGCGCCCCGCACCGTGCGCGGCTATGTCAACCGGGCCGCGAGGGCTGCGCCCGCCGCCCCGCTGGCCGAGCCGGAGGGCGTGCCGCTCGCCTATGAGACCGTGGATTGGGAACCGGCCGAAGACGGCCGCCTCTCGGATGCGATCTACGAGGACTACGGACTTCAGACCCTCCGTATCCACGGCGGGCAGGCGCATCCGACCCAGCTCGTGCAATCGGCGTCGATGGCGAGCATCGCGCCGCCCCGACCGAGTTATCGGCCGACGCTCCCCGGCGACATTCTCGGCAAGCTGTCCGAGGCGCAGCTGGAGACCGTGATCTATGCCGGCGAGGCCCATGCGGGCTTCCTCGCCGGGGCTTGGACAGTCGATGACACGCTCGACACTCTCGCCGCCGCGCCGGAAGACGCCGAGGGTGCCATCCGTTTCCGCCAGGGCTTCATGGTCGGCGATGGCACCGGCGTCGGCAAGGGTCGGGAATCCGCTGCCATCATCCTCGACAACTGGATGCAGGGGCGGCGCAAGGCAGTCTGGATCTCGAAGTCGGACAAGCTGCTGGAGGACGCGCAGCGCGACTGGTCGGCCCTCGGCATGGAGCGGTTGCTGGTCACGCCGCTGTCGCGCTTCCCACAAGGTAAGCCGATCACCTTGGGCGAGGGCGTCCTGTTTCTAACCTATGCCACGCTGCGCTCCGACGACCGCGGGGAAAGGGTTTCCAGGGTCAGGCAGATCGTCGAATGGTTGGGCAGGGACTTCGACGGAGTGGTGATTTTCGACGAGGCGCATGCCATGGCCAATGCGGCAGGAGGCAAGGGAGAACGCGGCGATGTCGCCGCCAGCCAGCAGGGCCGCGCGGGCCTGCGGCTCCAGCACGCCCTGCCGGACGCCCGTATTGTCTATGTCTCGGCGACCGGAGCCACCACCGTCCACAATCTCGCCTATGCGCAACGCCTCGGCCTCTGGGGTGGGGAGGATTTCCCGTTCTCGACCAGGGCCGAGTTCATCGAGGCGGTCGAGGCCGGGGGCATCGCGGCGATGGAGGTGCTGGCCCGCGACCTGCGGGCGCTCGGCCTCTACACCGCCCGCTCGCTCTCCTTCAAAGGTGTCGAATACGAGTTGCTCGACCATGAGCTGACGCCGGAGCAGGTCCGCATCTACGACAGCTATGCCGATGCCTTCGCCATCATCCACAACAATCTGGATGCGGCGATGCAGGCCGCCAACATCACCGGCGGCGATGGCGGGTCCGGCACGCTGAACCGGCAGGCCAAATCCGCTGCCCGCTCGGCCTTCGAGTCCGCCAAGCAGCGCTTCTTCGGCCATTTGCTCACGTCCATGAAAACCCCGACGCTGCTCCGGGCGATCACCAGCGATCTGGAGGCGGGCCATTCCTCCGTTATCCAGATCGTCTCGACCGGCGAGGCGCTGATGGAGCGGCGGCTCGCCGAGATCCCCACCGAGGAATGGGGCGACCTGAAGATGGACCTGTCGCCGCGCGAATACGTCCTCGACTATCTCGCCCATTCTTTCCCGGTGCAGCTCTACGAGCCGTTCACGGATTCAGAGGGCAACCTGTCCTCGCGGCCGGTCTATCGCGACGGCCAGCCGGTCGAGAGCCGCGAGGCGGTTGCCCGGCGCGACGAGATGATCGCCAGTCTGGCATCGCTGCCGCCGGTCCCTGGCGCGCTGGACCAGATCATCCAGCATTTCGGCACTGATACCGTGGCGGAGGTCACGGGGCGGTCGCGCCGCATCGTCCGCAAGCGCAGCGTGACCATCGACCGGCTTGTCGTGGAGAACCGTGCCGGTTCGGCCAATCTGGCCGAGACGGCCGCCTTCATGGACGACCAGAAGCGCGTGCTGGTCTTTTCGGATGCGGGCGGCACCGGGCGCAGCTACCACGCCGAACTCTCGGCGAAGAACACACGCCTGCGGGTCCACTATCTCCTCGAAGCGGGCTGGAAGGCCGATGCCACCATCCAGGGCCTTGGCCGGACGCATCGCACCAATCAGGCGCAGCCGCCTCTGTTCCGGCCGATCTCGACCAATGTGAAAGCCGAGAAGCGGTTTCTCTCGACCATCGCCCGCCGCCTCGACACGCTGGGTGCGATCACGCGCGGCCAGCGCCAGACCGGCGGTCAGGGCCTGTTCCGCCCGGAAGATAACTTGGAGTCGCATTATGCGCGTGATGCCCTGCGCCAGCTCTATCTCCTGCTGGTGCGCGGCAAGGTCGAGGGCTGCTCACTGGAGCGGTTCGAGGCCGCAACCGGGCTGAAGCTGATGGACAGCAATGGCATCAAGGATGATTTGCCCGGCATCACCACCTTCCTCAACCGGCTGCTGGCGCTGACCATCGAACTTCAGGGTATCCTGTTCACGGCCTTCGAAGGGCTGCTGACGGCCCGCATCGAGGGTGCCATTGCCTCGGGCACCTATGATGCCGGGCTGGAGACGCTGCGCGCCGAGAGCTTCGTGGTGGCGGACCGGCAGGTGATCTACAGCCATCCGCGCACCGGGGCCGAGACCAGCCTGCTGACCATCACCGAGCGCAGGCGCAACCACCCGGTCACGCTCGACGCCGCGCTGGCGGAACTCGATGATCCGCGCGCGAAGCTCTTGATCAATGAGCGCTCGGGCCGGGCAGCGGTGCAGATCCCGACCACCAGCGTGATGCTGGACGATGGCGAGATCGAGCGCCGCGTCAGGCTGATCCGGCCGATGGAAGCGCAGAACGTGCCGGTCAGGATGATGGGCGAGACCCATTGGGTCGAGGTCACGCGGGATGCCTTCGCATCGGCCTGGGAGGCCGAGATCGCCGAGGTGCCGGAGTTTGCCGACAGCACCCTGCACATGGTGACGGGCCTGCTGCTGCCGATCTGGAAGCGGTTGCCCAACGACTCCACCCGCGTCTATCGGCTCCAGACCGATGCCGGCGAGCGTATCATCGGCCGCAAGGTCTCCCCGGCTTGGGCGGCGAATGCGACCACGACCGGCATCGCCAAGGTCACGCCGGAGGATGCTTTCGCGGCGCTGATGGAAGGCCGGACCATCCTCGATCTCTCCGAGGGCCTCCAGCTTCGCCGGGTCCGCGTCATGGGCGCTAACCGGATCGAACTCTCCGGTTTCACCGACACCATGCGTCAGCGGCTCACGGCATACGGGCTGTTCCACGAGATCATCTCCTGGAAGCTGCGCATGTTCGTGCCGGTCGATGCGGCTGGCCCTGCGGTTCTCGCCAAAGTCCTCGACCGCTGGCCGGTCGAGCGCATCGGCGAGCGGGAGGCCGCCTGATGCCCCGTCACTCCGCCTCGGAACTGGCGATCCGCCTTGGCCGTGAGGCCGAGGCGGTCTGCCGCCACTACCTGTCGTCCGGTCAGCGCGCCGGACGATACTGGCTGGTTGGGGATGTGCAGAACAACCCCGGTCGCTCCCTGTTCGTCCGCCTCACCGGGCCGGAATCCGGCAAGGGCGCGGCGGGGAAGTGGACCGACATGGCCACCGGGGAGCATGGCGATCTTCTCGACATCATCCGGCAATCGCTTGGCCTTGTCGACTTCAAGGACGTGGCCGAGGAAGCGCGCCGTTTCCTCTCGCTCCCGCATCCCGAGCCGGAAAAGACGAGGATACCGACCGGCCACACGTCCAGCAGCGTGCCCGGTTCGCCTGAAGCGTCGCGCCGCCTCTTCGCCATGGCGCAGCCGATCCACGGCACCCTTGCGGAGATCTACCTGCGCGGGCGGGCAATCACTCACCTCTCGGGCACTACCGCACTGCGCTACCATCCCCGGTGCTATTACAGGCCCGACGAGCATTCGCCCACCGAGATCAGGCCGGCGCTCGTCGCCGCCGTCACCGACCTCTCCGGCCACCAGACCGGCGCGCATCGCA
>Ga0164243_10004303_pt1 | contig 22400 bp, 18 predicted proteins | sample OricompcompostOP_FD_108781 | JGI IMG/M metagenome (GOLD analysis project Ga0164243, IMG submission 108781) | Organic Plus compost microbial communities from Emeryville, California, USA - Original compost - Organic plus compost (OP) | ecosystem: Engineered > Solid waste > Mixed feedstock >...
CAACCCGGGCACGAACCTCCCAGCGCCGCTCATCCTTATGGAAGATCAGATTGCCGACGTTCCGGAACACGCCCAGGTCACACCCCGGTTTGGGCTCTCCGTCGAAGACGAAGCACTCCCGCCTGGAGTAGTGGCTGACCTCCAGGCCTGCGACCCTCGCCTCGACGTAGAGCCGAGCGACGTCCACCTCTGCTCGAGGTGCGACAAGGTCGTATCGGGTCTTGCCGGCGGTCTGTGATTCGGATGGTTCGATGGTCGTCATGGGGCTTTCCTTCTCAGTCGGGAGTATTGCGCCCCACAGCGCTTGCGCTGAGGGACCGCTCCCAGCGTCCGCCCTACAGTGTTCGGTCGTCCCTAATGCGCGACTACCTGGACTGAGGCTGGGCCGGCTCAGCCGGCGGCAACCAGGGCCACCGAGGCGGCGCACAGCGCCATGCCTATCGCCTGAGCGCGGTGGATCGGCTCCTTGAGGACCATCGTGGCGAGCAGGATCGTGGCGGCCGGATAGAGCGAGGTGATCACGGCCGCCACGGTCAGCAGGCCGGTCTGAGTCGCCGCCAGGAAGCCCAGTACGGCGAGCGTGGCCAAGGCGCCGGAGAGCAGGCCCCAGGCCTGTGATCGTGCCGTCGGCCGCCAGCCGGCTCCGAGGCCGATCGCCATCGCGATGACCGCCACCAGCGCCACTCCCTGGCCGGCCGCGAGTGGCCAGTAGCCTGCCCCTTGCGACACCTGCCCGATTGCCGCGAAGAGCAATCCGAAGCCGAGACCGGCGAGGGCGCCGTCGATGAAGCCGTCGGCTAGTCCTTCGCCGGCCTGCTTCTCCCGCGCGACCAGCCAGATCCCGGGTAACGCCAGCGCGATGCCGAGCCAGATCAGCAGCGTGGGCCGTTCGCCGAGCGCGACCCCCGCAGCCACCGGTACGACGGCCGAGCCGACAGCCGAGACCGGTGCGACGACGCCCATCCTGCCCGCTGCGAAGCCCCGGTAGAGGAAGCCGCCGCCGAGACCGCCGCCGATGCCGGAGAGCGCGCCCCAACCGAACTCCGCGGTGGTCGGGTGACCCGGGGCCACGATCGCGAGGGCGACGGCACCGACCAGCGCCCCCAGCGCGGCGAGGATGGCGACCGGCCACGACGACGTACGTCGAGAGGCGACGCCGCCCACGAAGTCCGAGAGTCCGTAGGCGCACGCGGCGGCGAGCGCGAGAAGAACACCCATGGTCAGGTGGTCACCACGCCGACGACCCAGGTGAGGGTCGCGAGGATGCCGGCGGCCAGTTCGATGAGGATGGCGAGGCCGACCGCACGCAGCGCGTGCTTGGTCGCGCTCCACGCGCCGCCGGCATCGCGTCGCCGGCGCAGTTCGGCGAGGAAGACACCCACCACGAAGCCGATGACGAGTCCGACGACCGGGATCACGAAGAAGCCGACGATGGCGGCCAGGGCGCCGATCACCTGGGTCGAGACCGGGACGCCCAGCTCCTTGAGGCGCTTCCCGGGGACGGCGTACTTCACCACGATGCCGGTGGCCAGGAGCAGAGCCGTAATGCCGAAGACGACCCAGCCGACGGTGTCGCCCAGCCAGATTGCCCAGCCCAGCACAGCCGCTGCGACGAGCAACGAGCCACCCGGAAGGATCGGAACGACGATGCCGGCGAGGCCCACGGCGATGGCGAGGGCCACGACCACTTCGACTCCGCTCACGGCGGCCACCCTACGGGCAAATGCCGACGGCCCCGGACGATGTCCGGGGCCGTGGTTGGTCTGTGCGGGTTAGCGCTCGTCGTCGGGCGCGCTCGCCGGAGTGTCGGTCAGCCTGTGGGTCTCATCGGTGACGGTGGCGGCGATCTCCTTGAGCTTGTCTCCGTGCTCGCGAGCGTGGTGAGCACAGAAGAGCAGCTCGCCGCCGGACTGGAGCTCCACGCGAAGGTAGGCCTGGGCTCCGCAACGGTCGCAGCGGTCCGCGGCGGTCAGCGGAGAGCTGTTGGCAACGGCAGTGGTCACATCGGCCTCATTTCTCGAACGTGCGGCGTGTCGGAACAACGTACGCGAGGGAGTCAAGATTCCCGAGCGGACGTGTCGCCGATCACCTCGATCCAATCTCTGGACGTCTCCCTCAGATACCCGAGTATCACTGAACCCAACCAACCTGGACCGCGATGTCCAGGAAACCAGTCTGACGCTGTTGTCACGGTGGCGACGGCGAATTGCTGAAGGTGATGCGGATCGTTGTCGCCCGCGACGTGCTTTCCTCGCGCTCACGGTAAGCCGCCACGCCTGGTACGCGTGGCGTCGCGAAGCCGGCGGCGTGTCGCGGGTAGATTTCCTGGTGACCCAGCAGGTCAGTGCAGTACCACCGTTCAGCAGGAGTCTGACCATCGCCGAGAACACCTACAACGCCGCCCACCTCCTCGTCCTCGAGGGACTGGAGGCGGTCCGCAAGCGTCCGGGCATGTATATCGGGTCGACCGACACCCGCGGCCTCATGCACTGCCTGTGGGAGATCATCGACAACGGCGTTGACGAGGCCCTGGCCGGGGTGGCCGGCCGGGTCGAGGTGACCATGCACCCCGACGGGTCGGTCGAGGTCTACGACGATGGTCGCGGCATCCCCACTGACAAGGAGCCCAAGACCGGGCTGCCCGGTGTCGAAGTGGTCGCCACCAAGCTGCATGCGGGCGGCAAGTTCGGCGGCTCGTCGTACGCCGCCACCGGCGGTCTCCACGGTGTCGGCCTCTCCGTCGTCAACGCGTTGTCGAGCCGGATGGACATCGACGTCGACCGTGCTCCGGCACAGCAGGGGATGTCGTTCCGTCGCGGCGTGCCGGGCGTCTTCGAGGGCGACGGGCCGGATGCGAAGTTCACCCCTGCCTCGGGCCTGACCCGCAAGGGCCCGAAGGTCGCCAAGACGAAGCACGGCACCCGGATCCGCTTCTGGCCCGACAAACAGATCTTCACCAAGGACGCCAGGTTCGAGATCGAGGGGCTTCTCGGTCGAGCCCGGCAGACGTCGTTCATCGTCCCCGGCCTCGAGCTCGTCATCCGTGATCTGCGTGTCGGTGCGGACGATGGCGGACCGATCGAGGAGAAGTTCCGCCACGACGGCGGGATCGCCGAGTTCGTCGACTTCCTGGCGAAGGACCAGCCGGTCACCGACGTGCTCCGGCTGCAGGGCTCGGACACCTTCACCGAGACCGTGCCGATGCTCGACGACTCCGGTCAGATGACGCCGCAAGACGTCGAGCGCGAGTTGCTCGTCGATGTGGCGGTGCGGTGGGGGACCGGCTACGAGACCGAGATCCGCTCGTTCGTCAACGTGATCGCCACCCCCAAGGGTGGTACTCACGTCAGCGGCTTCGAGGGAGCGGTCACCAAGACCTTCAACGACGCCATGAAGGCGACCAAGGTGCTCAAGGTCAACGACCAGGACGTCATCAAGGAGGACGTCATGGAGGGGCTCACCGCGGTCGTCACCGTGCGGCTTGCCGAGCCACAGTTCGAAGGGCAGACCAAGGAGATCCTCGGCACTCCGGCCGCGCGGAGCGTCGTACGCAAGGTGGTGGCCGCCGAGCTGAGGAAGTTCCTGACCGCCTCGAAGGGCCAGCACAAACAGCAGGCCAAGCTGGTGATGGAGAAGGTCTACGCCGCCTCCAAGACCCGGCTCACCTTGCGTCAGCAGAAGGAGAACCAGCGCCGCAAGAACGCCCTGGAGTCCTCGGCGCTGCCCGCCAAGTTGGCCGACTGCCGGGTCAGCGACGAGCGTGCCGAGCTCTTCATCGTCGAGGGAGACTCCGCGCTCGGCACCGCGAAGCTGGCGCGCGACTCCGAGTACCAGGCACTACTGCCGATCCGAGGAAAGATCCTCAACGTCCAGCGCGCCTCGGTCGGCGACATGCTTAAGAACGCCGAGTGTGCCTCGATCATCCAGGTCGTCGGCGCCGGGACCGGCCGGAGTTTTGATCTCGACGCCGCGCGCTACCAGAAGATCATCTTCATGGCCGACGCCGACTCCGACGGCGCCCACATCCGAACGCTGCTGGCCACGCTCTTCTTCAAGTACATGCCCGAGCTCATCGAGAAGGGGCGGGTCTACTCGGCGGTGCCGCCGTTGCATCGGGTCGAGCTCTCCAACCCGAAGAAGGGGATGGACAAGTACATCTACACCTACTCCGACGACGAGTTGCAGCGGAAGCTGGCCGAGTTGAAGAAGAGGAACGTCTCCTGGAAGGAGCCGGTCCAGCGCTACAAGGGCCTCGGTGAGATGGACGCCGACCAGCTGGCCGAGACCACTATGGATCCGCGACGTCGTACGCTGCGTCGACTCACCGTCGATGATGCCGATGCCGCGGCCGAGGTCTTCGAGCTCCTCATGGGCACAGAGGTCGCGCCCCGCAAGGAGTTCATCGTCGCCGGCGGTGGCCAGCTCTCCGAGGAGGATCTGGACTTCTAGGGCGGGCCGGGACAGAGTCGACACAGTGGAGCAGAAGGCGGCCCGCGCCGCGGTAGCGAAGGCCCTCAAGCAGCGCAAGGTGGTGCTGCGGAAGGGGCATTGGCGATTGCCCCTGGACGGGATCACTTGGTACGTCGACCTGCGCGCCGACGGTCCCGGACCGACGGCCCCGCTGCACTTCGAGATCGGAGCCTACGTCGACGAGCTCGGCCACCCGGAGCCGGAGGGCGGCGCGGTCGACTGCCCGCTGCTGCAGGATCTCCCGCTCGACACCAGCGGAGGCGCCGCTGGGGTGACGGCCGCCGTGGATTCGCTGGTCGACCGGCTGCTGGCGGCCGACACCGTGACCGCACTGGCCAAGGCGTGGCGCGCGGGGGAGTACCCCGACGCGCTGGTCGACCGCCACCTGCGCGCGCGGTTCGAGCACGCCTGACTGCGGCTGGTCATCGAGGAGACGGCGTTCGGGCCGGTGGCGCGAAACGCCACAAGGTCGATTGACCGCCGGCGGACTAATCGGGTCGAGTCACTCCGACCCCCTGCCAGCGCGGACGATCCGACCCTCAGCCGGCGGGTTCGAGGCGCACCACGACCGACTTCGACGTCGGCGTACGGCTCCCGTCGGCGTAGGAGGCCAACGGGATGAGGACGTTCGTCTCCGGGAAGTACGCCGCCGCGCAGCCCCGCGGGGTGGGGTATGCCACCGTGCGGAAGGCCGCCGCCCGGCGCTCCTCGACCCCGGCGCTACCCGCCCAGACCGAGACCAGATCGACGATCTGGCCGTCGGCGATCCCCAGCGCGGCGAGGTCTGCCGGGTTGACGAAGACGACGTGGCGTCCGCCGTGGATGCCACGGTAGCGGTCGTCGTACCCGTAGACGGTGGTGTTGAACTGATCGTGGGAGCGCAGTGTCTGCAACAGCAGATGTCCCGGCGGGACGTCCATCGCGGTGAGCGAGTTGGCGGTGACATGCGCTCGACCGGTGTCGGTGGCGAAGCTCAGCGAGTCCCGTGGCCCGTTGGGGAGCTGGAACCCGCCCGCCGGCTTGATCCGCTCCTCGAAGGCGTGGAACCCGGGAACCACGTGGGAGATGTGCTGGCGGATGAGGGTGTAGTCGGCGCCCATGGCATGCCAATCGATCCCGTCAGCCGAGCCCCAGAGCGCGTCACCGATCGCGGCCAGGATGCCGACCTCGCTGCGCAGTTGATCCGAGCCCGGCAGCAGCCGCCCCCGGGAGGCGTGCACCATGCCCATCGAGTCCTCGACGGTGACCCGCTGCTCGCCGGCCTCGGTGATGTCCCGTTCGGTACGGCCCAGGCAGGGCAGGATCAGCGCCTCCCGGCCGTGATCGACGTGGCTGCGGTTGAGCTTGGTGCTGATCTGGACGGTCAGGCCGACCCGCTTGAGCGCGCTCGTCGTCAGCGCGGTGTCGGGAGTGGCACTCGCGAAGTTGCCGCCCAGCCCGACGAAGACGTCGACCTCGCCGGCGGCCATCGCTTCGATCGCCGCTACCGTGTCGAAGCCAGGTGCTCGTGGCGGTTCGAAACCGAACTCGTCGCGTAGCGCATCCAGGAACGAGTCGGGCGACTTCTCCCAGATGCCCATCGTGCGGTCGCCCTGGACATTGCTGTGGCCGCGGATCGGTGACGCACCCGCGCCCGGTCGGCCGATGTTGCCGCGCAGCAACAGGAAGCTGACCACCTCGCGGATCGTCGCGACGGCGTTCTTGTGCTGGGTCAGGCCCATCGCCCAGCAGACGATGGCCCGGTCGCTGGCGACCACGTCATCGGCAAGCGCCTCGATCTCGCTGCGGGCGAGTCCGCTGTGAGCCTCGATCGTGGCCCAGTCCAGCGCAGCCCACGCCGCCGCGGCGACGTCGTACCCGTCGGTGTGCCGCTCGAGGAAGTCGTGGTCGAGGGCGTCGCGCTCGACCAGGATCTTGTTGAGTCCGGCGAAGAGGGCTAGGTCGCCATTGACGCGCACCGCGAGATGCCGGTCGGCGAGCTTGGTGCCGACGCCGGAGAGGCCGCGCGGCGTTTGGGGGTTCTTGAAGCGCGCGAGGCCGGCCTCCGGGAGCGGATTGATCGCGACGATCCGAGCGCCCCGCTTCTTGGCCTCCTCCAGCGCGGTGAGCATCCGCGGATGGTTGGTGCCCGGGTTCTGGCCCGCGATGAGGATCAGATCGGACTCCTCGGCGATGTCGGCGTAGGTGACGGTGCCCTTCCCGATGCCGAGGGTCTCGCCGAGCGCCGTCCCACTGGACTCGTGGCACATGTTGGAGCAGTCCGGCAGGTTGTTGGTGCCCAGCCGACGGGCCAGCAACTGGTAGAGGAAGGCGGCCTCGTTGGAGGCCCGGCCGGAGGTGTAGAAGACGGCGCGGTCGGCGGAGGTCGCACGCAGTCGGTCGGCGACCAGCGCGGTCGCGTCCGTCCAGGTGATCGGACGGTAGTGCGTATCACCAGGGGCGACGTACATCGGCTCGGTCAGGCGGCCCTGCGACTCCAGCCAGTGGTCGTCACGGAGACGGAGGTCGGCGATGGAGTGCTCGGCGAAGAACTCCCGACCAACCCGCTTGCGGGTCGCCTCCCAGGAGACCGCCTTGGCGCCGTTCTCACAGAACTCGGCGGCCTTGCGATGATCCGGGTCCGGCCAGGCGCAGGAGGGGCAGTCGAAGCCGTCGGCCTGGTTCATGGCCAGCAGGGTGGTGAGGCTACGGCGGGGACCCATCTCGGTGAGCGCGTAGCGCATCGACTGATAGATCCCCGGAAGGCCGACCGCCGAGTGCTCCGGCTCCTCCACCCGTATCCGCCAGGTCGCCTCGGGTCGCTCGCTGCTGAGTCCGTTTTCGGTGGCCTTCCCCATGACCCGAACGCTATCCGGCCGTGGCGGCACCCACCAGGCACGGCCTAGGCTGGGCCCGTGGCTGTCATGACGACCCGTCGGGCGATCGTCCGTCGTGGCGTCAACGCGCCCGATGACCTCGCCGTCGAGTCCCCGCTGGTCCTCGGCCTCGACCCCGGGCACGGCTCGGGGCAGAGCGAGGCGATCGCGACGCTGATGCGTACGCCGGGCCACGACCTGGAGCTGGCGGCGGGCTGGCTCACCGTCGAGTCGGGGGTACGCCGACCCGACGACATCATCGAACTCCGCGGCTGCCGGGAGGACGACACCGACAGGGTCCACCTCCGGCTGGCGCCGGGGGTGAGGCCGCCACGGCCGCGGGCGTTCGTCACCAGCGCCGCGTGCGGGGTCTGCTCGGCCGACGTACTCGATCTTGCGCCGTTGCGTCGCGCCGATCCGCACAGTCGCGGCTGGACCGTCGCCGCGGACGTGGTGGTGACCCTTCCCGAGGTGCTGCGGGAGCGGCAGCGGGCGTTCAAGAAGACCGGAGGCCTCCACGCGGCAGCGCTGGCCCGGGTCGATGGTTCGCTGGTGTGCGCCTTCGAGGACGTGGGCCGACACAACGCCGTCGACAAGGTGATCGGGCGCACGCTCCTGGACGGCCTGCTGCCCGCCTCCGATCACCTCCTCGTGGTGAGCGGGCGGGTCTCCTTCGAGATCGTCCAGAAGGCGGTCGCGGCGACGGTGGCCGGGATCGTCGCGGTCTCGGCCCCCTCCTCGCTGGCGGTCGACCTCGCGCGAGAGCAGGGTCTGCTGCTGGCCGGCATGGTGCGCAACGGCAGCCTGAACGTCTACGCGGGCTCCGAGCTGGTGACCTGAGTCGGCCCGGCCACCTCGGGGCGGTGGCGCTTAGACCTTCTGGGTGAGCAGACCGGTGTCGACGTCGTAGAGGAAGCCGCCGACGAGCACGCTGTCGGGCACCAGCGGGTGGGACCGCACCTTGTGTACATCCTCGGCGAGCGCGCGGAGTTGGTCGTCCACGACGTGCAGCGGAAGCCAGGTGGCGTCCTGGCCGGCGGACCGCCCGATTCGAGCACGGAGGTCGGCCTCGGTGTTGCTGGCCACCGCACACCGGGTGTGGGGGATCACCAGCACCCGGTCGACGTTGAGCAGATGGACGCCGAGGACCAACGCCTCCATCGCCTGCGGCGTGATCCGACCACCGGGGTTGCGGAAGATCTTGGCGTCGCCGTGCTCGAGCCCGAGCATGGCGAGCGGGTCGATCCGGCTGTCCATGCAGGTGACGATCGCGACCCCGGCCCGGGCGATGCCGTCGAATCCTCCGTGGTCGAAGTCTTGGGCATAAGCCCGGTTCGCAGCTAGGAGATCTTCGAAGTCAGCGTGTCGGTCGGCCATATGGGCAGGCTAGCCGAGTCCGGCGAGGGCCTCGCGGGTGCCTACCGCCCGAGTCGGCGCGCCGCGGAACAGCACCACAGCGAGCACGCCGCCGGCGAGCGCCGCCACCGCGGCGCCGGCGAACACGGTGTGCTCCTGGGCGATCCCGGCAGCGCGCAGCAGGTGCTCGTAGCGGTCGCACAGACCGTGCCCGCTCCCGCAGACCTGCGCGATCGAAGGCAGGTCGCCCTGCTCGCTGTAGTAGCGCCGCAGACCGAGCGTGGTGAGCCCCGAGATGCCGACGAGCATCCCGACCATCCGGGCCACCACGACCAGTGAGCTGGTGAGTCCGTGCACTGCGCTGTCGGTAGTGGCGAGGACCGCAGCATTGACCGGTGCCAGCGCCAGTCCGAAGCCCAGACCGCCGACCACCAGCGGGAGGGTGGCGCTGAGGTGGTGGAGAGTGTCCGCATCCCACTGGGTCATCAGCCCGAAGCCGACCGCCGCGAGCAACATCCCGGCACCGGCGACCAACCCCGCAGGGACGCGGCGGGTCAAGTAGCCGCCGATCACCGCGCCGATCGGGAGTGCGACGAGGAACCGCAGCAGCACCAGCGCCGCCTTTAGTTGGCTGTCGCCGTAGACGGTGGTGCGGGCGAAGAGCGGGATGTCGATCAGGGCGGCCACCAACGCCGCACCGACGAAGAAGCTCACCACGACCGACCCCCATGCCGGCGTACGTCGCAGGGCGCCGCGGGGCAGGAGTGGATCCGCGGTCCGGCGTAGATGGATGATCAGGGCCAGCGCCGCGATCGCGGCTGCCACGAGGTACCAGACGCCCTGAGTGGAGAAGACCTGGACCTGCGGGTCGGCGGTGGCGAAGGCGAGGATCACACCGCCGAGCGCGACGGCGAGAAGGAAGGCGCCGATCAGATCGACGTCGCGTGCGCTGGCGGCCCACCCGCGCAGATCGACGAGCGGCCTGCGCGCGGTGAGACAGCGGAGCAAGAGCAGGACGGCGGCGCCGATCGTGGTCAGACCCAGCGGCGTGAGCCAGCGGCCCGAGCCCGCCACCGGGATGAACAGCCGGCCCCAGGTGAGGTCGCGCATCATGCCCGTCGGCTCGACCGCGGCGATCGTGTACGCGGCGAGCATGACGACCAGCAGGAGAAGGCCGAGGAGGTCGGGGACGCGTCTGGGCGGGCTCGGCGCGCGTACGCCGAGCCCGCCCAGACGTCGGATCGCTGCGGCGAGGAGGAGTCCGACAGCGAGGTTGACCAGAAAGATCCCGCGCCAGTCGGCGAGCGCGAGGATCACCGCGCCACCGAGCGGGCCGAGGACCGAGCCGAGTTCCTGCACGGCCGAGACCAGGCCGAGCGGTACGCCGCGTCGCTCGACCGGGTAGAGGTCCGCGACCAGCGCCAGCGTCGCGGGCACCAGGGCGCCGCCACCGAGCCCCTGTAGGAAGCGGCCAGCCACCATCGAGGACAGATCGTAGGCCAGCGCGGTGAGCAGCGAGCCTCCCGCGAAGACCACCAGCCCCGCGCCGAGCACCGGTAGCCGCCCGCGCAGGTCGGCGATCCGGCCGATCAGCGGGAGCATGGCGACGTACCCCAGGAGGAACCCGGAGATCAGCGGCGCCGCCCGCTGCAGCTCCTCGATGGAGAGACCGACGCCAGCCATCATGTCGGGCAGCGCGAGTACGACGACGTAGGTGTCCGCCGCGGCGAAGGCGACTGCCACCGCGGCGAGGGCCAGGAGCATCCGGGCCGAGCGGGTCGGCGCCCCGCCGCCAGCCGCGGTCACGGGGCGGTGATCTTCTCGTCGGTGCCGTAGTCGTCGACGGTGACCGTGTAGGTGTTGGGGTCGACCTTCTCGCCGTTGAAGTGGCCGGTGATGACCGCCTTCGACAGCACCTCGTCGTCGTCGATGGTGTAGGTCGCCGTGAAGGTGCCGGTGGCGCCCGGAAGCACCTTGGCGACGTCGCTGCCGGGCACAGTGCCGGAGTACTCGGTCAGCACCGACTTGTTGTCCTTCCCACCGCGAACGCTGTCGCCCTTCTTCACGCTCTGGGTGGCCGCGAGCAGGGAGGAGAGGCCGCTGCTCGGGTCGAGGAGCGTCGCGGGGTCGGGGACGCCGTAGTCGCTCGGCTGGATGGTCTGGTAGCTGTTCGTGAACGGGAGCCGGGCGTATACCTTGCCGCCGACCGCGACGATCCTGATGTCGGCGGTGGTGCCGAGCACCGGCACCGTGATGGTCCCCTTGAAGGCGGGCGCACGGGTGACCACGCCGTCGGCCTTCTCGAGCGTGGTGACCCCTTTCGGGACATCCCCCGAGCTGATCGCGAAGTGGACCCCGTCGGTGTCATCGACGTGCTTCTTCGCCAGCGCGAGAACCTTGTCGGGGGTCAGATGGTTCTCGCTCGAGCCGCCGCCACAACCGGCGAGCGGGATGAGGAGCGCGAGTCCCAGGACGGACAGGAGTCGGGCGGGTCGGCGCATGGCCTCAGCCTGCCACGTCCGGGTCGTCCGAAACCCCGGCCAGGAGGACGCCGACAGGGCCGGAACAGGCGTCGATCGGCTGTCCGGCAGGAACGCCGGACCCGTCCCGGCGACCGTCCGCAGCGGGCAGGTCGACCGGAGCGCCGCTGTTGGCCGCCGCACGAGCCGGCGCCAGGCCTGCCCACGCGAAGACCAAGCTGTCCTCGCCCTTGAGGTAGCGATGGCACCGTACGCCGCCGGTGGCCCGGCCCTTGCCGGGATACTCGTCGAACGGGGTCACCTTCACCGAGCCCGTCTCAGTGCCGGGCAGTGCGCTCGAGGAGCCGGAGACGGTGACCAGCACCGATCCGGCCGGCGCCGTCGAGTCGATTGCCCCGAAGAAGACCACCCTGGAACCGTGCGCGATCCGGATGCCCTGCATGCCGCCGGCGTTGCGGCCCTGCGGTCGCACCGACTCTGCGGGGAAGTGGAGAAGCTGCGCGTCCGAGGTCACGAAGCAGAGCTCCTCCTGGCCGGTCCGCAACTCGACCGCGCCGACCACCTCGTCACCGTCGGCGAGATTGATGACGTCCCACTCGTCCTTGCTGAGGATCTCGGGGTTGACCCGCTTGACGATGCCGTTCTTGGTGCCGAGCGCGAGGCCGGGCCCCTGGTCGCTGAGCGTGCAGAGCGCCAGCGCTCGTTCGCCGGATTCGAGGGAGAGCAGCGCCGAGAGCGGCACCCCGCCCTGGAGATTGGGGTCTCCGGCGGTGGCGGGGATCGCCGGCAGATCGAGTACGCCGAGCCTCACCACCCGGCCCCGCGAGGTCAGCACGCCGACTTCCCCGCGGGCGGTCGTCCGCACCGCGGAGACGACCACGTCGTGGTTGGCGCGGCCACCGCCGACCTGCAGCGGCTCGGCACTCGACGTACGCGCCAGCAGACCGGTGGACGACATCAGCGCGAAGCACGGGTCGTCGGCGACCTCCACCGACATCTTCTGTGCCTCGGTGGCGGCCGAGCCGGCCGAGGAGAGCAGGACCGTGCGTCGCGGGGTGCCGTAGGTCTTGGCCACCTCGGCGAGCTCGTCGGAGACGAGCCCGCGCAGGAGGGCGTCGTCGGCGAGGATGCCGTCGAGGTAGTCGATGGTCCCCTGGAGCTCGCTCTGCTCCTTCTCCAGCTCGATCTTGGAGAACTTGGTCAGTCGGCGCAGGGCCATGTCGAGGATGTACTCCGCCTGCGGCGCGGTCAGATCGAAGACGGCGATCAGCCGCTCCTTGGCCTCCGCGGCGTTGTCGGAGGAGCGGATCAGCTGGATGACCTCGTCGATGTCGAGGATCGCGATGAGCAGGCCCTCGACCAGGTGCAGCCGGTCGGCGGCCTTGTCCCGGCGGAACTGGCTGCGCCGACGTACGACGTCGTAGCGGTGCTGCAAGAAGACCTCGAGCAGCTCCTTGAGCCCGAGAGTGCGCGGCTGGCCGTCTACGAGGCAGACGTTGTTGATCCCGAAGGAGTCCTCCAGTGGGGTCTGTCGATAGAGCTGCTCGAGCAGCGCCTCGGGGACGAAGCCGTTCTTGAGCTCGATGACGAGCTGGGTGCCCTTCTCGCGGTCGGTCAGGTCCTTGATGTCGCTGATCCCCTGCAGTTTCTTGGTCTGGACGAGCTGCTTGATCCGCTCGACGACGCGCTCGATGCCGACGTTGTAGGGCATCTCGGTCACGACGATGCCCTTGCGGCGCCCGACCGGCTCGATCCGGGCGGTGGCGCGGATCTTGAAGGTGCCCCGGCCGTTCTCGTAGGCGTCCCGGATCCCGTCGAGACCGACGATGGTGCCGCCGGTCGGCAGGTCCGGGCCCGGCACGAACCGCATCAGGTCGTCGATCCCGGCGCCGGGATGCTTGATCAGATGGCGGCAGGCCGCGACCACCTCGACGAGATTGTGGGGAGCCATGTTCGTCGCCATGCCGACCGCGATGCCGGAGGCGCCGTTGACCAGGAGGTTGGGGAGCGCCGCCGGTAGGACGGCGGGTTCCATCTCGCGGGAGTCGTAGTTGGGTCGGAAGTCGACGGTGTTCTCATCGATGCTGCCGGTCATCGCGAGTGCCGGGGGAGCCATCCGGGCCTCGGTGTAGCGCATCGCGGCGGGCGGATCGTCTCCACCCGGTGAGCCGAAGTTGCCGTGGCCGTCGACCAGGGGGAGTCGCATCGCCCAGGGCTGCGCCATCCGGACCAGGGCGTCGTAGATGGCGCCGTCGCCGTGCGGATGCAGCCGGCCCATGACCTCGCCGACGATGCGGGCACACTTCACGTGACCGCGGTCGGGGAGAACCCGCATGTCGTTCATCGTGTAGAGGATCCGGCGCTGCACCGGTTTGAGCCCGTCGCGGGCGTCGGGGAGCGCGCGGGAGTAGATGACCGAGTAGGCATACTCCAGGTAGGAGGAGCGGATCTCGTCGCCGACGTCGATATCGAGGATGTGCTCCTCGAAGTCGTCGGGGACGTCCTGCTTGGTCTTGCCACGTGCCATGCGGGCATTCTCCCTGGTGGCGCCAGCGTGGTCGGCGGCGGCACGCCGTGGCGGGCAGGCCGAAGGCCGGGGTCAACCGGGCGCTGAGCGAGATCACGGCGCGCCATCTCGTCGACCTGGAGGTGCAGCGTGTGCGGCGGCGCGGGCCGGAGCACGGCGTACTTCCAGGTAGCCCGCTAGATTTCTCGCGTGACCACGCAGCAGAGCCCGAAGGCGCCCAGGCACTGGGAGGCCGACGTGCTGCTGCGTGACGGTCGGACGGCACACATCCGCCCGATCACGCCCGCGGACAAGGAACTGCTCGTCGAGTTCTATGCCCGGGTCTCCGATGAGTCGAAGTACTACCGCTTCTTCTCGCCGATGCCACGGCTCTCCGAACGCGACATCCACCGGTTCACCGAGGTGGACCACGTCAACCGGGTGGCGTTCATCCTCACCCTGCGAGGCCGGATGATCGCCGTCGGGCGGTACGACGTCGTGCGGCCCGGCGAGGCAGAGGTCGCCTTCTTGGTGGAGGACCACTACCAGGGTCGCGGGATCGCGCAGATCCTGCTGGAGCATCTGGCCCAGGCCGGTCGGGAGCGGGGCATCACGAGATTCACCGCCGATGTGCTGCCCGACAACACCCGGATGATCCAGACCTTCCGCGACGCGGGCTACAAGGTTGCCTCGGTCTACGAGGACGGCGTCATCTCGCTGGAGTTCCCCATCGACGTCACCGACACCGCCGTCGGGATCCTCGCCAAACGGGAGCACGAGGCGGAGGCGGCCTCGATCCATCGGTTCTTCAACCCGCGGTCGGTGGCTGTGATCGGTGCCAGCCGGCGCCAGGAGACGATCGGTCAGGCTCTGGTCAAGAACCTCGTGATCGGCGGCTTCACCGGCCGGGTCTACGTGGTCAACCCCAACTCGGCTGCGGTCAGCGGGATGCCGGCGTACAAGTCGGTGCAGGACATCGCCGACGACGTGGACGTCGCGATCGTGGCGGTGCCGGCCGAGTCGGTGCAAGACGTCGTACTCGACTGTGCCGCGAAGGGCGTGCACGGTCTGGTGGTGATCTCCTCGGGCTTCGCCGAGACCGGCGAGGAGGGACGTCAGCGGCAGCGGCGCCTGGTCAACCTCTCCCGTAGCTACGGCCTGCGCCTGATCGGCCCCAACGCCCTCGGGATCATCAACACCGAGCCGGCCGTTCAGATCAACGCCTCGCTGGCGCCGCTGATGCCGCCGCGCGGGCGGGCCGGCTTCTTCTGCCAGTCCGGTGCGCTCGGCAGCGCGATCCTGGAGAAGGTCAACAACCGCGGCCTCGGCCTCTCCACCTTCGTCAGTGCAGGCAACCGCGCCGATGTCTCCGGCAACGACCTCCTGCAGTACTGGGAGGAGGATGACTCCACCGAAGTCGTCATGATGTACCTCGAGTCGATCGGGAACCCGCGCAAGTTCTCCCGCATCGCCCGCCGGGTCTCGCAGCGCAAGCCGATCGTGGCGGTGCGGTCGGGGCGCACCACGCAGGGCGTGCCGATGGGCCATGCGGTCCGCAAGATCTCGGCGCCCCCGGCAGCGGTCGACGCGATGTTCCGGCAGGCCGGGATCATCCAGGTCGACACCCTCGACGACATGTTCGACGTGGCTCAACTGCTCGCCCACCAGCCGTTGCCGCGCGGCCGCCGGGTGGCCATCGTCGGCAACTCCGACGCGCTCGGCCTGCTCGCCGCGGATGCGGCCGCGGCCGCGGGTCTGGTGGTCAACAAGCAGGTCTCGCTGCCGGGCCAGCCCACGGCCGAGGAGTTCGAGGACGCCCTCGACTCGGCCATCGACGACCCCGACGTCGATGCGGTGGTCGCCGTCTACATCCCGCCCCTCGAGGTCACCGGCGAGGAGATCGCCAACGTCCTCGCCGCCGTCGGCGAGCAGTCCGACAAGCCGCTGGTCTCCAGCTTCCTCGGGGCTGAGGGCGTCCCCGAGTTGCTCCGGGTCCCCGATGTCGCCGGGTCGACCGCGGGCCGCGGCTCGGTGCCGTCCTACTCGTCGGTGGAGAGCGCCGTGCGTGCACTCGCCCGGGTCGTGGAGTACGCCGTCTGGGTGCGCAGCCCCGACGGGCCCCCGGTCCCGGCGGAGGAGGTCGACATCGTGGCCGCGCGGAAGGTGGTCAACGACGTTCTCGGCCAGCGCCCCGGCGGTGGCGACCTCGGTCGTGCCGACCTGGGTCGGGTGCTGGCAGCGTACGGGCTGCGGCTGTGGGACACGGTCTCGGTGAACTCGCCGGAGGAGGCGATCCGCGCCGCGGAGGCGCTCGGCTGGGACGTGGTCCTCAAGGCGACCGTTGAGAGCGTGCGCGAACGCCCCGACCAGGCCCATGTCGTTCGCAACATCGAGGATGCCGAGGAGCTACGCGAGGCCTGGGACCTCGTCGCCAGCCGGATTCCGTCGGAGACGGGCGGGTTCGCGGTGCAGAAGACCGCGCCCCCCGGCGTACCGATCACCATCCGCAGCATGGAGGATCCGCTTTTCGGGCCGGTCGTCTCCTTCGGCGTTGCTGGTCCGCTCACCGAGCTGGTCGGCGACCGGGTCTATCGGATCCCCCCGCTCAGCAGACGCGATGCTGCCTCGATGGTCCGCGAGATCAAGGCGGCGCCGATGCTTTTCGGCTATCGGGGTGGCGATGTGGTCGACGTGGAGGAGATCGAGCGACTCATCCTCCAGGTCGCCCAACTACAGAACGACCTGCCGCAGATCAGCACCCTCGAGCTCGGACTGGTGCTCGTCGGCGTGGAGGGCTCCAGCATCCTCACCGCCAGTGCCCGGGTGGATCCGGTCGCCGACCCGCGCTCGGACTGGTTCGTCCGGCGGCTCACGCCGGCTGTCGCCGACACACTGCCCACCTGACCGCCGTCTGAGGTTGTGGATCCCGCACTTGTCCGCCGGGCGGAGCGTGATTGACTCTCCCCATGAGCACCCGTACCGACGACCTCGACCGCGCGATGGAGCTCCGCGCCGAGATCGACCGCACCGGCTACTACCCCGATGTGGTGGCTGACGGTGTCGCTGCCGCGGTGGCGGGGGAGCGGGTCGCCTCCTTCTTCGTCCATCACGAGCCGACCTTCGAGCACGACGAGGTGCGCCGTCATCTCTCCGTGCTGGTGCTCACCCCCACCCGGCTGATCCTCGCGCACACCGACGAGCACACCGGCGACGATCTCTTGCCGGAGCCTTACACCTCGACCTCCACCGAGGCGGTGCGACTCGCCTCGGTCACCTCGGTCGTCGTGACCAGAATGGTCGCCAACCCGACCTCGGGACCGAGCCGTCCTGCCGAGGCCGTGCTCACCATCGGCTGGGGTGGGGTGAGCCGGGTCGACCTGGAGCCGGCCGCCTGCTCGGACCCCAACTGCGACGCCGACCATGGCTACACCGGGGTGCTGACCGCCGACGACTTCTCGCTGCGGGTCTCCGCCGCGGCCGACGGCGTCGATGCGGTGTCACGGCTGTTGTCGTTCGCGGAGTCGCTCTCGGCACGCACCCACCGGCAGTGACCGAGCGCGTGCGCGAGTCGGTGGCCGGGGCTGCGGCCGATCCGTCCGGCTTCGTCGCGCCGGCTTACGGAGAGCGGTCCTTGGGCGACGTCATCCCCGCCGTCGCCGCGGCCCTCGGCTCGCCCCTGGCGAGGGCGGACGGCGGTGGCGTCGACTCGGTCGGCCTGCAGCTGCCGTCGGCGTCGGCGTACGTCGTCTTCCTCGTCGACGGCCTCGGCGCGAACCTGCTGCGGCGTTATGCCCACGCCGCCCCGTTCCTCGCCTCCTTGATGGACCACAGCCAGCCGGGCACGGCAGGCGTGCCGTCGACCACCGCGACCAGTCTGACCTCCTTCGGCACCGCCTTGACCCCCGGTGGCCACGGCCTGGTGGGATTCACCTCCCGGGTCCCGGGCACGGATCACCTGCTCAACGCCCTGCAGTGGAGCAAGGACATCGATCCGCTGGAGTGGCAGCCCAACCCGACCGCGTTCCAACGGCTCGGTGAGGCCGGCGTGCCGGTGACGGTGATCAACAAGCGTGAATTCTCCGGCAGCGGGCTGACTCTCGCGGCGCAGCGCGGCGCGGAGTACGTCGGCGCCGACAAGGTCGGTGAGCGGATCGCCGCCGCGGTGACGGTGTCAGGGCAGCGTGGCTCGTTGACCTATCTCTACGACGGCGACCTCGACTGGACCGGCCACAAGTACGGCGTCTCCTCCTCACCCTGGCTCCAGCAGCTCTCGATGATCGACGCCGAGGCCGAGCAGCTCCGCGACGCGCTCGACCCGTCGACGCGACTGCTCGTCGTCGCCGATCATGGGATGGTCGACTCACCGCAGACGACCCGGACCGATGTCGACGAGTGCCCCGAATTGCGCGACGGCGTCGTGCTGCTCGGCGGGGAGGCCCGCTTCCGGCACCTCTACTGCGCCCAGGGCGCCGTCGATGATGTCGTTGCGGCCTGGCGCAGTGTGCTGGTCGGGCAGGCGGAGGTCATGACGCGAGAGGCGGCGATCCGGCGCGGCTGGTTCGGGCCGGTCACCCCGGCGGTGCTGCCGCGGCTGGGGGACGTCGTGGTGGCGTCCTATGCCGACCATGCGGTGGTCTCGACGACCGACTTCCCCTATGAGAAGAAGCTCTTGGGCCTCCACGGCTCGCTCACCCCCGACGAGATGCTGATCCCGCTGTTGGTCAGCTGACCGGCGTCATGAAGTCGGCCGATCGCCGTCCACAGGGCATGAACGCCAATAGGAGTGAACACCGATCCCGGGAGCGTTTGCTGCGGCGGCTCGTCGTCGCGCTGGCGCTGGTGCTGGCCGCGACGCTCGGGCTGGTCGGCTGCGGATCCGACGAAACCACGAAGGCCAGTGAGCAGACCGCCTTCACCTGCCCGACCGACAACACCAAGGCCTTCCCGAAGACCCGCTTCGTCGCCGACGTCGGGCTGATCGCGGGCTCTTTCCACCACTGGATCTGGAAGCCCTACAAGAAGGGGAAGTTCACCAAGGGGGCCGACGGTCGTACCTTCGCGCTGGTCAAGGCCGGCGCCGCGTCGCTGCTGATCGCCAAGCTCACCAAGAACGCGGTCTCCAACGTCAAGGCCAGCCCGGCCCTGTGCAACTCCATCGGAGAGCCATTGCAAAAGCTCTCCAACGCCGTCTCCGGGCTCACCGGCAAGCTCAAGAAGGGCGACTTCTCCTCGCTGACGACGATCAGCGGGCTGGTCACGACCATCACCGGCTCGATGGCCGGCTCGGGGATGAAGGTGACCGAGACCCACCAGTGAGCCCTCGCGGACGCCTCGCATGCCGCAGGTCGAGGAGGACCTGGGGCATGCGAGGATCTGGGGCGTGGCCGAGCTGACCTTCTGGACCGGGACGATGGACGCGGGCAAGTCGACCCTGGCGTTGCAGACCAACCACAACCACGCCACCAGGGGGCGTCTCGGGCGGATCTTCACCGCGCACGATCGCGAGGGCGAGGCGATCGTCTCCTCCCGCCTCGGTCTGACTCACGACGCGATCGAGGTCACCGGGGACTTCGACTTCTGGCGCTACACGGTGGACGCGCTGACCCACGGCGCGCGGATCGACTACTTCATCTGTGACGAGGCGCAGTTCTACACCCCCGCGCAGATCGACCAGCTCGCCAAGGTCACCGACGAACTGCAGATCGATGTCTTCTGCTTCGGGATCCTCACCGACTTCCGGACCAGGCTCTTCCCGGGGTCGGCAAGACTCGTAGAACTTGCCGACAAGACCGAGGTGCTCCAGGTCGAGGCGCTGTGCTGGTGTGGCAAACGCGCCACCCATAACGCACGCACCGAGGACGGCATCATGGTGACCGAGGGTGAGGTCATCGTGGTCGGCGATGTGGAGGATGGCGAGGAGGGCGTCCGGCCGCACGGTGAGGCCGGGGTCGTGGCCTACGAGGTCCTCTGCCGCCAGCACCACCGGCGTCATCTCACCGCGGCGCGGGCCAAGGCGGTCTCGCTGGTCGCCGAGCCGTTGCCGTTCGGCTGACCCGAGCGCGCACGGAGGCTACTCGGACTTGCCGCCGCCGAACATGATCTCGTCCCAGCTCGGGACCGACGCCCGTTTCCGTCGAGAGGTACGCCGTGCGGGCTTCCGCGGAGCGTCCTCGGCTGCTTCGGTGGTCGGCTCGGGCTGCTCGACAGCGTCCTCGGCTGCCGGCGGGGACTTCGGCGCCACCGGCTCGTCGAAGAGATAGGCCTCGACCGGGGTCTCGACCTCGAGCGGGGTCTCGAGAGTGTCCTCGGTGGCCGACGCGGCAGGGGCAGGCGGCGCGACGGCAGGCGGCGGGGGAGTGGTCGGTGGCGCCGGCGCCTCGAAGGCACTCGGTGGCACCTGAGCGCGTCGCTGGCGGGCGACCTCCAAGTCGTCACGGACCGGGTCCGGCTCCGGCGCCGGTGGCTTGTCGCCGACCAGCCACCGGGCGTCGTCGTTGTCGAGCGCCACGTAGTTGCCGGCCGTGTCGAAGGTCAGCTCGGCGAGCCCCGCGCGAGCTGGGGTCTCGAACTCGGCGGTGAGCTTCCAGCGGCCGTCGCTGCGCCGGAAGGAGTCCCAGCGCACCGTCTCGGGATCGAGGTCGAGCCCGCGGAACTGGCCGGTCACCGCGTCGCCGAGCGTGCGCGCGGTCCCCGCCGGGTCACCCGCACGGCGGCGTACGGATGCCTTCTGGGCTCGCTCGGCCATGTGCTCGCGCTCGGCGAGGACGGGACCGGCGAAAGGCATGATCCTCTCGACAGTGGTGCCCGCGGCCTCGGCGACCTGCTCCGCGCTCTCGCCGGAGCGGATGCGGTTCTGGATGTCGCGCGGGCGCAGGCTGCTGCTCGGTGAGTTGGTCACAGGAGACTCCGATCGGCGAGGTGAGTCAGCCGGGAGGGCCGCTCGGAGACGGTCGTCGATGTCGACTGTGAACTCTCGCCCGGCCGCATCCACGAAGAGCATCCGCCGACCATCGCGACTGACCGAGGCGAGGGTCAGGCCCTGGGGCCCGAGGTCCGTAGCGTCGTCCTGCCCGGTGCGCTGTGAGGCGCTCGGGGCAGGGGTCGCGGGAAGTTCTTCGGCCGACATCCTCGTCTTCGTCTCATCCTTCGAGTGGTTGGCATGACCCTACGCCACGCCCGATGCTGAGCACCTCCGACACGTCGGGGCGACGCGAGATGTGACCTGCCGGTCTCGCCCGAGAGTGAGTCGACGCCCAGGATGTGATCCGCGGCGTTCGATGCGCTAAAGTCAGCGACCGCGGTCGAGGGCCGTCGATGGGTGATTGGCGCAGTGGTAGCGCGCTTCGTTCACACCGAAGAGGTCACTGGTTCGAACCCAGTATCACCCACCATCCAGTCGGCCTGCCGACTCCCGCTCAGCGGAGCCGCTGGCGCCACGCACCAGCGGCAGGAACACCTCGTCCACGATGCTCTCGATCGTGGCGCGCGTGATCGGCTGCCCGAAGAGCAGTTCATTGCGAAACAGGTCGAACGGCACCGCGGCAACCCGCGGGCTGATCGAGCCGGGTTTGATCTCGCCGCGGACGGCTGCCCGGTCGAAGATCGGAGTGATGCTGGATCGAGAGCCATGAAGAAGGGCGTTGCGAAGGTCGGCGAGATCGGTGCCGGTCTCTTCGAAGTAGGCGGAGAGCCGGACGGTGAGGATCGCCACCACCTCGGTCCGTTGTGACTTCAGGTCCTCGAGTAGTGCGATGACGTCGCCGCGGAGGCTGCCCGTGTCGGGGATGGTGATCGGATGATGGTCGTAGTAGTGCTGCAACGCGGCCCTGACCATCTCGGCTTTGGTCGGCCAGCGGCGGTAGACGACCGGGCGGCTCGTCGCGGCGCGATGGGCGACTCCTTCGTACGTCATCGCGGCATAGCCGACCTCGGCGAGCTCGGCCCAGGCCGCCTCGAGGAGGGCGGCTTCCAGGGCCGCGCCACGGCGACGCTTGGGGGTCTCCGCTAGATCCATTTGCGCATCTTATCTGAGGGATCTAGTCTGACATTAGATACAGTGACGCATCTTAGGTGGAGACATGACCGTACCCACGGCGCCCGAGTCGGTGGCGCCCGAGCCGACCGGGCTCGACCCCCACGTCGTGCGCATCGCGCTGGCGGTGATCGCCGGCGGTATCGCCGTGATCTTCGACGCGACGATCGTGAGCATCGCGCTGCAGCAGCTGACCCACGACCTGAACGCTTCGCTCAGCACCATCCAGTGGGTGAGTACGGCGTACCTGCTGGCGATGTTCGTCGCCATCCCGCCGTCGAGCTGGCTTCAGGCGCGCTGGGGTGGCAAGCGCCTCTGGATCGCCGCGCTCGGGCTCTTCCTGCTCGGCTCGGTGCTGTGTGCCGTGGCCTGGGACGCGCCGAGCCTGATCGCGTTCCGGGTGGTCCAGGGGCTCGGCGGCGGGGTGATGATGCCGCTGATGACGACGCTCATCATGCAGGCCGCGCGCGGGCAGAGCATGGGGCGGCTGATGGCGCTGATCGGGCTGCCCGCCTCGCTCGGTCCGATCCTCGGGCCGGTCATCGGCGGCGTCATCTTGAACTGGCTGGAGTGGCCGTGGCTGTTCCTCGTCAACGTGCCGTTCTGCGTGGTGGGTGCCTGGCTCGCCTGGCGGATCCTGCCTCAGGACCGACCCGCCGCGGGCCCGAAGCCCACTCTCGACGTCCCCGGGCTGCTGCAGA
>Ga0164243_10004304_pt1 | contig 22398 bp, 11 predicted proteins | sample OricompcompostOP_FD_108781 | JGI IMG/M metagenome (GOLD analysis project Ga0164243, IMG submission 108781) | Organic Plus compost microbial communities from Emeryville, California, USA - Original compost - Organic plus compost (OP) | ecosystem: Engineered > Solid waste > Mixed feedstock >...
CCGTTACCCGATCCAGCTTGTAGAGTCGTTTTAAGTTGTCCGCAATACGACGAAACGAGGTACCGCATGTTTTGGGCAGCTCTTGGTGAATGAAGTCTGTTGGAATACATTTTTTTAATAGCTAATTACCAAATAAGGTCACTATAGCAACCAAACAAATGTATACCATATTAGTAGACTATAAAACGTATAAATTATGCGCAGTTAGCGAACAAAACTTACGCAAAAGGGTCCAAAGGCTAACGAGCCAATCCTACGGCCGCTTAACGCGCTCCTCCAGGTACCATTCGACTTCGTCGTTGATGCGGTGATACGTACCCGATTCCTGTTCGGCTAGTCGGTCGGTGAAGAGGATTCCCAGCAGGTGGTCGATCTCATGCTGGAAGATCACCGCGGTAAATCCTTCCACCAGTTCCTCGCGATGGTTCCCTTGGGCATCCTGGTAACTGAGGTGTACCGCATAATTCCGGAGCACCTGCCCCATGGTGTCGGCGATGGACAGGCACCCTTCCAGCCCTTTGCGCAGCAATTTGGACCGCCAGGTGATTTTGGGATTTAGGTATAATTCTAGCGGTTCTCCTGCCTTGTCAAACCGCTGTACCCAAATAACGTTCCGGTTAATGCCAATCTGCGGGGCAGCTATCCCAACTCCGGGATGCGACGTGTCCGTTACAGCAAGGTACATTCGTTTTGCCAATAGCGGCAACCATTCGTCCCTGGGATCAACGTCTTCAGATGTTTTCTTCAGCACACGAAGTTCATCCGGCACGGTATCTTGGATAACCCGCAGCCGTTGTGCCGTATCTCCGGAACGGATAAGGTCTTGCTCTGTATCCGTAAGCGGTTTAGGCGGTACCTTGGGCTTCGGCCGTTCTTTTATCGGGCCCGTATAGTTTTTTTCTCCCGCGAGAATCGCGGTCATTAAATGGTTTTCGGCAGGAGGAAAAGGGCAGCGATAACCACTGGCGTACGCGCAGTAGGGATTGTAAGCATTGTTGAAGTCGATCACAACGCCACCGTTTTGGATGTCATTCACTGACAGATCGATATATCTCCCCCCACCATAGGTCTCGTTACCGTTCGTCGGATCGGTGAATGGCAGGAAAAGATGATCCCGGTAAATCGGGTTGACAAAAAGGTCTGCACTTCGGTACACGGTCAGTTCACTGGGTACACCACGCAAACTGAACCGGACCTTCGCGTACCGCACATATTCCTTGCTGGTCCCATCGGAGGTGGGCATGCGGAAAGCGACTTCATTATACAACCGTTCAATCTGCGCACGAACCCGAAAGGTACTGTCCGGATCGTAATAGTGGATATGCTGGATGTCTTCCATTGCTAGCGGTGCCCCGGGATCCTTCGCCAGCTTTTCCAGTTTCAACTGGCGGGATGACCGGACACTATCTACGTTATACTGACCTTTGGCCGACACCATAAAGCAACAAAAAGCAGACGCACTTAAGAGTAACCTTGAAATGAATTGTACTTTTTTCGTCATATCTTGAAAAGAATTGAATAGTTCACAAATATAATCTATTTTTGTCTACTAATTTAATAGACATTAATATGGTTACGTTCTTTACACGAAGTTTTTCCTCCGCAAAACACAATTTCTCCATTTGTCCCCTTTCGCATCGAATGCGAATGCGCTGCTGATTTCTGCGGCCCTGCTTCTACTATTTATTTTTTATATTCATTTCAACTCGCATTTCCATGAACAAGACAACGTGTGTGGGTATCTATATATACCTCGTTTATTTGCTGACACCCCTGATTGCGTTCGGCCAGCAAACCGATATTACCGGCCGCGTCATCGACGCCCAATCCCAATTGCCCCTGACCGGTGTATCCATAACGGTGAAAGGAAAACCGATTTCAACCCAAACGGATCAACAAGGCACCTTCGTCCTCCGGGATGTATCTTCTACCGATATTTTGATCTTTTCTTTTATCGGATTCACCCCAAAGGAAATCGCTGTCGGTGAGCCTTCCGGTCCGCTGACTGTCGAACTTACCAGTAGCAGTGAAAGTCTCGACGAGGTGGTCGTGACGGCTTTTGGTGTTTCAAGAGCGAAAAAGGCATTGGGCTATGCCGTGCAGGATGTCAATGCCCAAGAACTGTCGACCCGGCCGGCTAATGCACTCGGCGCCATATCCGGCAAGGTTGCCGGGCTTCAAATTATCCCTTCCGGTGGTAATATCGGTGGCTCCACGCGCGTTTTGCTTCGGGGCATCAATTCCATAAGTGGCAACAACCAGCCACTCTACATCATCGATGGAACACCGATTGACAACGCCGACCTGAACAGCTCGTCCATGATCAACGGTAGTGCAGGCAAAGACTTCGGCAACCTTATCCAGGATCTCAATCCCGATGATATTGCCAATATTTCCGTACTTAAAGGTCCTTCCGCGGCTGCACTTTACGGCTCACGTGCAGCCAATGGCGTCATTCTTATTACCACGAAAAAGGGCGAGGGACAGGATAAGTTTAACATCACGCTGAACACGGGGATCGAATTGGAAAACATTGTCAGGTTGCCTAAGCGTCAGCACCTATACGGACAGGGCTATTCCACGTCATTCAGCACCGCTACGATCAACGGCCAGCAGTATAACTTAGTCGATTATGCGGCAGACGAAAGCTGGGGGCCCAAGCTAGATGGGACACCGGTGCTACACTGGTATAACCTGGATCCGGAATATCCGGCCGACTACCTGAACCCACAGCCTTGGGTGTATCCCGAACACGACGTCTCGTACTTCTTCCGTACCGGCATCTCCAATACCAACAACCTCGCCATTTCCGGCTCTTCGGGCAATACGGCCTACCGATTGTCGTATACCAATCGCAATGTCAGGGGCACGGTTCCAAACTCCAGCTTAGGCAGAAACACGCTGAATTTCGCCGGATCGACACAGTTCGGCCGGTTGAAGGTGTCCAGCAACCTCAATTACACACACAACAATACGCTGGGCCGGCCTTGGGCGGGTGCCTCGAACCGCAACATCATCCTCGAAGCCTTCCAGTGGGGCGGGGTACAAGTCGACTACAAGCGACTTGCAGACTACAAAAGGCCGGATGGCACACCTCGCGCATGGAACCGTACGGGATACCAGGACACGCCCGCAGCGGAGGCCACACGGTTCATCGACAATCCCTATTGGTCGGCCTATGAAAGCTACCTCGAAGAAAAACGCGACCGGCTTTATGGCAATATCGGGCTTACCCTCCAGGCTACGGATTGGCTGGACCTTTCGGGCCGCGTACACGGCGACGTGTATGCCCATCAGTTTCAGGACCGCATCGCCGTCTATTCACGATCGCAGTCGCAGTACCAGGAATACAGCAATCATTTCAACGAATATAACTATGAGTTCATTGCTTCGGCAAACAAGCAGTGGACGCAATTCTCGCTGTCGGGTAATTTGGGCGGAAACATTCGCGACCAGCAACGGCGCATTACCGATGGACTCACTCAGGGCGGACTGATTGTACCATTATATTACCATTTGAAAAATGCGCCCGCCGTAATTAACAATAATGGGTTTTACCACAAACGGGTGTATTCACTCTTCGGAAGCTTCTCGGCCGGATGGAACGACTTGCTTTACTTAGACGGAACCATTCGCAACGACTGGTCATCGACGCTGCCTACCACTGACAACTCTTTTCTGTACCCCTCTATAACCGGAAGCTTTGTCTTCAGCGAACTTGCTGCTCTGCAAGACCTTTCATTTCTTACATTTGGAAAAGTACGTGCCGGATGGGCACAGGTAGGGAACGATACGGACCCCTACCAACTGCGGCAGGTTTTTGAAGCCTTGCCCGCCTATAATGGAACGCCCAACTACAGCCTACCCGAAGTATTGAATAACGCATTGCTTAAACCCGAAATCACCAGCTCGTGGGAAGTCGGGGCAAACCTTGTGTTTTTCAACAACCGGTTGGGCGTGGATGCTACCTACTACGACAACATCAGCAAAAACCAGATTCTGCCGGTACCCGTGTCCGCAGCTTTCGGTTACGATGCCAAAATATTGAACGCTGGCAGGGTAACCAACCAGGGCGTCGAGGTGACGCTTACCGGCACACCCGTCAAGAACGATGCGTTTGAATGGAACAGCACGATCAATTGGTCAAAGAACCGAAACCGGGTAGATAAGCTCGACGAAGGCGTAAACACGCTTGAATTGAGCAACACCTTGGTGACACTTGTGGCACGCGAAGGACAACCGTACGGACAACTGCTGGGTTTTGATTTTGTATATACCCCTGACGGACAGCGGGTAGTGCAGGAAGATGGCACTTACCTGAAAACAAGCCAATTGGTTCCACTAGGCAGTGTGCTGCCCGACTACCTCGTCGGCTTTCAGAACCAATTCCGGTTCAAAAATCTGACGTTTGGCTTCCTCATCGATGGCCGCGTGGGCGGGAGCTTCTTTTCACAAACCTACAAAGTGGGAATGTATTCCGGCATTCTTGACCGCACCGCAGCAAACGGCATACGCGAGAATGGAGTTATCGTCGATGGCGTGAAAGCGGATGTGGCTTTCCATCCGGACGGCACCTATACCACTTCCAATATCCGGCCGAATGATACGCGGATATCCGCACAGGATTGGGCTCGCAATGAATACAACGGCCCGACCACGTTCAGCATCTTCGATGCAACATTTTTCAAACTCAGAGAGGTAACGCTTGGCTATCAGTTCAACATCAAAAACAACATCGGTATATCTGGGCTTGATGTTTCTCTTTACGGCAGGAACCTCTGGAACATCTATACGAAAAGCAAATACATCGACCCTGAGTTTACGAACAGTGGCGGAAACGTGCAAGGCATAGAAGGCGGTAATATTCCGATACCCGCTACCTATGGACTGAATGTTACCGTAAATTTTTAACCCGATAAATCCTATTATCATGAAGATAATAATCAAGAATATCCTTTTTACCGCTGCAGTTGTGCTCGCTTTGGGCGCATGCAGCGACCGCGAGTTTGAAAAAATTAATACGGATCCAAACCGACCGGCAAATGTGCCCACACCGAGCATTATTCTGGCTGCTCAGAAACAACTGGTGGACAACATCCGGAACGAGAATTTTTCGTTAAGGGGAACCCAGCTTTTCGCGCAATATTACAGCCAGAATATCTACACAGACCAGTCGCGCTATGACATCCCTAGGAGCTACGCAGATGCTTATTGGGCCGATGCATACAAAGCCCTCAATAACCTCAACAAGGTAATTAAGCTCAATACGGATGAAGACACGAAAGCAATCGCATCCGCTGGAACCGCCGGAATGAATGCGAACCAGATTGCAATCAGCCGGGTACTGAAAGCCTTTACGTTCCACTCGCTCACGGATGTGTTTGGCGACATCCCTTATGAATCCTACGGAAACAGTGATCCGGATTTCGAGGCGTTGCAACAGGATCCCGACAACTATACACCCAAATATGCTTCGCAGCAGAAAATCTATGAAGACCTGCTCAATGAACTCCGGCAGGCTGCCGATACGTTGTGGAAATACAAGGGCCTGAATACCTTTGGCAACTCCGATATCATTTACAAAGGTAACAACGAATTGTGGGCCCGGTTTGCCAACTCGCTGCGCTTAAGGCTAGCCACCCGCATTCGGACAAAAAACCCTGATTTGGCAATCCAGCATATTGAAGCAGCCATTGAACAGGGCGTATTCACCTCCAATGCGCACAATGCGGTTTTCCGTTATGCCGCCAATGCCCCCAATGAAGCGCCGCTTTACCGTGCGACAGTCACCGCCAACCGGAAAGATTTCGCGATATCACATGTATTGGTAAATGCCCTGAAAGGTGAACTGGGTCCCTTTCATAGTGAAGATCCCCGATTGGGTGTTTATGCCTTACCCAACAAAGACGATCAATACGTCGGTCAGCCCTATGGGCTTCCGTTGGAAGCTGCGGGCATCAACGGACCTACGGACATCAGCTTGCCGGGAACGGTCGTAAATGCAGCGGATTTCGGCGAAACGTTGCAGGAATATGCGGAGGTGGCCTTCCTCATCGCCGAACACAACAACTGGCGTGATGCAGAATACCGGAGCGGCGTGCAGGCCTCACTTGAAAAATGGGGCATTGCAACCGCTGATGCCGAAGCTTACGCCGCCAGTCTGCCACCTGCAAGCCGCGAAACCGTACTTACCCAAAAATACTTCGCCCTGTTCACGCAAGGGTTGGAAGCTTGGTCTGAAATCAGACGGACCGGTTATCCCACCTTTCTGGTGAAGCCCAATGATATCATTTGGCAGCGCACTACCTCCAACGGGACAACCACTTACCGCTTCGACCCCATTTTCGGCGATGGCATACCTCAGCGGTTGTTTTACCCTGCCAAAGAGCAAAGTGTAAATCAATCCAATTACCAGGATGCGCTCGCCAATCAGGGTGACGACGTCATCACAACCAAGTTGTGGTGGAATAAATAGAACCAGCCAATCCCCAAAATCCAGCCCACCGTGGTTGTGATTTTGGGGATTTTTCAGTTCGATAGCGGTTGCTTGGCTTTATGATTTTGAAAAGAGGTACACCACAGCAGCAGCCAGGTAAGCGCCCCATTATAAATGATCAATTCGAAGCCAACGACATAGGCCGTGTGTGGAACGAGGAAATACGTATTGACCAGGTAACACAGCACGGGCGATAACACACAGATGTAGGGAACCAGCTTGTCGGCAACCGGTCGCTTGGTGAGGATACCGAATGCAAAAAGCCCCAACAACGGGCCGTAAGTGTAACTGGCGGCCGTAAATATGGCGTTTACCACCGAGTCGTCGTTAATGACACGGAATGCCAGAATCACCAGCATCATGAGCAATGAAAACGCAAAATGTACCCGATTACGGGTCTTTACAAGCATGCGATCGTTGGGGTCTACTTTTTTGTTGAAATTCAGGAAATCCACACAAAACGACGTGGTCAGTGCTGTCAACGCCGAGTCTGTAGTGGCAAATGTTGCCGCGGTAAGGCCCATCATAAATACCATACCTGGCACGATGGCCAAGTGATGAAGGGCAATTTCAGGATACAGGTAGTCCGGTGTGGGCAAGCTCGCAATATCGATGCCGTTCTGCTCTGCGTAGAGATATAACAATGCACCAACCGACAGAAAAAACAGGTTAATGACTACAAAAATCCCTGTGAATGTCAGCATATTCTTCTGTGCCTCGCCGATCGTCTTCATACTCAGATTTTTCTGCATCAGATCCTGGTCCAGTCCGGTCATCGCCACGGTCACGAAAATACCGCCAAGAAAATGCTTCCAGAAATGGATCCTATTGCCCAGTACATCCTCCCAAAAGAAAATCTGAGAATAGCTACTATCCTTCACCGTTTCAATCGTCTCCACAAGCCCCAGGCCCAAGCTATCGGCCATGAAATAGATAGATAAGACCACAGCCAGCACCAAAAAGAAGGTCTGCATCATATCCGTAATGATGATGGTCTTCAGTCCGCCTTTATTGGTATACAGCCAGATGAGCAGCAGGCACAGGGCAATGGTTACCACAAAGGGGATATTCCATGCATCGAAGATAAACCACTGCAAAATGATCGCCACCAGATAGAGCCGGAACGCGGAACCGATCGTGCGCGACACCAGGAAAATCATCGCACCTGTTTTATAGCTCCGATGCCCCAGGCGCTCCTCGAGGTAGGTGTAGATGGAGGTGAGGTTCATCCGGTAGTACAACGGCAATAGCACATAGGCAATGATGATAAAGCCAACCGCATTGCCCAGAATGAACTGGAAATAGCCGAAATCACTATTTCCGACGGCACCCGGTACCGAGATGAATGTGACTCCCGACAATGCCGTACCGATCATACCGAACGCCACCATGTACCATTTAGCACTCCGGTTGGCCACGAAAAATGTAGCATTGTCTGACGACTTACGTGAGGTTAGGTAGGCTACAGTCAGTAAAAGTGCAAAATAAACAACTAAGAAAAGAAGCAGGATAGCTGGCGTCATATGGCAAGGATGGCTAGGGTTCTAATCATGATCGGCTACACGGGAATGTTCGATGGCTTTACGTACGCTGCCGTGTTTTTCCAATAGATCCGAGGCCAATTGAGCGTCGATGCCGGTTTCCTCCATGATAATCCGGATACCTCTACTGAACAACTTGTTATTGGTCAATTGCATATCTACCATCTTATTTCCCTTAACCCGTCCTAATTGGATCATTACGGAGGTGCTGATCATGTTCAGCACCAATTTCTGCGCTGTACCCGCTTTCATGCGTGTAGAGCCCGTGACAAACTCGGGCCCCACGATAACCTCGATGGGGTACGTTGCTTCCGCGGCAATAACGGTATTTGCATTGCAGACAATGCATCCGGTCACTAATCCTACGGCATTGGCCGCCTGCAGCGCACCCTTCACATAAGGTGTGCCGCCCGACGCAGCAATACCGATAACCACATCCTTCTTATTGATACCATATTCCTGTAAGTCAATCCAAGCTTGCTCCTCATCGTCTTCTGCAAATTCTACAGCCTTTCGGATGGCCGTATCGCCGCCAGCAATGATACCGATAATCCAATCGTACGGAACACCGAACGTGGGCGGACACTCCGAAGCATCCAGAATCCCCAAGCGGCCGCTTGTTCCGGCACCCACATAAAACAGTCGGCCGCCTTTCTTCATCGACGATACGGTCGCCTCGATTAACCGCTCGATCTGAGGAATAGCCTTCTGCACTGCACCGGCGACGGTTTGATCTTCGTTATTAATATTTACCAGTAACTCACCCACAGACATCTTGTCCAAATTCTCGTAATTCGATTCTTTCTCCGTAATATTTGTCATTCTCGCTCTCGTTGTTGTATTTACTGTTTTGGTGGTTGGTAGCCGTTGAAATCGCCATTCCCCGACAAACCAAAATGTTGATAAAGTAACGGAAAAACGATTAGAAATTACCGAAATAATTTATCTATCCGTTCAAACTTATACCCTTTTATGATCAATGCCTCAATTAATTCGGGCAACCGATGGTAAAATTTATCGATCCTTTTTGGATCTGTTCCTAAATGGATCAATAATACAACGCCATTTAGTCCGTTTGGCGACTGTGCTTCGTAAGCCAGCACCTGGTCATAGAGCTGCTGCGAATCAACATATCTATCGCCCATCTCCGGATAAGTATAATCTGCCGCCGTACGCAAACCTGGCGTAAAATTAACCAATTGCACACCCCGTTCGGCCGCCCATTCCACGATTCGGCGATTGTACCATTCATAGGGAGGTATGAAAAACGACGCTTCCGATGTATCAATTCCCCTCTCTGCCATCGCGGCGTAATTTGCGCTCAAATCCTGGTCAAAGACCGCCTTGCCTATCAGCAAGCTGTCCCGCTTTCCCCAATCGCAATAAAGCAAGTGTTGGTCGGAATGCGGCCCGATATAATGACCATCGGCCACCAACCGTTTAACGGTCTCCGCATTACCTGGCCCGCGAAGGAAATTTCCCGTCAGGAAAAAAGACCCCCTGATCCCGCGGTCATGCAATGCATCCAAAATAAACGAGGCTCCCTCCCCATATTCATCCGCTGTAAACACCAGTGCCATATTACGCTGCGTGGTATCACCCCGGATGATACCCCCATACGTATCGTACACTACTTTTTTGGTCGAGTCACCTCCCGTGACTCCTGCGTTTTTGCCGCCAACAAATAAATCAATGAGGCGGTACCATCCATCGTCGGTTCGTTTGTGCTGTAGTCTCCGTAATCGTCATGGTAAACCGCCAAATCCGATTGGAAGGGTGCATGCGCATCAGGCTTAGTCAACCGGATGCCAATCAGGTTATTGAAAATGCTACCGTACACGGGGCCATCCACCAAGCCGCCGTCAATCGGAAAACCTGCCAAGTGGGTAAATGCCGAATGCGGATCGGTAGGCGTATCGCCCGCTGTCGGCAAGCCATACACCATGCTTGTACCCCATGGATTGCAGCCAAACAGCCAGTCGAAATTGGCCTGCGCCAATTGGCCGTATGTGTTGTCGCCGGTTAATTCGTAGTACCACAGGCATTGGATGGCAAACGACACCGTGAGGTTATTGCTGCACCAAATGAAAGGCACCCCACGGTAAAACGCATTCTCTCCGGCTCGTGCCCATACCTGTTCAATTCCTTTTTTATAATAGGCGATGATTTCATCGCGCCTTTCGCCCGTCAGCTGTCGGGCCAATTCCCGGTGACCGAGATTGATAAAGGGATACCACTGGTAATGAGCGGCGGTATCATTTTGCATCCAGGGCGTCACGGTTTCCCGCCTGGCATAATCCAACGCTTCACGCAAAAATGCACCGTCACCGGTCCTGTCTCCCAGGGTCGCAGCGGCCAATTCCATATCGTCCACCCAATTGTCTTCTGCATAGATGTAGGGCGACTTCACCGAAGCCGTCTGCACAACACCGGGCTTCCGTTTGGCAAAATCATATGCCGTGATCGCTTTCTCCCGCAACCGCTCTGCATAACCCGCATCCAGGCTTTCGAAGAGCGTACTCCCCAAGTTGAAAGCGCTGGTGAACTTGGCGGCCGTGGAGCTCGTTCCCGTGGTGTTATTCATGAACTTTCCCCGTTGCTGCGGTTCACCGCTAACAAAATAGACCGGCCGCTCGAAACCCCTGCCGTAAAAATCATCTTCTCCCGGCATCCGCATCCCTGCATGGTCGCGATCATCGGCAATCTGATTGAAAAGCAGGTGCGGCTCGGGATGCATTTTCAGCAGCCAATCCAGTCCCCACCTGGCCTCGTCGAGCACATCGGCCACACCGTTGCTCCCCGCCAGGCCGTTGGCTTGCTTGTCATCGCCGAAAATTGCCGGGAAATCGCGGTATGCAGCCAACAAATGGTATGTCGCATTGGCCGAAGTCGTTGAATACTGCAGGTAATCGGACGCGTCGTGCCAACCACCGCCCACATCGATCCGGGTGCTATCCGGTAAACCCGCTGCGGCCGCATACAACGTAAACCCGTCGTGGGTATGACAGCTGTCTTTCAAAAACGGATTGAATAAGGTACGCTGTTGGCGCATGTAGCGCAACGCAAAATCTGCCGTACCCTCGTAGACGTCACCGGCAATCCGGAATTGCGGAGAACGGGTACCATCGACTTCCAGGTAATAGGTTCCGGTATCCACAAAAGCAGAGAAATCCAATCGGTAGGACGACCGAAACGGGCCATAGGCACCAAAATTCTTACCCGCTTTTCCCCTAAACACCGATTCGCCGGTTTCGCTCTTCACCAATGCAAACCTATTCACCCGCTTGACACCTTTGCTGCCTAAAACGGCCACTTTGATCCCTTCCGGCGTATAGCCGAGTTGATTAATGCGAATCCAGGACCGCTTTTCCGCATCGCCGTATGCCAGGCAAACCACCTTTCCATCCATTGTGCTGGCCACCAGTCGCTGTCCGTTTAATGGCAGCATCGGGTTCACCATCGCATTAGCTAGTTTATACTGCCAAGCGACGTCGCCGCTGGCGGCATCAAGACCGGTCACCAGCCCCGAATGGCTGGGCACGAACACCGAGCCTTCTGCCGCTGAGATCGCCGAAGGCGCTAATTCATAGGGCAACTGCAACTTCGCTGTCCAATCGATCCGCATACTATCTGCTGTCGTCGATACGCCCAGCACCTGACCATCCATTGTTTTGACATACACAAGCCTACCGTCCTCGGCTAGTCCCATCGATTCCCGTACACGTATGCTGTCAACCTTCTTGCGCCAGATTTCGGCACCACTTCGGGCATCCAATGCCGTCATATATCGGTCGGGAGCCACGATGAACACCCTGCCATTTGCGCCAACGGGATAACAGGCGGCGGGCGATAGCATCCGGTTGGACGCACCGTTGGACCATTCCCATTTCAACCGGCCGTCGGTCGGATCGAGCGCATAGAAGCCGTTGCCCCAGGAGCCGAAATATAACGTTTGCTCATATAACAGCGGTTTGCCGGAAACATAACCCTTCACGTCATCGAACGACCAGCGTAGGCGACCCGACTCGATATCGAGCGCCCGGAACTTGCCATCGGATGCCCCGATGTAGGCCACTCCTTTGTATGCCAACGGTGAGCCCAACACGGCCTTTTCAGTGGCATGCTTCCACAGCAGCTCACCCGTTTTGGCGCTTAGGCAGTAAATATGGCCATCGGCAGAGCCAACCACGACATAACGTTTCCAGACCGCCGGCGTGGAATACACTTTCCCACCTGTTTGGAAAGTCCACACCTTCCGGCCTGTCTGTGCATCTAATGCATAAACCTGCCCGGCTGTATTGGCCGTGACGATTAGCTGCTTGTAGGTCGCCAACCCCGCCCCGATATCGCTCTCATCCTGAAAAGACCATATTTCGCGCACCGCAGCGTGCCGGGTATTCGTCGAATAATCCGGCCGGTTGTACAGCTTATGTTCATTCGCAAAGTTGTGATTGCGCAGCGGCATGATAGCCCACGGCTCCTTGGTGCCTACCGTTGGATTACGCTCTTGATACACGGCCTGGCTATCGGCGATGGTTACAATGTTATAGCCCCCAACGCTATCTTTTGCCCGCAGGTTGGAGCGCCCCATGATGCTGGGGATACCTTCGAAGTCATATTGCTTATTTTGGTGGCCGTGACCACAGAAGAAGAGCTGCACGTTGCGCTGCTTCACGCGGTCGATTGCCTCAAACCAATTATTTAACGAAGAATCCTGCGGATAATGGTTGACATAGATGAGGGGCATGTCCTTATCCGGATGCGCCGCAAACAGGGAATCCATCCACACCAGGTTTTCGCGGGGCACCTGCCCGGGACTCATCCGCATATTCGGCCCTGAATTGGTCCCCACGAAAAAGTAACCCTTGTGCGTAAACGCAAACGTTTCTCCGCCAAACACTTTACGGAAGCTATTCCCCCCACTTTCCGACCAATTGGTATCGTGGTTGCCAGGGATGACATACCACGGGATGCGCAAGCTGTCTAAAATTTGCTTGGCGAGCCGCAGCTCTTCGTCGGAGCCAAACTCGGTCACATCGCCCGATAAAATTACGAAATCCAGGTTCGGATTCGCATTGATGTCAGCTACCGTACGCCTCAGGTCTTCCGCACCGGTAGCGCCTCCGATATGGGTGTCCGTCACGTGGGCGAATTGGAAGGGCTGGGCTGTGACCGTAAGTATTGTCAGCAGCACCAATCCCTTCAATAGCCCGATCTGTTTTAATAGGTAATTAAACTGAGTGTTATTCATCATGCAGTGCGGCCATTCAGAATTCTACTGCCATCCCGGTGTTTGTGATAAGGTATAACCCCGTTCTTGATAATCGATGATCTGGGACTGGCCCACCGGAGCCATATATACCTCATCTCCGAACTCATTGCGATTAGCCGCATTTTCAATCATGTAGAATCCAACCATATCAGCCGCATTGGAGCCGTCATAAGTCACAACCGTACCATCCTGCTTTTTGACCTTTAAAACCCCCTCATAGCTTTCCGCCAGAAAAACCGGCACGTCCTCTTGCACATTAATCCACGGGCCAAGGAAATAATCGGGATCGGTATCAAAATCCATATACTCAATTTTCTTCCACCGTTTGATATCCAGCAACCGCGTATGCTCATAGAAAAACTCCATGCGTCGTTCGCGGCGGATTTCCCATATCAGTGCCGACACGTCGGCATCACGATCGGGATCATCCGGTAGGGCGGCAAGCATCAAAGGAGCCGTTTTTTGTACACCTTTTGCAATAGCTGCTTCATCCAACGGCCGATCACGAATCGCATTGATGGACGCGTCAAGGTCGGCTTGCGTTACTGCAGGGCCGCCGAAGAACTCGGCCAATACCGCCTTGGCCTCAATCCAGTTCAGGACAGGTTCAGCCAGTCGCATCACCGGCGCATCGTTGGTGTTGGTGTTGCTTCCCCAAGCAGGCGGATAACTTCGCCCAATATAGGTCATGGCCTCACGCGAGGCAAATTTATAGGTGTAGAATAACGAAGCCGACGCAGGGCGGGGATCTTCATATATGGTCGCTTCAAAACGGGGATCACGTGTTACCGCTAGGTCAGTTATCGAAAAGCTAGATGCATCAGCTACTGTTGAGTGCTGCCATACTTGGCCGTCGTTACAGATAAATGACTTCACAAACTCGAGGTTCGCGCCTGCCGGTTGTCCTTCCGTTCCGTTGTTGTACGATCCGATGTGATGGGTAACTCCCAATGCGGCATCATACGTCCGCCACATCAACACTTCCGGGTTGCCATCTAAGCTCTCCGAAGCGAAAAGGCGCTTGAAATCGCTTTCAAACGAATAGGGACCGCTCATTGCAAACGCTGCAGCCTCAACGGCAAATTCAAGGTATTTCTTCGCCCGTTCGGCATCCAGCCCATGATAATGCTGGAACGTGCCCTCAAACAGCATAAGACGGGAGATAAACGCGGCAGCGATATACTTGTTTAACATTTGTTTGCCGTCATTGGTTCGCATGTTGTCCATCACGAACCTGAAATCGTCGTACACCCCGTCCATCACCACGCCACGATCGTCACGGTCTTTATATAATTCATCCCACGCATCATCAGCTACCACATGATCGTAATAGGGCACATCGCCAAACACACTCACCAAACGACTGTATTCGAACCCCCGGAAGAAACGAGCCACCGCCATCCAGTGGTTATAGGTATCGGCCTCTAAATTGGCTTGTGCAATATTCTCCAGCCGGTCAATAAAAATATTCGCTTTGCGCACCCATGAAAAATTCCACGACGGACCAGCATATTGGGTTAGCCACAACGCGTTCGCTCCGGTTTCGGCGGTTTGCGCTCGGCTTGCTGGCACACTGTTTTCAAAATGCGTTTGCACGTTGCGGCTCGTTACATCATCCGAAAAGGTATAACCCCGCACCGGTGTATAATCGACACCCCATGCACTGTTATAGCCCACAAAATACTGCGAATAGAAGCCATTGGCAAACAGGCGGACATCGGTTTCATTCCGCCAGAAATTATCGTCGACCGGTTCGGTCAATGGCGGGCGGTCCAACACCTCTTTGTTGCATCCAGCCAGCAATAAGCCAGCGATGCAAATACTATATACTAATTTATTTTGAAATTTCATCGTCTTAGATTTAAAAGTTCAACTGCACACCAAAGGATACGCTTTTAAATGCTGGAGTACCGATACCCGTACGGCTCGAGTTGTAGTTGGTATTGTTCCACATGGAAAAACCATTGACAGCCTCGGGGTCGATGGGCAAGCCGTTCAGGTTATCCCACGTGACGAAATTTTCCAGCGACGTATAGACCCTCAGGGAATTGACACCTACCCGGTTCAGCAGCGATGCCGGTAGGGAATAACCCAGCGAAATATTTTTAATACGCAAATAAGACATGTCAAGCAAATATCTTGATTGCTGCTGCATATTGTTATTCGTATTATTTCCCGCGTTATTGTAAGCCGCAGGATAGAATGCATCGGTATTTTCGGGCGTCCAATAATCATCTGCAATAGCCGCCGGCATTGCACCATCTGAAGCATGAAATCCGGGGATTGCCAAATTGCCGCCACCCCACAATTCGCGGCTACCCACACCTTGGAAGAAAACGGCGAAGTCAACGCCTCGGTAATCAGCGCCAAAGCGGAAGCCATATTCATATCGCGGCGTGAAGTTACCGATGATCTCCCAGTCGCCATGATCGCCCACAAGCTGGCTTCCATTGTTCAGTTCACCATCTCCGTTCAAATCCACGAACTTCACATCGCCGGGACCGAAATAAAAATCCGCACTGTTTTGCAGAAAAGCTTGGTAAACGGGCTTTTCACCGTTAGGCCCCGGTTTAAGCTTATAGGCTTTCCGTCCAGCGTACTTTGCACTTTCAGCTTCGGTTAGCGTGATTAATTGCGGCTTTCCATCGGGGCCTAATTCGAAGTCATTCTCTTGATATAGCCGATCTGTACGGTATCCCCAGATTTCACCATACGTCTTCCCTACATAATAACTGTTCACGCCTTGCGTTGTCCCGTATTCCATGATGACCGACTTCGCATCGGAGATATTTCCCCGTACGTTGATACCCAAACCGTTGTCAAACCGGTGATTGAAATCGACCGCGACCTCCCATCCCCTTGTGCGCAATGACCCGTAATTGCTTTCAGGCGCATCCGAACCGAATGTTGGCGGCACATCTTCTGCAGGAACAATCATGTTTTCGGTGTTGCGTTGGTACCAATCGAATGAAAATCCAAATTTGTTGTTGAAGAATCGAGCGTCCACCCCGAAATCCAAGGTGGTGATATCCTGCCAGGTGATGGCAGCCGCAACCGCATTTGGCGTGCCCACAAAATACGAACGAGAACCGTCCCCGCCGATCCAAGTGGATTGTCCGATGTCCATGGTGGGAACGTACAAATCGCTTGGCACGGTCTGATCGCCGATGGTACCCCAGGAACCCCTGAATTTAAACAGAGTCAGCCAATCTCTGGTACCTTCCATAAAACCTTCTTCACTCAGTACCCATCCAGCCGAGAACGAGGGGAACCAGCGCCATTTCAAGTCTGTTGGAAATTTCGAGGTACCGTCGTACCGCAGATTGGCCTCAACGAGGTATTTGTTTTGATACGCGTAGTTGACCCGACCGAAATAACCCAGTTGTGCCTCCCAGAATTCACCACCGTCGCCCGTCCAAGTGCCGATGCCGTAGGGGAACTGCGGATTTACGATATCGATGAGGTTGGTCACTTGGGTGAAATGGTTCGCCCAGTCGTCGGTCACCCGGTTCATCCCCAACATGAATTTGAAGTCATGCCCACCTTCCAGCCCCAGGTTATAGGTCGTGAAGGCATTAATGGTATGTTTATTCAGGTTTTCAGAAAGTTTGTAGATATGGTCCGGGCTGGATCCGGGTGCGGTATAGGTTTCCAATCCCAGATCATAGGCGGGCATCGCTCCCTCCGCTGTACTTGATACCACCTCTCCTGCGGAATTCACATAAACGGGGTTACCACTTGCATCAACCCGTGCTTGGGGCGCCACCCATGAGTTGCGGGCGGTATATTTTGTCCCCGGCCGGTCCCAAACGTGCCCCTGGTTGGCATATGTATAATCGAAGTCGATTGTCCAATTGTCCGTGAGCGTCACGGTGCCGCCAAGATTGAGGTTCAAGTAGTTATACAGCAAGCTCGCGGTATTTGCCGCCGCTGCTTCACTTGCCGGACTGCGGATAGGGTCGCCATTCTCGTCATTGCCAAGCGGATAAATCGGACTCCACCTAAATAGATAAAGCCAGGGGTCAGCCGTGGTCGAGCTGGTAACGTACGGATATTCTTTGTTTCGTTGAGAATACAATACGCCGGCCCGGGCTGTAAAATACTTGTTGATTTCGCTGGTTACACGCAATGATGCATTGTATCGAGTAAACTGATCTTTCTTCGCTGGCTTCATCATCCCGCTTTGATCCAGCAGACCCAAGCCAAGATTGTAAGAAGTTTTTCCGGAAGTACCAGCGATGCTCAGGTTATGTTGCTGCGTGGGCGCCCACTCGCGCACCATCGCCTCGTAAGGGTCGTAAGTCCGCAAACCGTACTTATACGGACCTGCCGGATCAAAATACCAATCCCGGCCATATACCGTCGGATCGTTTGATCCGATGCTATTCCCATAGGTGTTATGCCAATCGACTGCCCGATCATAACTCTCTTGATTGATTTTGTAAAAGGCGCCAGTAACCGTTCCATTTACCCGTTGCACAGCATCCAGTGAATACTTCATTCCATTAAGGCCCGACATGCGTAAGTCTTTCCAAGGATTCTGGAATGAAAAGTTATTTGAATAGGTGATTTGCGGCTTTTCTACGCCAGTTCCTTGCTTGGTAGTGATCAGGACAACGCCAAAAGCGGCTTTCGCTCCATATATTGAGGCAGCCGCGGCATCTTTTAATACCGTTATCGATTCGACGTCCTGGGGATTAATCAGCGTAATACTCGGAATTTCCACATTGTCCAACAGGATCAACGGTTGTGTCTGCGTACCGCCATTTGCCAAACCTTGTATGGACGCGATCTGACCCCGTATCCGGATCACCGGATCGGATCCAATTTCACCGCTGGGAAGCGTCACGCTAAGTCCCGGTGTGGTACCCTGAATTGCGCGTCCCACATCCGCAATGGGCCGGGCCTCAAGATTTTCTTTCACATTGATGGTCGACACCGCTCCGGTTAAATTGCCCCGACGTTGCGTACCGTAACCAACGACGACCACTTCTTCAAGGCTCTGGTCGGCAGCCTGTAGAACAACATCTACGTTGATCGACGCAACCTCTACATCTTTTGATTGATAACCAATCATCGTAAAGCGTAGAATCGCCCCCGTTTGCGCTGTAATGCTGTAATTGCCCTCTTCGTTGGTACTCGTGGCAATTTGTTTGCCCACCACGGATACACTGACCCCTTGAAGTGGCGCGCCGTCTACATCCGTAACTTTCCCACTAACCCTTTGTTGTATTGCTAAATGTAGCGGGATTTTGGCGATGGCGCCCGTTGCTCCAGAACGGTCGAGCCCCCCTTTCCCTTCGTAATAACCGAAAGCCCAGAGCGGAAAACTCAGTGCAACCATCATTGAGAATCGTAATAGTTTTCTCATGGTTTAAAACGTTAGTTAATGTTAGTATAATGTGTGTTTAAAAGCTATTCAAAGTCCGGGTACAACAAGTATTTTCGGCGCATTATCTTATATGCCCGGAGGTCTTCGGCCCATGAATCCCTAATCTGCTCCTCGGTTTGCCCGGCGACAATTTGTTTCCGCAATTCATCGGTACCGGCTAGCTTATCAAAAAATTCAGGGCGCGAAAAAAAAGTATTTTTGAACGGCGCCTTCTTATAAAAATCGATCAAGTATTTTAAGGTGAACGTGTGCTGCAGCGGATCCAGTCCTCGGAGATCGAGCCCATAACACAGTTCTCCTTGTTGCTCCACATGAGCGGCCATACCGGGTCGTACCCCCGGTGTAAATGTAAACTCGCCAAACACCCGATCAGGATAACCCAGCACCTGGAACGGCCAATCGGTTCCCCGGCCTACACTGATATCCGTACCCTCAAACAGGCAGAGCGACATATAAAGGCGTACCGACAGGTGATTAGGTAAACTAGGCGACGGAATGACGGGTAACTCATAGGGCGTACGATGGTCGTAATTTTGAACGGTGACGATTTCCAGGTCGCACTGCGCCCCGTTATCCAACCAACCCTCACCGTTGATCATTTTCGCGAGTTCGCCGACGGTTAGTCCATGAATCATGGCAATCTTATGATAACTCACGTTAGACTTGAATCGGTCATCTTTCCGCACCGGACCGTCTACTTGGTCGCCATTTGGATTGGGTCGATCCAGGACGATCAATTTCTTGCCATGGTTTGCACACAACTGCATCACACGGTGCATAGACGTGATGTACGTATAGAACCGCGCACCTACATCCTGTAAGTCAAAGATCATTACGTCCACGGAGGCCACAATGGAATCTGCCTTTTCGTTTTTTCCGTATAACGAATACAGCGGCAAGCCGGTTTGTTCATCCACCTCGTTGGCTACCTTTTCACCACGCTCGATATTGCCCCGGAAACCATGTTCCGGCGCGAACGCGAATTGGAGGTTGACACCATTCTCAAGTAACACATCAACCAGATGTTTCTTGGTCGGCCCAACAATGGAGGTTTGATTCCCCATCAGCCCAACTTTTTTTCCACGAAGCAACGGTAAGTAGCGGTTCAGCTGGTCGGCTCCGGGAAGTACGACGGTTCCGGTTAAGGTTTCCATTGAATTTTGCGTGCGCGGAAGGGGCTGCTGGCTCCCGGCGTCGCTGGGGAACATAACGGCAACAGCAAGAAATACGACAAAAACAGCGTAAAGAAATACAGCAGGTGTTTTACTTTTCATCATTGGGTTGCTCTCTTTAGTAGCTCGAATCGGCCATACAAGTATACATGTATTGTTTCGTTTTTTTGCAATAAAAAATTGCAAAAAAGCATAAACACATATTATTCGCCAAAAATGACTAATTGAAAGTAATAGAATGTAACAATAAAACGCATAAAAACGCAAAATGGTAGTTTAGTCAGTACACTTCCACGACTCCTAAAGGTGCCGATTCCTTATCTTTGATCGGATAAATTTCTCCCTGCAACGATTCAAAGTACGAGATCCCGACCAGTACAATTACCGCCCCCGCGGCCAGGGATTCGTCGATAGGCAAGGAAAATGACAGAGCCGGCACTTGCCCCACGACCGATAACAGCTCCGTTGTTTCCATGGCCACTGGGGGACGCTGCGATGTGGAAGGCGCACGGCTAAAATCGATCGCTGTCGTCGCCGCGACCAGTCGGAAATGGGTTGCCTCCTTTGGAAAAACGACGGCCTGCTTGGGATAAAACGAAGGTAAGCGCAATTCCACCCGATTTTCTGAACGATCGAGATTTACATCATACCTTACCAAGAGCATTTCATGCAAAGGTGCACTCCGGTTAAAATCGAAAAACCGCAGCATGCCGACGTTGACCGGATTGACCAGCCGCTCGCCGCGGATATGCACGTCATCCGCTTTCAATATACGCACCATTCGGCTGGTCAACCGATTTACCATGCTCCCATCCGGGATGTGCCGCAACAAGGGCCTCAGGGCACTACGCAGGCACTTGGCCGCGATTGCAGCACGTCCGAATTCGCGGGAGTTTTCGCGACTTCGCTTGAACGCGGGATGCTGCTTCACGCGCTTGGGGTCGACACCCTTTGATGAACGCGCCTGATAACCCCTTTCGTTTTGGTAAAAGGTCACGTCCCCGACTCGACCTTTCAGTTTAATCATGCTTTCCTGTTGTGCCATACTTCTACGGAATAATCACAGAATGCCAACAAAATTCGGAAAGCACTCCCGCACCGGTGTCGCAAACGTCGCAAAACGTCGCAAATGGCGCGAAATGACGCAAATGTCGCTTCTTATACCGTCGATATGCACGTTATATGTACCTATTATGTACCCGTTGTGTACCTGTCATCGGGATATCGATCCCCTAGCGTCCCCCTAACGAATCCTATCATGAGATATAAGACGCTCCGCTACAACTACAACGTTTTCGTAAAATTAATTGCGTAAACGATTGCGCTATTTCAATATTTTTTTTACAATTGCCTTAACTAATTACAAAACGCACAATTATGAACATAAAAACAACTATCAGAGAGTTTAATTAGTTGATCGATCCGGTCAGCAGCATAATTTCTTCGATTTCTTGTACTCATTTTGTATACCCAAACAGTATGCCGTGAAAACGATTGTCTTTTTTCCTCCTTAGCGCCTATGGACATTCAGGGATGCTTGATTCACATCTTATGTTTAAGAATAACCAAATTATGAGAAAAACCTACTTAAAAAAAACGTTAGGGCCATTCTTCCTGTTGCTGCTCTCCATTTTTACGGCAGCGCTAAATGCAGTAATGGCCGACGAAATCCAAAAAGTTATCAAAGGTATCGTCAAAGACCCCAACGGTGCGCCGATACCGGGGGTTACAATCTCTGTCGGAACCAGCAACAATCACACTACCACGGATGAAAATGGTGGCTTTATGCTGGACGGTGTCCGCGTAGGCGATGTATTAACCTTGACTTCCATCGGTTATCAACGAACGCAGATAACTGTAGGCAGCAACGATTTCATCAACGTAACCATGGAAGAAGACCAGGAAATGTTGGGTGAAGTCGTCGTGGTGGGTTATGGCCAGCAAAAAAAGGAAAGTGTCATCGGTTCAATCGTACAGACCACCGACAAAGAATTGAAACGGCAGGGAAACCAGCCGGACCTGGCGCAAGCGCTTACCGGGCAATTACCCGGCATCGTTACGCTGACTTCTTCGGGTGAGCCTGGGGGCGTCACAACCGGTGAGAGCGCGACCAACATCTTCATCCGAGGTAAAAATACCTGGAACGGCGGACAGCCGCTGATTTTAGTCGACGGTGTTGAACGGGCGATGAATAACATCGACGTTAACGAAGTAGCCAGTGTATCCGTACTGAAAGATGCATCGGCTACCGCCGTCTTTGGGGTAAAAGGAGCCAACGGCGTTATCCTCATTACGACAAAACGGGGGATGGAAGGCAAAACCCAGCTCAATTTCAACTACACCGCTATGGGAATGTCGGTATCCAAACTTCCCGAGAAACTGGATTCGTACGCGGCCATGATGGCCAGAAATGAAATCATCGAGCGGGAGGGGGTATTGAACGAGCCTTCCTGGAACAACTACGTCCCTTATGATATCGTACAACGCTACCGGTTACCGCAAATACCCGAATACGCAGAGATTTA
>Ga0164243_10004305_pt1 | contig 22398 bp, 23 predicted proteins | sample OricompcompostOP_FD_108781 | JGI IMG/M metagenome (GOLD analysis project Ga0164243, IMG submission 108781) | Organic Plus compost microbial communities from Emeryville, California, USA - Original compost - Organic plus compost (OP) | ecosystem: Engineered > Solid waste > Mixed feedstock >...
ATATGAAACGATATGATAAGATAACGTATAATTATTTGTAGAAATCCCTGATTATTAGGGATAAAACGAAAAAAGGCGCTAAAATTAGCGCCTTTTGTGATCCCGCTGGGACTCGAACCCAGGGCCCATACATTAAAAGTGTATTGCTCTACCAACTGAGCTACGAAATCAACCCTTGCGTTCCTGCGAACGGAGTGCAAAAGTAAAAGCTGATTCTTAATTTTCCAAATTTCGCATAAAAAAATCAGGAAAAAATTAAGTGTAACTTGCAGCCCTTTAAGGCAACTGAAATAAATTCAATCCATGCTTGAGGTTAAGAGCTTTACCTGTAATCCGTTCCAGGAAAATTCCTATATCATTATCAACACCAAAAAAGAATGCTGGTTTGTAGATCCGGGTATGTACGGCGCAGCAGAAGAAAAGCTGATCTTTGATTTTGTATCCCGGGAAGGTTTGCAGCCGCAACAAATTATCAATACTCACGCGCACATAGACCACGTTCTGGGCATCGACAGCCTGAAGTCCAAATATGATATTCCCTTCGGTATGCACAGCCTGGAACAACCAGTACTGGCAAATGCCAAAGGCTCGGCTATGCTGTTCGGTCTGAATCTGGGAGCTGTACCGGCAGTTGATTTCTTCATCAGCGAAAAAGAACCTTTGCTGCTTGGCGATGATGCGCTGGAAGTAAGGCTCTCGCCCGGCCATTCACCGGGAAGCATCGTATTTTACTATGCTGCAGGAAAATGGGCGATCGGTGGCGATGTATTGTTCCAAAGCAGCATAGGCCGCACAGATCTGCCGGGGGGCGATCATAATACCCTGATAAAAAGTATACAGGAGCAAATGTATACTTTACCGGATGACACCGTTGTTTATTGCGGGCATGGACCGGCTACACAAATAGGACAGGAAAAGAAAAGCAATCCCTTTGTCAGGGGATAAACAAAAGATATAATAATCAGGGAGCATGATCAGCTATTGGGAACAGCAAAGCTTTACAAGTTATGACCTGGTAATAATAGGCGCCGGCATTACCGGCTTAAGCGCGGCGCTGGAACTCAGGAAACTACACCAGGAAAAAAGGATACTGATCCTGGAAAGAGGCTTGTTCCCTTCCGGGGCCAGTACACGCAACGCGGGATTTGCCTGTATGGGGAGCCTTACCGAATTGCTCAATGACCTGGAGTCTATGCCAGCGAAAGTAGTTGCCGACCTGTTCGCGAGGCGAAAGGCCGGGCTGGAGCTGCTTCGGGAGCGCCTGGGCGATGCCGCCATAGGTTATGAAAGCAACGGAAGCTATGAGCTTATAACGCATAAGGAATTGCCGGCGCTGGAAAAGATAGTGATGGTGAACAAGCTGCTGGAGCCTGTTACAGGCAAACCGGCATTCAGATTGGCTCCGGAAAAAACAGCGGCATTCGGCTTTGACCGGGGTACAGTGCTCAGCATAGTGGAAAACACCTGCGAAGGCGAACTGAATACCGGTATGATGATGCGTGCGCTTACCGATCTTGCTATTGGCAACGGCATTGAAATAAAAACAGGCATAGCGGTTACCGGCTGGGAAGAGAAAAAAGGAAGGGTCGCTGTAATGGTAAAAGATCCTGTATTCAATACCCGGGTTGCACTTCAGTGCAGCCAGCTATTCATATGCACCAATGCATTTACAAAAACATTATTGCCCGGTGCGCCACTGGTGCCGGGCCGGGGACAGGTGCTGGTAACGGAACCGCTAAGCGATATACCTTTCAGGGGTATTTTCCACTTCGACCAGGGTTATTACTATTTCAGGGTTATTGACGATCGTATATTAATAGGCGGCGGGCGCAACCTGGACTTCAAAAAGGAAGCTACTACCGCTATGGAACTGAATGATCGGATACAGCAGGATCTCGAAGATAAGCTGAACCGGGTTATCCTGCCAGGCAGAGTAACAAAAGTGGCTTTTCGCTGGTCGGGCATCATGGCCTTCGGCGACAGTAAGCAACCCGTAATCGGGAAATTCGGCAATAATGTTTTCGGCGCATTCAGGTTAGGCGGTATGGGCGTTGCCCTCGGGTCCCAGGTAGCCAGGGATCTTGCACTTCTATCCGTGCAATAGTATTGTATTTACTTCAAGATATTTTTGATTTGTACCCGAAAGAACAGGCTTCTGCTATCAGGGAAAGCTTCTGGAAGACCCTGGGCAGGTATATGGCGCCGCAGCTGTCGTCAGAAGGCATAAAGGTAAACTGGATCAATTACAAGACCGGGATAAAGCACCTGTATTTTAAAATGGAAGCTTCAGGAAGCTCAGCTGCCGTTCTTATAGAAATTGCTCACCCGGACAGGGACATACAGGAGCTGATGATGTCACAGTTCTACGAGCTCAAGAACCTCTTCCTGCATTACCTGGGTAATGAATGGACATGGATGCCTGAATATATCGACGAATCAGGACGGAGAACAGCAAGAATTTATACCGCTATCTATGAGGTAAGCGTTTACCGCCAGGAAGACTGGCCCAGCCTGATCTCCTTTTTCAAACCCCGGATGATTGCCCTGGATGAATTCTGGAATAATGCCCGATACGGTTTTGAACTGTTCCGGTGAAGGTAGCTCCTGTTATTCAGGTACATCAGAAAAACCGGCACAGACCATGCCTGGCCTGTGCCGGTAACATTAATTCAGCGTCATACCACCATCGATCGTGAATTCAGATCCGGTAATAAAAGCGGCCAAGTCTGATGCCAGGTAAGCAACCAGCTCGCCGATCTCTTCCGCTTCCGCCATTCTTGCTACGGGTATCTTATTAACGATGCCTCCCATTACCTGCCTGAGCGATGCCGCGTCCAGGCCGGACTTGCTCATCGCATCGGTGTTGGTTGGCCCGGGGCTTACAGCATTTACCCGGATCTTCCGCGATGCCAGCTCCAGCGCAGCTGACCTCATTAACGCATTCAGGGCGGCTTTACTTGCTGCATATGCCGACGAACCTATGCTGTTGATCCTGGAAACGATTGAAGAAAGGAATATGACAGAAGCGCCTTCCGGCAGCAAGGGCATCAGCTTGCTTAAAGTAAAGTAGGCACCCTTAAAATTGATGTCCATAACCTGATCAAATACCTCTTCAGTAGCGGAAGCAATAGGAAACAGCGTTGCTACCCCTGCATTTATGAACAGTATATCGATCCTGCCGAATTGCCCTGCAATTACGTCCCTGAGCTTTTCAGTATCCTTCAGGCTGGCCTGGTCCGAAACGATGCCTGTCACGCCCAGCGCTTCTGCCGCCTCATGCAGCGCCTCTGCCCTGCGTCCCGTAATAATAACGGCAGCGCCTCTGTCCTTTAATATTTTAGCTGTTGCATAGCCGATACCGCTGTTACCTCCGGTAACCAGCGCTACCTTGTTTTTTAAGTCCATAGTATTTATTTTTTTTCAAAATTATTGACTATATAGTATAACTTTGTAACCAGTATCACAGAGTATACCAATAAAATGAGAAATATGCTTAGAAACCAACAGGAGGAATTAAGGGCATTGCAGGATACCATCTATGTCGTCGGGAGCAAGTGGCGGCTCCCGATTATCAATTCCATATGTAACGGCAATAAAAGGTTCAGGGAAATAGAGCGAAGCATACCAGGGATAACTACCCGTATGCTTTCGAGGGAGCTCAAGGAAATGGAACTGAACAAACTGGTTAAAAGAACGGTATATGCCGATTCGCCGGTATTGGTAGAGTATACTTCAACCGGTTATTGCAAATCCCTGGGACCGGTTATCGCAGCGATGATCAAATGGGGAAAACAGCATAAAAAAAAGATACTGGAGAAAAGGAATGCTGAAGAAACGTCCGAATAAGTATATTTGACACCTGAGCTATGCGAAGACTATTCGGCCTGTTATTGATCTTCATTGGCTTCCAGCCTGTATCCTGGTGCCAGGAAACGTCTGTATACCTGTACAACATTACCGCCGGAGACAGCATTCCCCCACCGCAGCGCTTTTCCTTCAAAACACAGGTGGACGGGCTGCAGTTCCTGAAACGACATTTATCGGAACAGCGGGAAGCAGGATACCTGGCAATTGCAGCCGATAGTCTTCAGCAAACCGATACAGCTATAAAGGCCTGGATCTACTATGGCCACAATTACAAATGGGCCAGGCTGTCCTTTAACGGGATCCCCGCAGCTTTGCTGAGCAATATGAATATCAGGGAAAGGGAGTGGAGGGGGCAGACCATAAGCCCCCGGCGGTATACGGCGCTTACCAACAGGATACTGGAATATTGCGAGAATAACGGCTATCCTTTTGCTGCCGTTTATCTTGATAGCATTATACAAGATAATGACAAAGGTATTTATGCCGATCTTGTACTGGACAGAGGCCAGCTTACCAGGTACGATACGATCAAAATAGAAGGCAACGTACCCGTTTCCCGGGACTTCCTGCTTACCTATCTGGGCATCCGCCAGGGTGACATCTATAATGAAAGCCAGCTGAAGCTGGTCAGCAAACGGCTCAGAGAGCTGGCATTCCTGGAGGAGGCCCAACCCTGGAACATCGGGTTCAGTCCCGGTAAGAGTACCCTGAGCATTTTCCTGAAAGAAAAGCGGGCCAACCAGCTTAACGGGCTTATCGGATTACAGCCCAATACCGTGGAAACAGGAAAGTTTATGCTTACGGCCGATATCCTGATCAGCCTCAAGAATGCCCTTGGGTATGGCGAATCGCTATCCCTTACCTATCAGCAGCTGCAATATAAGTCCCCGCGGTTCCATGCCGATGTCATGTGGCCCTACCTGCTGGGCACACCTTTAGGAGCCGAAGGAAGCTTTGATCTGTTCAAAAAGGATTCAGCCTTCCGCCGTACCACCTTTGATATTGGCCTGCGCTACCAGTTTAATGCTGCTGATTATGTAAAGGTCTTCTACCAGAACCAGAGTAACAGGATCATAACACCGGATACCGGTTATGTAAAAACCAACAAAATATTGCCGGACAATCTTGATATCGCCTCATCCGGGGCCGGTGTTGAGTTCTTTGCGGAACGGACCGATTACAGGCTGAATCCACGCAGGGGATGGACGGCCAGGCTGACAGCCTCGGGCATGCTAAGATCCATTGATAAAAACGACGCGATCACCTCCATAAAGGATGGTTCCGGTTTTAACTATGCAGGACTTTACGATACAGTAAATAACAACAGGTACCAATACCGGATATCAGGAAGTGCCGCCTGTTATGTACCCGTATTCAAAAACCTGGTATTACGTATCGGCTATAACGGCGGCTACCTGAGCGGATCAAGGTTGTTTATGAATGAGCTTTTCCAGATCGGCGGGTTCAGGCTGCTAAGAGGATTTGACGAGCAAAGCATTTACGCCAGCCAGTATCATGTAGGCAGTATAGATATAAGGTTCCTGCTGAGCCGTAATTCTTATTTTTACCTGTTCAACGACGATGCATTTACCTTTTCCCGGTATAATAACAAAAGCATAAAAGATTTCCCGGTAAGCCTCGGGGCAGGGATTACGCTGGAATCAAAAACCAGCATCTTCAACGTAGCGCTGGCTCTTGGCAAGCATAGCGGCGAAACTTTCCAGTTCCGCAGGGCAAAAATACATTTCGGGTACACTGCCTATTTTTAACGGCTTCCCCTACCCGGAAGATTATTACCCATTATGGGCAAACGGTGCCGCCGGCTTTTATGCAAAACATTTACAAATCATTCAAGTTCAAAAAGAATATTTCAGGAACCATTTTTGAGAGAATATAAATGTAAAGACTATATTATGAAAATCATATTATTCCTTTCCTGCCTGGCTATTTTATCCTGTACGGATAACAGGCCGGAAAATGAAGCTACAGAAACGCTACCTGCAACGGCAGATAGCCCTCCGGGGCAAATAGTACCTGTTGATCCGGCAATACGCGGAGATTCTGCTAACGCCGCAACGGACTCATTGGCATCACCGCGATAAAGGCAAGCCGGCAGTACCATGTTGACGCTATTTCACCATCAGGATGTGGCTTTTCTCACCAGTATATATGCTATCAGGCGACCTGGACGCGGATTCTCGATACCAGGTCGTCAATATCAAAAGGCTTTGCGATAAACCCCTCGGCATCACAGTTTCCTGGTATATTATTATAGTTGGCCGACATCAGCACCACGGGTATATGTCTTGTACTGTCGCTGGCTTTTAGCTCCCGGCAGAGGTCTATGCCATTCCCGTCAGGCAGCATTATATCCAACAATATCAGGTCAGGCCGTTGATTCCCCAAATCATTCCGGAAATCCCGGGTACGGTCGTAAGAGATCACTTCGTAATTTTCTTCCGTCAATATAAGCTCGATCAGTTCCCTTATATCCGGGTCATCTTCAACTAATATAACCTGCTTTTTCATGAGAAGAGCCGATATTTGTGTACGTTCCTTTTAGTAAATGAGTAAGATAACATAAGCTCATTTTTGTTTATTATATTAATCAAGTGAAAGTGTAAAGTAAAATTCACTGCCTTTTCCAAATACACTGTTGACGCCGACTTTTCCTTCGTGCCTGTTTATTATTTCTTTGGTAAGATAAAGACCCAGACCAAGGCCGGGCACCCTGTTTGTATTTTCTGCACGGTAGAACCTGGAAAATATCATAGACTGCTGCTCCTGCGTAAGCCCTATACCATAGTCTTTAAATATTACCTTCACGGCGCCATTTACAAGCTCAAACCTTACCTCGATATTGAAATTGTCAGGAGAATATTTTACGGCATTTCCCAGTAAGTTATTAATTACCTGCTCTATCCTGTGCTTATCCGCTGTAACATATGCAACATCAATTGCACTGTTAAAAGAAATATTATACGCGTTATTAATATACCTGAAACTCTCGATCATTTCTTTTACCAGAGCGACCAGGTCAAATTTTTCCTTTTCAAAGATCAGCTTACCTGCTTCTATCTTGGAAACATCCAGGAGATCCGCGATCAGCCTGTTCAGGCGTGCAACCTGATTAATTGTCTTGTCTATGAATTTTTTAGCGGATGGCTCAGTCACCTTTTTATCCATGATCTGCAGATAGCCGCTGATAGTAGTCAATGGTGTCTTTAATTCATGGCTTGCCAAAGCGATGAATTCATCCTTTTTTACATTAAGGGCTTTTACTTCTTCAAAAAGACGGGAATTATCCAGCGCAATTGCCGCCTGGGCTGCAATGCCGGTTACGATTGCCTCATGGTCTGCTGTAAATTTCGCCGGTTCCCGGTGACCAAAAAACAGTCCGCCTATAACGATACCACCGGATAGCACAACCGGAACCGCCAGGTAGCTGACCACCGGCAGGTGTCCTTCAGGCATACCATTGTATGGTGCGTTCTTACCAAACCGCTCATCTTTCCTGATATCATCGGAACGTACTATAGCGCTGCCATTAAATGTTGGTGCAAAAACACTGGTATTGCGGGGCATTCCCAATCCTTCAAAAGCCGCTCTCGGCACACCGGATAATGTGTACAGCATATAAGCCTCGCCCTGCTCATTCTTTCTATTATAGAAAAAAGCACCGAAAGATGCGCCTGTAAGCTTTGTTGTAGCATCGGTAACCTGCTGTAATATTTCCTGCACGTCCATTTTGGCCGAAATGGATTTTATCAGCTCATTAATGGTTTCCAGGTTTTGTGTGTACTGCGCCAGGGATTGCTGTATCCTGACCTGTTCCGTAATGTCGCGGGCAATTTTTGAAGCGCCGATAATACGGCCGTTTTTATCCTTAATAGGAGAGATGGTCAGTGAAATAGGTATTTCTCTTCCTGTCTTGTGCACACGAACTGTCTGGAAGTGGTTTACCTTATTGCCTTTCCTTATCTCAGAAAGAATATGATCCTCTTCAGCCAGCCGCGAAGGAGGTATCAGCAGTGTAATGGGCCGGCCGATGGTTTCCTCCTCCCTGTATCCGAATATCTTTTCCGCTCCGGCATTCCAGCTTGTAATAATGCCATCCAGGCTTTTGCTGATGATCGCGTCATCTGAAGAGTCTACCAGCGATGAAAAAAAAGCCTGCTTCCGTTCTGTCTCATCCCGGTGGCTGATATCGGTTATTGTACAGTAAATGCCCTCAACTATTCCTTCTGCGCTATAGATCTTCCCGGGCATAACAAGCATTCTTCTGTAATCCCCATCTGCACGCAATCCCAACAGCTCGAGCTGCTGACCTTCCGGGGCATTACCCAGCATTCCCATGAGGGGATTTTCACCTGCGCTTATCTCGGTCCCGTCTTTATCATATAGCCTGCTGAAGCCACACCATTTATCCTGAAAAGGAACAGGGTCCCTCCCCCATAGCTTCCGGGCAGCTTCATTATAATATATGATAAAACCTTCCCTGTTGCAGGCATACACCGCTACAGGCAGGTACTTCCATAATTGCTCCTTAAAACCAGCTATTAAATCAATGTGAGAGGAATCTTCGTCCATTATCCAAGAACAACAAAAAATAAGAGCTAAAGTTATCAATTCGGTACCTGTATTTCAAAAAAATAATAAAGCATCTCCTGCCGGGAAATTCTCAAGCCCTAAAAGGATCACGGAGCGGTCCTTTTAGGGCCCTGCAATAAGCGCTAACAATATTTTATTACTTTTCAGCCAAGCAAATAAAAAGGTAATCATCATGCATAACCCGGTGGATGTTACGTAAAAAAGTTTAACCGTTTTTTTACGAGGGATAACAACGCTTTCACCTCTTTGCTTTTATTCTTTCCCTACTTTTGCCCCCCTGATGAGAGCCGCTGTATTTTTTATCTGCCTTTATTACCTCCTGTTGGGAGGCTATAATTATATTGGCACCGCGGCACCTTACAGCAAAAGCTATAGCCAGAACCAACAGCTGCATCACCCCAAACAGCAAAAATTCACAATCAGGGGCCACTCTGCCGGAGCAGCTTTCGGAAATATTGACCTGAACGCGGAAGACGAATACCTGCTGGGAGAAAAAGCTGAAGACGACGATGTCAATAACTCCATGGCCGCCAGGCATAAGCTGCTGTCACGGCTCTTTCTGTCGCTTTCTTACCTGTTCCTTTTAAATTATCTTTACAAGTGCTTTAAAGCGCTGCCCCATTCCTATATCTATTCCTCTTCCCCTAAATATATCACACAAAGGGTTTTAAGAATTTAACAATACTGATCAGCCATTTAATACCGCCTATGCTGCTGCAATAGGTATATGGGCTGTTTTACCACCAGGACAAACCGGCTATATACGTGCTTTTCACGGCATGCCGCATATCTGATCCCAGAAATTTATTTTCAATTCCATTAATATCATGAAGAAGATTCTTGTGTTAACAGGCATGATTGCCCTGTTGTACCAGACAAGCTGTACCTCTAAGAAAGAAGAAAAAGAGGAGGACACCAGGTATACCGTTACCAGTCCCTTAAGGATGGATACCTGCTTTACAAAAGAATATGTTTCCCAGATACGCTCCGTAAGAAATATCGAGATCAGGGCGCAGGAAAAGGGCTTCCTGCAGAATATCTATGTTGACGAAGGGCAATTTGTAAGGGCAGGCCAGGTAATGTTCCGGATAATGCCAAAGCTGTACGAGGCGGAGCTGCTAAAAGCGCAGGCTGAGGCTAAAGCCGCAGAAATAGAGCTGCAGAATGCAAAGACGCTTGCCGACAAAGACATTGTATCCAAAAATGAACAGGCGCTGGCTCAGGCAAAGCTGGACCATGCCAATGCGGAAATAGCGCTGGCGAAGCTGCATTTGTCCTTTACCGAGATCAGGGCTCCGTTTGACGGAACTATCGACCGCATACCCAAAAAGCTCGGAAGCCTTATAGACGAAGGCGAGCTGCTTACGAGCCTGTCTGACAACAGCCAGATGTTTGCTTATTTCAACGTTTCAGAACCGGAATACCTGGAGTACCAGACGAATACCAAAGACCGCGGAGACAATAGCGTGAGCCTTCTGCTGGCTAATGGCAATCTGTTGCCTTATAAAGGCAGCATAGAGCTTATCGAAAGCGAGTTCAACAATGAAACAGGCAATATAGCCTTCAGGGCAAAGTTTCCTAACCCGGATAAGCTGCTGAGGAATGGCGAAACAGGTAAAATCCTGATGGTTGTTCCTGCTAAAAACGCTTTGATCATTCCCCAGAAAGCTACCTATGAGATCCAGGATAAGAAATATGTTTTTGTTGTGGATAAAAACAATGTGGTGCATTCAAGAAACATAATCACCGGAGGGGAAATGCCCGACCTGTACGTAGTTGCGAGCGGGCTTTCGGTAAGCGACAGGATACTCCTGGAAGGCGTTCAGAAAGCCAGGGATGATGATAAGATAAAGTACGAGTTCCAGCAGCCGGAAGAAGTTATAAAGCGCCTGAAGCTAAAGGCAGAATAAGTTGTTTCAATCCCAAATAAAATAACCCGATGTTCAGTAAATTCATACAGCGACCGGTACTGTCTATAGTCATCTCGCTGATAATTGTTTTCCTGGGAGCGCTGGCCATAACCAATCTGCCGGTAACGCAATTCCCGTCCATATCTCCTCCAAAAGTAAATGTAACCGCCGATTACCCGGGCGCCAATGGCGAGCTGATGATCAAGGCTGTTGTTATCCCCCTGGAAAGGGCCCTTAACGGCGTTCCGGGCATGAAGTATATGACCTCCGACGCCGGTAACGATGGCGAGGCAAGCATCCAGATCGTGTTTAACCTGGGAACCGATCCCAACCAGGCCGCTCTGAACGTTCAGAACCGGGTGGCGTCGGTGGTCAATAAGCTGCCGCCGCTGGTGGTACGCGAAGGCGTAAAGATTACGCGGGAAGAGTCAAACATGCTTATGTATGTAAACCTGTACAGCAAGGACCCAAACGCAGATCAGAAATTCCTGTTCAACTTTGCCGACATCAACCTGCTGTCCGAGCTTAAAAGGGTGAACGGCGTAGGCTATGCCGATATTCTCGGTAACCGGGAATATGCCATGCGTATATGGCTGAAGCCTGACCGTATGCTGGCTTACAATATCTCTGCCGACGAAGTGATGGAAGCGCTCAGCCAGCAAAGCCTGGAAGCCTCGCCGGGCAAAACGGGAGAAAGCTCCGGCAAACGGTCCCAGTCCTTCGAATATGTATTGAAATATTCAGGAAGGTTTACCACCAAAGAGCAATATGAGAATGTAGTACTGAGAGCCAATCCCGACGGGGAGAACCTTCGCCTGAAAGATGTGGCGGATATAGAGTTCGGAAGCTCAATGTATGATATTTATTCCAACCTGAATGGCAGGCCTTCGGCAGCCATTGTTTTGAAACAATCGTACGGAAGCAATGCCAGCCAGGTAATAGCAGATGTAAAAGCAAAGCTGGAAGAGATCAAGAAAAGCTCTTTTCCCAAAGGTATGGACTATGAGATCAGCTACGATGTTTCCACCTTCCTCGATGCTTCCATAGAAAAGGTTATCCATACCCTGGTAGAAGCCTTCATCCTGGTAGGGCTGGTTGTATTCCTGTTCCTCGGCGACTGGCGTTCTACCATTATTCCCGCAATGGCGGTACCGGTATCGCTGATCGGGACCTTTGTCTTCATGCAGTTCTTTGGTATTACGCTCAACCTTATTACATTGTTCGCCCTTGTGCTGGCCATAGGTGTGGTAGTAGATGATGCTATCGTGGTGATAGAGGCCGTACACGCCAAAATGGAAGAAGAGCATCTGGGCCCGCGTAAAGCGACCAAAGCAGCTATGAAGGAGATTTCCGGCGCTATTATCGCCATTACTTTCCTGATGTCGGCGGTGTTTGTCCCGGTGGCCTTTATGTCCGGGCCGGTAGGTCTCTTCTACAGGCAGTTTTCTATTACCATGGCCACTGCTATCGTACTTTCAGGTATAGTAGCGCTTACCCTTACGCCTGCACTTTGTGCTATCATCCTGAAAAACAATCATGGCAAAGCGAGGAAAAAAACACCGGTCAACAGGTTCCTGGATGGGTTCAACAACCTGTTTAACCGCTCTGCTAATAAGTACCAGGGATTGCTTGGCCGTATCGTCAGCAGGCGGTTCATTACATTCGGCCTGCTGATCGCTTTTAGCATAGGCACTTATGTACTTAACAAATTTGTCCCTTCGGGCTTTATTCCTAACGAGGACCAGGGTATGTTCTATGCGATTATCCAGACGCCTCCGGGCTCTTCGCTGGAGCGGACCAATGAAATAGCGGAAAGGCTGCAAAAGATAGCCGAAGGTGTGGAAGGTGTCCAATCCGTTTCAGCCCTGGCAGGTTATGAGATCCTTACAGAAGGTACTGGCGCAAATTCAGGAACCTGCCTTATCAACCTGAAAGACTGGAGCAAGCGCAAGCATTCCGTCGGGGAGATCATCCAGGAGCTGGAAGAGAAATCCAAGGATATTGCCGGCGCTAACATTGAATTTTTCCAGCCCCCCGCAGTTCCGGGTTATGGTGCGGCAGGCGGCTTTGAGCTACGGTTGCTGGACAAAGCAGGAACAGGCGATTTCAGAAAAATGGAACAGGTGAATAATGAATTTGTCAAAGCGCTGAGCAAACGCCCAGAGCTGTCGTCGGTGTTCAGCTTTTACAGCGCCAGCTTCCCGCAATATATGCTGAAGGTAGATAACGATCTCGCGCAGCAGAAAGGTATTTCGATCGAAAATGCCATGAATACGCTGTCGACGCTTGTAGGCAGCAATTACGAGATCAGCTTTATCCGCTTTGGCCGGCAGTATAAGGTCATCGTACAGGCATCGCCGCAATACAGGGCCCTGCCGGATGATATCCTGAAGCTATATGTAAAAAACGACAAAGAGGAGATGGTGCCCTACTCTGCCTTCATGAAGCTGGAAAAAGTTTACGGTCTTTCTGAGATCACACGGCATAACATGTATAACTCATCCGAGATCAGCGGATCGGCAGCTCCCGGGCACAGCAGCGGCGAGGCCATCAAGGTGATCAATGAAGTGGCGGAAAAGACTTTGCCCAGAGGATATGGTATAGGCTGGGCCGGTATCTCGGCCGATGAGGTAGCCCAGGGTAACCAGGCTATTTATATCTTCCTTATCTGCCTTGGCTTTGTGTACCTTATCCTGGCAGCGCAGTATGAAAGTTTTATCCTGCCGCTTTCCGTTATACTGTCTCTGCCTGCGGGTATCTTCGGGGCATTTTTCCTCCTGAAGCTTTTCGGCCTTGAAAATAATATTTATGCGCAGGTAGCTATGGTGATGCTGATCGGTCTGCTGGGCAAGAATGCCGTATTGATCGTAGAGTTTGCCGCACACAGGCACAACAAGGGGTTGTCGGTTTATGAATCGGCGCTGGAAGGCGCCAAAGCAAGGTTCCGGCCGATTCTTATGACCTCCTTTGCCTTTATTGCCGGCCTGATCCCGCTGGTGTTCGCAACCGGACCCGGCAAACTGGGCAACCGGACCATTGGTACGGCAGCTGCGGGCGGTATGTTGCTGGGAACGGTCTTTGGCGTGCTTATCATACCCGGCCTGTATTATATTTTCGGCAGTATTGCTGCCAGACATAAGCTGATCAAGAATGAAGAAGAGAATCCTTTAACCGAAGAAATCAACTAACAGATGTATAAAGTGAATAAAGCAAAGCTTATCGTTGCTGCATTCGGTATCGGCCTGGCAGCAACCGGCTGTAATATCCCCAAAGTAATGCAACGGGCTGAAAACAGGTCGGTGCCTGAAACCTATAGCAACAACAACAACGGTGATACGGTCAATATGGCCACCGTTCGCTGGCACGACTTCTTCACAGACCCGTACCTTACCGATCTGATTGATACGGCGCTGAAAAGCAACCAGGAGCTTATGATCACCTTACGGGAGATCGAGATAGCCAGGAATGATATAAGGCTCAAGAAAGGCGCTATACTGCCAACGGTCGGCGCCAGGATAGGCGGTGGACTTGAGAAAGTTGGCAGGTATACCAGCCAGGGCGCCGGCGATGCGTCAACCGAAATGGAACCGGGGAGAGCGATACCGGACCCGCTGCCGGATTATGCCATTGCAGCATATGCAAGCTGGGAAGTCGATATCTGGAAAAAGCTCCGTAATGCGAAAAAGGCGGCGGTCAGCCGCTATCTGTCCACGGTGGAAGGTAAGAATTTTGTGCTGACCAACCTCGTTGCAGAAGTTGCCGCTGCTTATTATGAATTGTGTTCGCTTGATAACCAGCTGGCCATCGTGCGGCAGAATATCGATCTTCAAAAAAACGCGCTGACCATTGTAAAAATCCAGAAAGAAGCCGCCAGGGCAACGGAGCTGGCTGTACAGAAATTCCAGGCCGAGGTATTAAGCTCTCAAAGCCTGGAATATGATATCCTGCAAAGGATAACGGAAACAGAGAACAGGATCAACCTGCTGCTGGGCCGCTATCCGCGCGAAATATCCAGGAGTGGGGACAGTTTCCTGGATCTGCCGCCCGGTACGGTAAGTTCCGGTATCCCTTCCCAGCTGCTGGCCAACCGCCCGGACATAAAACGTGCAGAACTGGATCTGGCAGCGGCAAAGCTTGATGTAAAGGTTGCCCGTGCGGAGTTCTACCCTTCTTTCAGCATATCGGCGGCACTGGGCCTGCAGGCATTTAACCCCTCGTACCTGGTAAAGTTCCCGGAATCACTGCTTTACTCGCTGACCGGCGATCTTGCTGCACCGCTGATCAACCGGAACGCCATAAAGGCCGAGTACTTTAATGCAAATGCCCGGCAGCTGCAGGCTATATACAACTATGAGCGGACCATATTGAATGCTTACCTGGAAGTGGCTACCCAGCTTTCCCGGATAAGTAACCTGGGCAAAAGCTACGAGCTAAAGGCCAGGCAGGTGGAGGCGCTCACCAATTCCATTACCGTATCCAATGACCTGTTCAAATCTGCCAGGGCAGACTATCTCGAAGTGCTGATGACGCAAAGGGATGCCTTGGAAGCAAAGCTGGAGCTGGTGGAAACAAAACAGGAACAATTAAATGCCGTTGTAAATATATACAGGGACCTGGGGGGTGGCTGGCAATAATCCCTGGGCTTTCCTGAAAAATGGCCGGTATCATTATACCGGCCATTTTCATATTGTCTTTTATAGCAGAAAAAAATTACTGCTGCTCTATCTGCCTGATAATAAACATTGCTCTTTCCTCAACAGGCCCAGGCGGAATACTGACCAGGACGTAGCCAAGGTTGCTGTATATGGCGACCATCATTTCATAAGTAGCTGTAGCTTCACTGAAAGATTGCTTCCGCTCATTATCGGTTGTATAAATTTCCGGCCAGGGAGGCGTGATAAAAACCTGCCGGCAGTAACGCAATTGTTGCACGGCTGCCTGCATCTCCTTTGAAACGGACAGGTTGCAGAGGGCCAGGTATCCTGCAATATCAGGCAGGCCCCGGTCAAAAAAAGTCAGCGAATTATTTGTTTGCACCCGGTAATAATCATCTACGGCCATCCTGAACATCTCTCCGGCAAAACCTTGCCGGTCCGCCCAGGGAAGCTTATCTCCTCCTGAGCCAAGCTGCTGCTGTATAATGGCGCGACCGGATTCTGCAATGCAGAGATAACCCATATTCCTCAACCGGTCAATAACAGATGTTTTACCCATCCCCGGCCCGCCGGTGATAATGATCGCATTTTTATTTATTACGGGTTCCATTTCTTTAAAACGGCACATTAATAATTTTCAAAATCACTTCCTGTATATTAAGTAATTCATGAGCAGGGTAATACCTTAGCCATATCCTATCCTTCTTACCGGCGAATATCATGTTGCATCTATAGGGAAATCATTTCTTGAATTATAAAGAAGAAACAATCCCTTTTCAGAATTGTATACTTATTACCTGTATTTAAAAAACGGGGGGATTTATGTTTACAAAGATAGCGACAGAGAGATATAATACCAGTGGCCAGCACCCATCAATAGTATTTTTTATTCCTGCAATAAGATGAAAAATGGAAAACATATTAATATTAACCGATTTTTCCGAAGCGGCTTTCCGTGCTGCGGCGTATGCCTGCGAGCTTAGCGGGAAGCTCGGTACAAAACAGATCATACTATACCATGCCATCCAGACCTTTGTTACCGGGACCGAGATCCCCGTCGTTGCTGATAGTCGTCAGATTTACAGGGAGTGCATGGAAAAGCTTGGTATGCTCAGCGACAGGATCAAAGTTCTGGCCGGCTATGATATCAGGATAAGATTGCTTGCCGAAGATAGCTACCTGCCCGCCAATATTAACCGGCTGTGCCATGAAGAGGACATTGACCTGATCGTAATGGGCTTTTCCGGGAAATCAGGTTTTGAAAAACTGGTACTGGGCAGTACTACACTACGTGTATTGGAAGAAAGCAAATTTCCCGTGCTGATGGTCCCGCCGGATATGCAGCCTGGCAAAGGGATAACCACAGTAATTTTTGCAACGGACCTCAAGGATTTTTCCGCCGTACCAGGAAGCAGGCTATGTCGCATCCTGGATATCTTTAAAGCTGATCTGCATGTAATTAATGTAAGCCAGGAGGAAGAAACCTATTCGAACGAATTAAAAGACTACATAGCAGGGCTGCATAAGCTGCTGGAGAAATATGACCCGGTTTTCCATTATGTAAGCCGGGACAATATCGCTGAAGGCATTCTCTCCATGGGGGAGTTACTGCACACCTCAATTATCATTACCATCCACCGGGAGCACAATTTCCTTTATTCCATTTTTCACAAAAGCGTTTTCAGGGAGCTGATCCGCCGTTCCTCATTCCCAATATTGTCGCTACCCGGCCTGAGCGCTGACCCGGCGGGACAGATATGAGTTTAATCATTTCAGAAGTATAAATACAAACGCAGGACTTGTATGAAAGCCCTGCGCCGTCCCGGGTTTTAGCCGGTAATTACATTTTCAGGTTCGTATCCACGCGGAATGAAACCTTGCATATAGCTCCGTATGATTCAATTTCCCCATCCCTGACATGGACTTTAAGATCCTTGACATATACGGAATCTATATTCCTGACCGTCTCCGACACTTCTTTCACCGCATTGCGTACGGCATCTTCGAAGCTGTTTTCGGAGGACGCGATCACTTCAATCACTTTTACGATTCCCATAATAATTTTATTTACAGGTGAAAAAATACAATCTGGGAACAACAATAGAAGCTCCGGTTTGTTCCGTTTTGGCTAAAACTTAACTCCGGGCATAATTGTCGCATCACTCCGGCGATTTCGCTTCAGCGAAGACTGTTTTGTATATTATAGCGCCTAAAACCGCGCCCGCAATCGGGGCCACCCAGAAAAGCCAGAGCTGGCCAAGAGCCGCGCCACCTGCAAAAATGGCCTGGCTCGTACTCCTGGCAGGGTTAACAGAGGTATTGGTTACCGGTATGCTTATCAGGTGTATCAGGGTAAGCGTGAGACCTATTGCCAGGCCGCCAAATCCTTTGGGGGCACGCTCGTCGGTGGCGCCCAGGATAACGATCAGGAAGACTGCCGTCATTACGGTTTCGGTAAGAAAAGCAGCGGCCATGCTATACTTTCCCGGGGAATAATCATCATAACCATTGGAAGCAAAGCTACCGATGCTGCTGCCATTACCTGTTGCAATAAAATACAGGACTGCCGCTGCGAGCAGACCACCAAGCACCTGCGCAATAATATAAGGCAGCAGCAGTTTACCTTCAAAACGGCCACCGATCCACAGGCCGACCGATACGGCCGGGTTCAGATGAGCCCCGGAAATATGACCCAGGGCATAGGCGGCTGTAACTACTGTGAGGCCAAAGGCAAGCGCTACCCCGGCAAAACCAATGCCTGTTTCAGGAAAAGCGGCAGCCAGCACTGCGCTGCCACATCCGCCAAGCACCAGCCAGAAGGTGCCGATAAATTCTGCGATGAATTTTCTCATGTTTTTTACTTTTTTGAATTGTTATAGAAACATTGATTAACAGAAAATACAAGACATAAAGCAACAGGTATCATTACCCGTGAATATAATCCAAACTACAATGGCTCTTTGTATCACCGTTCTTCGAACAGCTGTCTTACTGCCTTGAACCGGGCTACCTTCTTTGCTTCTATTTTCACGCTCCTGCCGGTTCTGGGGTTAGCGGCCATACGTTCCTGCTGCTGATCAACCGAAAAGGTGCCAAAGCCGGTAATGGTTACCCGTCTGCCCTGTTTCAGAGAAAAAACAATACACCTGATCAGGCTGTCGAGGGCCATATCTGCTTTTTTTTGCGTAATTAATGCCTGGTCAGATATTTTCCTGATTAGATCGGATTTATTCATTTTTTTATTTATGATAAACAGCTGTCACAAAAGTGAAAAAAAATATTATCATTTTCACCCGTTTTTTACCTGTTTTTCTGAACCTGCCCGTTATGGCAGCTTTGCCGCCGTTGTACAAACGTTTTGATCGGTGGTATATCCGGTCTGTTCTTTAAACCAGTCCTGCAATTCCCGGCTTTTCATATCCTCCAGCCAATATATACGGATCACTAACCCGATCCCCAATTAGTTTCCAATGCCGTCCTGCCATTTTAGTAACAAGGATAATGGTATTGGTCGTTACACAGGTATATCTTATTCCTTCACTATTTTCCGAACCGTTACCGAAGCGCCTCTTCTTATTTTTACAAAGTAGATACCCGAAGGCTCGGCCGATATATCCAGGCTTATACTGCCGGTAGCTTGAGCCTGTTTTACTACACGGCCGGTAGCATCAGCACCCATATATCTGCCTCTTCAGGAGAACCGGATATCCTTATGGTAAATATCCCTGGTAGGATTAGGCAACAGTTCAGGAATATCCGGCTTCTTTACCCCTAACCATAACCTGCGCCGTTGCGGAAACTGTAGCCTGTCCGTAGAGGTCTTCCTGCCACAGGCAGAACAGAGCGCTGCCGGAAGTTATATTGCTGAAGACAATAGCGGACGTCTGTGTTTGCGGCGCATCGATAAGCTGAATAACCGCTGCACCGCTGCAGACGTCATCCGTACCGTTTGCATAATAAATATTGTCGCTGTTCAGGGCGGCATCCCCAGGGATAAAAATCGCCGCTGCTGATCAGCAAGGTAGCTAAAGTGGTCGGTGTACTGCTGCCGCCCGTATACTTATTCAGTACAAAAGTTGTACTGCCATCGTATTCCGAACAATACAGGTTGCCTTCGAGATCCAATGCCAGGGAAGTAGAAAACTTTCCGCTTGATATGATAGTTGCCGCATAAGAAGCAGCAGCAGTCATAATAGTTGCCGGACAGCAGATCAGAAGGTGTATAAGTATCCAGTGCATTGTCATAAGAAAGCTTGGTAACTTTGTTATCTACATTAGAAGCCGCTATACAGACATCGCCGTTGCTTGCAACAGCCAAGCCCCAGGGATAGTCTACGGAGCTGATGGCGAGACCGCTGTAGATATTTACAGGAGTGCCATCGCCATTCGTATACTTCATTACTTCATAGGTAATATCGTCAGGATGGTAGCGATTGAGATAAATGTTGTTAGCGGCATCTTTTTGTCACAGCCGTACAATTACCTGATTCGAGCGTCCGGAAAATCTGCGCCTGCTGGGAAAAAGCACCGTAAAAAACAGGCAAATCACAGCACTAAGTTTGAGTATAGGTAAAGCTTTCGGTCCATTGATATTGGTATTCAAAGATAAAGTATTTCCAAGAATAGCCTGCATAAATATCCCGACAAGCCTCAGCAAAAAATGCCGGTCCGGAACGGAATGCCACTGCTGTTTTATAAATACGGGGATCTATTGCTTCTCAATCTTCCCCGCCAGCTCGGTATGCCGATTCCGATTAAAAATGAAAATAGACCTTGTGTAAAAATCTGCATTACCATTCATCGTGCTCACAACCTGTCGCCATAATTGGTATCTATCCTAATGCTGCCTATTGTAATACCCACCAGTCGGAATCTGGCAAAAGCATAACCACCAGCAAAAAAGGTCAGTATGGGTCATCGTCAGATGTAGAAATATAGTTATCAAACAATACTTCACCGGAAGTCCACCCATAACCGATAAGCAGGATGCCGGAATTGCCAACAGAAATGCAGTTGTTTTTCATAGTAATAAATTAAAAATGAAGAAAGATTACATTATTTAATCCATGCGCAAATCAAAATCCATATCTTTTTTTATCGGCTTAGATGCGGGTGCTGTTTCCCACTCATACTCCCGTTCAAAGCTTCTATCCCTTTCTTCTTCTATGGATGTGCTTCTGTTAAAATCGCTTACTGACATTCCCTCTGGGAGCCTGGTCCGTATCTTTTCTACCAAAGCCTGGCCTTTGTTATCCCGGAATTTCACAAATTCCCGAATGGTTTTGGAAGAGTCTTCTTTAGGCTGCCGGATAACATGAACACTGTCACATGGATAACAAAGGCTGGTCAATGATATATTGAATACCTTATTCTTATCATAAGCGGCTACAATCAGTCCAGGCAATCCAAATAATTTCCAGGGGCCGTAGGGCACCTGTATTTCCGGAGCAAACCATGCAGTATACTTTCTGCCGCGAAAGGCCCCAACAGCTTTTCTACATTTGATTCCTGAGAAAATTTTATAATCATTCGTTATTATCCAATTTATAGTTATCCAATCGTCTTTTATTGTAAAAGCATCAAAAGGTGGCTGCCGGGTTTCCCTTATTATAAGGTCCTTACGATTAAAATTCCTGTAGATAATCTCCCCGGTAGAATCATAGCTGCTGGAGCGGATCATTGTTCCTTTTGCGTCGTCCGCATACATACTGATCCGTGTAGCATTCCCGGTATCCAGGCCTATTTTATCATAAACAAACATACTGGCAGTATCATTAAAAAAAAGCTGCATCTGCTTGCTGTCTTTCTTTGTCATGAACTGGTAAATTGCTTCACCATGAAAATGCTGGCCGGATACGATGCCGGAGATAAAAAAAAGAAACGCGGTTATAAATATGTTCTGCATTAATGTTACTTGTCTGAGCCTTTCTCTTGTCTCCAATACATAAACTATATCAACACAAAATTCGATGCCAGCTGATATGCTATCAAGTCTGCAAATTTTGGTGCGTAGGGATATAAACTTAAAAATCTTCTAATCCTATCTAACCCTCTCGGCCCATAATCCATAAAGTTACCAATTCCAGCTCATTCATTCGTCTTTAATTGTCCATTAAAATCCATAAACATACCGGTCATTATCCTTTTCACAGATATCCACCAGCACATCAGTCTGCACCATCTCCGGCTTCCATATCTGTACATTGTTCCAGTTAATGGAAGAAGTTGTCGTACCTGTACCCAGTATCTTCACCTTGATGCTCGAGGTAGATGGTGTATAAGTCAGGCTAAAAGTACCGGAAGACTGCGGCACCATGCTCATTAATTTAATCCTGCTTAAAGAAACAAAAAGAAGGTTACAATGATTTAAACTAATCAAGCACCTAGTTACCTTATCTACAATTAATAGCTAAACTATCTGCTTCGACTTGCCTAGATACAGCATCGGAAAGTATATTTCCTGTCAGTGCTAATGCATCTGATTCTTCTTCATTCATAAAAGCCCCCGCCTCTATAATACAAACTTCTTTCCTATTATTGTATACTTCAGCCCTACTTCCTCTACGAATTGAACGAATGATTTTGCTCATCGTATATTTTGATGTATCCATTTCCCAATTATCGTCAAGCACCTTTTTAGGTGGGTTAACAAATTCCTTTAATGGTTCATATTCACCTTTTTCGTTTTGAATATAAAACAAATCATTTCTGAAACCGTCAGAAAATTCAAACTGAGTAATTAATACACCATTATCGGGAATAAACAATTGCCTTCTTCCCTTTTCATATTTTTTTAAACATCCGTTTTTCTGACCATAAACAATTACAAACTCTCCTTTAAATCCATTTGGGAAATAATAAGACGTAGGCGCAGCTTCCTTATTACACCCAACTAAATGTAATATTGCAAAAGTGACTAGTAAATATTTCATATTAAATAAGTTGAAAAAAATTATCTACCAACGCTCGTTCCTGTTTCGCTACTTTGAGGATTTTGATTAGTAAATTGTTCATTCCACTGATCAGGTGTGTATTGATTACCTTTAGTGTCCTCAACATGTTTTATTGTCTCATCATCATTAAACTGTATATAGAAATAACTATCTGACATATTCCTTTCGTTATCTCCTGGCAACTCGGTGTATGGAGCCATATTAGCATTTGTGGAATTAATACCAGAAACTCCCAAGAATACTTTTTGCCCAATTTTATCTACTAAATAGTTTTCATTTGTGTAAGTACCCCTAAATACAGGCAGTCATAAACTAGAGTTTTCTAATTTCTTTGTGTCTATAAACCCTGGATCCTGAAACAAATTTTCCTTTTCTTTCAGTAGTATTTCTTTCCACTCCGAA
>Ga0164243_10004306_pt1 | contig 22394 bp, 21 predicted proteins | sample OricompcompostOP_FD_108781 | JGI IMG/M metagenome (GOLD analysis project Ga0164243, IMG submission 108781) | Organic Plus compost microbial communities from Emeryville, California, USA - Original compost - Organic plus compost (OP) | ecosystem: Engineered > Solid waste > Mixed feedstock >...
GCGGGATCAACGATTCGACCAGCGCCCACAACTCGTCGGGCACCAGACGTCGCGACAACTCGTCCATCACAGCTCATGATCGTGCCCGCACCTCAACCAACATCCAAGTGAGACACGCTCTAATCGGCGCTAACCCGTGCCGGAAACTGCGCATCACCTTCGAGGACCGCCCCGAACGGCCCCACGCCAGCAGCGACGAAGTCGACGCACTCGCCGGCCGGATGAAGCCGGACGAGGGACTCATGACCATCACCGACGCGTACACCGGCATGCGCTGGGGCGAGCTGGCCGGGCTGCAGTGGATCCGCACCTACCTCGACGAAGACCCGCGCATCGAAATCGACCCCAACTTCGGCGCCCTGCACGAGGTCCGCGGACGGCTGGAACTCGGCCCACCGAAGACCCCCGCCAGCGCCCGCACCATCCACCTGCCGCCATTCCTGGCCGACCTGCTGCGGGACCACCGGGAGCGCAACCCCAACGCACGGTTCGTCTTCACCGGCGCCAACGGCGGCCTGCATCGCCGGTCCAACTTCCGGCGACGCGTCTGGCTACCCGCCTTGGCCGGCGACGAGAGCCGCAGCTGGGCGCCACTCAACCAGGGGATGCACTTCCATGACCTACGTCACACCCACGAGACATGGCTGATCGAAGACGGGGTTCCGCGCATCCTCCGGTTGGTGCGCCTGGGGCACAAGCGCAAGGACACCGACGACCTCTACTCCCACGTGACTGACGTCATGGTGGAGTCGATGCTGGCTGCGCTGCAGCGACGGTGGGAGCTGGACGGCGGATGGACCTGGGACGAACACGCAGGTCAGGAGGCAGACGCGGCGTGAGCTCTTCGGATTCGCGAAAGTGGTCAGCACACCCTGCTCCCCATCTGCTCCCCGCAAATGCCGACGGCCTGCCGACGATGGTCGTCGACAGGCCGTCTGAACAGCTAGAATAGCGAGTGGGCGATACTGGGATCGAACCAGTGACCTCTTCGGTGTGAACGAAGCGCTCTCCCCCTGAGCTAATCGCCCCGGTGCGTCCCATGATAGCGGAACCGCTCGTCAGCCCAGCCGCCGGGTCAGGCGTTCGCGCGCCGCCCTCGCCTCGCATTCCAGCCGGGCCACGATCTCCGCCGCCGGACCGTCTCCGGCGACCGAGTACGTCTGGCCACCCCACAGGTTGACGCCCTCCGGATCACCGGCCTGGTGCGCCGCCGCGCGCACGGGCTTCGTCAGGTGGTGCACCTGCGGGTAGGCCGCGGGGGCGTGCGGCGAGTTCTCGGCGAGGAAGCGGTTGACCAGGCCACGCGCCGGCCGCCCGCTGAACGCCCGGGTGACCGCGGTGACGCGCCCGCCCTCGGCCAGCGCCCTGCGGTGGGTCTGCTGCGTGCCCGCCTCGTCGGCGCGCAGGAACGCGGTGCCCAGCTGCGCGGCATCGGCACCGGCGGCCAGCACCGCCGCCACGTCGGCGCCGTGCACGAGCCCGCCCGCCGCGATCAACGGCACGTCCACCGCGGAGCCGATCAGCCGCAGCAGCGCGAGCAGGCCGTAGACCTCGCCTCCCTCGGGGCGCCGCGGATCGTCGGCGAACACGGCCCGGTGGCCGCCCGCCTCGAAACCCTGCACGCACAGCGCGTCCGCGCCGGCCTCGACCGCCCGCACGGCCTCCTCCGGAGTGGCGACGGTGACGACCACCCGCGACCCCACCTCGTGCAGCCGCGCGACGTCCGATGTGGACGGAAGACCGAAGGTGAACGACACGAAGGGAATCCGCCGCTGCACCACCAGGTCGACCTTCGCCGGATAGGCGTCGTCCTCCCAGCGCGGCTCGCCGGGCTCGGTCCCGGCCGACCGCGCCTGCTCCGCCATCCGGCGCACGTAGGGTTCGAGGTCCACATCGGACTTAGATCCGGGCACGAACAGGTTGACGCCGAACGGCTCCGGGGTCAACGCGCTGGTCCTGTCGATGGCACCGGCGAGCGCACCGGGGGTCAGGTACCCGGCGGCGAGGAACCCCGATCCGCCCGCCCCGGCGACCGCGGCGACGAGCTCCGGCGTGGTCGGCCCACCCGCCATCGGTGCCACCAGGACGGGAACGCGCAGCTGGTCGAACATGCCTCCAGCCTAGGGTCTCCTGCCGCGCGCGTAGGCCTCGAGGCCGTCGAGCAGGCGCTGCACCCCGAAGTCCAGGTCCGGCAGAATCCCGGTGTCTTCGGCGCCGGGGTCGAACGTGCCCTCGGCGACGGCGGCGGACAACACCGGGAACCGCGCCGGGTCGAGGTAGGTGCGCATCGCGGCGGCGAAGTCGGCGTCGGCCTCCAGGCCGGTGATACCCGCCTCGCGCTGCGCCTCCGCCATGTCCAGTGAGATCCGGGTGAGCTCGCGCACCGCCCCGTCCAGGAAGGTCATCGCCCAGATCATCTCGGCGCCGCTCAGGCCGAGCCCGGAGATCGCGCGCATTCCCGCTTCCAGCCACGCCAGCTGCCGGGGCCCGGTCGGCGGCCCGCTCATCCGGATCCGCAGCAACCACGGGTGCCGCAGGTGGAACTCGTACACGGCACGCACCCACGCCGCAACCTCGGCGCGCCAGCCCTGACCCTCCGGCGGCGGCGGCTCGTCCTCGGCCGCGTAGTCGACCATCAGCTCGACCAGCTGGTCCTTGCTCGACACGTACCGGTACAGCGACATGGTCGTCTTGCCGACCGCCGCCGCCACCCGCTGCATCGACACGGCGTCGATGCCCTCGGCATCGGCGAGGTCGATCGCGGCGCGCACGATCTTGTCCACGCTCAACGCGGGCTTGGGCCCGCGGGTGGGCCGGTCGCCCTCACCCCACAGGAGTTGCAGGGTTCGCGAGCGGTCCGCAGTCATCGCCATCCTTTCGTCCTTGACGGCCATCCTAGAACTGTGTATCACTTACACCAATCAGTGTGCGGCATACACAGTCAGTCGGGAGAGCGGGATGATCGAGGTCAGCGGCCTGCGGAAGGCCTACGGAGGCGTGGAGGTGCTCAGCGGTGTCGACCTCGCCGTCGAGCGCGGCGGCGTCCTCGCTCTGCTCGGCCCCAACGGCGCGGGCAAGAGCACCACCGTTCGCATCCTGACGACCCTGCTCACCCCGGACGCCGGATCGGCACGCGTCGGGGGGTTCGACGTGGCGCGGCAGGCGCGGGAGGTGCGCCGGGTCATCGGCGTGACCGGTCAGCAGACGGGTGTCGACCGCCTGCTGACCGGCTACGAGAACCTGGTGATGATGGGCCGCCTGTTCCGGCTGGGCACCGCCGCGGCCAGGCGGCGCGCCGATGAGCTGCTGGAGCGGTTCGACCTCACCGCGGCCGCCGGACGGCCGGTAAAGACCTACTCCGGCGGGATGGAACGCCGCCTCGACCTGGCGATCAGCATGATCACCGCGCCTCCGGTGCTGTTCCTCGACGAGCCCACCACCGGCCTGGACCCGCGCAGCCGCGCCGGCGTGTGGGAGACGGTGCGCGACCTGCTGGCCGGTGGCGTCACCGTGCTGCTGACTACGCAGTACCTGGAGGAAGCCGACGAGCTGGCCGACCGGGTCGCGGTGATCGACGGCGGCCGGGTGGTGGCCGAGGGCACCCCGGACTCGCTCAAGCAACGGGTCGGCAGCGAACGGCTCGAGGTGACGTTCGCCGCGCCCGGGGCGTTCGAGATCGCCCGGCTCGTGCTCGGCGGGGCGCACGCGGCGGGCGACCTGGAGTTGAGCGTCCCGGTCGGCGACGCCCGTGACGTGCGCGACGTGCTGGAGCGGCTCGACCGGGCCGGCGTGGAGGTCGCCGGCCTCGCACTGAGCCGACCGACCCTCGACGACGTGTTCCTCTCGCTGACCGGAGCACCGACGACCGGAGCAACCCGATGACCGCCCTTTCCTGGCACGCGTCCAACTCGGCCGTCCTGATCGGACGGTCGGTGCGGCACATCCTGCGCTCGCCGGACCAGGCGATGACGGCGATCTTCCTGCCGGTCGCGATCATGCTGATGTTCCGCTACGTCTTCGGCGGCGCGATCGACACCGGCGGCACCGCCTACATCGACTACGTGCTGGCCGGGATCATCGCCATCAGCGTCACGTTCAACTCGACCTCCACCGCGGTCGGCGTCGCCGACGACCTGGAACGCGGGGTGGTGGAGCGATTCCGCTCGATGCCGATGTCGAGCACCGCGGTGCTCACCGGGCACGTCGCGGGCGCGCTCGTCCGCAACGCGCTCTCACTCGCGATCATGATCGGCATCGGCCTGCTCATCGGTTTCTCCCCCACCGCGGGGGTGGGCGGGTGGCTGGCGGCGCTGGGCGTCCTCCTGCTGTTCACGCTCGCGATCTCGTGGATCGCGGCGGTCCTCGGGCTGCTCGCGGGCAACGCGGAGGGCGCGGCGGGACTGGGCATGATCCTGGTGTTCGTGCCGTACCTGAGCAGCGCGTTCGTGCCGCCCAGCACGATGCCGGCGGGGTTGCGGGCGGTCGTGGAGGTGCAGCCGGTCACCCCCGTGGTCGACAGCGTGCGGGCGTTATTGCTCGGCACACCGGCCGGGAACTCGGTCTGGCTCGCGGTGCTGTGGTGGAGCGGCATCGCCCTCATCGCGGTCCCGGTCGCGGGAGCGTTGTTCCAGCGCCGCGCCCGCCGATGAGACCAAGATCGACTTTGTGTCCTCGAGGTACCGCCCGGGTTAACGGAAACTCACTCACTGGCGCGACAGCGGGTTTCCACTTCGTCAAGTGCCCGTAACATGCCTTGTTGCCCCTTTCGGCCTAGTCCAGTCTGCTCCTTACGCGAACACGTTTCGCATATCTGTCACAGCAGAAGGGACACCATGAGCGAGAACCAGGCTGTTGCCGCCCAGAAGACCGAGAGCACTAAGCGTCGCTGGACCCGCCGTGGCGTCACGCTCGGCCTGCTCACCGCGCCGATGCTCGCCATGCTGGGCGGGCAGGCGTCCGCCGCTGAGCTGACTCCGATCGCCGAGTACCTGGACTCCACGATCGCCGGTCTGTCGGCTTCGCTCGTCGAGGCGCTCGCCGCGCTGCTCGGCGTTTCCTGACGGGCGCCGGTGGCAACGGCCCGCGGTCCCGGATGTCCGGGACCGCGGGCCGTTGTCTGCGTGTACGGCTACTTCTTCTTGCCCTTGTCGGAGGGCTCGTCGGTGGACAGCGCCGCGACGAAGGCTTCCTGCGGGACCTCGACGCGGCCGATGTTCTTCATCCGCTTCTTGCCCTCCTTCTGCTTCTCCAGCAGCTTGCGCTTGCGCGAGATGTCACCGCCGTAGCACTTGGACAGCACGTCCTTGCGCATCGCGCGGATCGTTTCGCGCGCGATGATGCGCGAGCCGACGGCAGCCTGGATGGGCACCTCGAACTGCTGGCGCGGGATCAGCTCGCGCAGCCGGTTGGCCATCTTGTTGCCGTAGGCGTAGGCGGCGTCCTTGTGCACGATCGCCGAGAACGCGTCCACCGGCTCGCCCTGCAGCAGGATGTCGACCTTGACCAGGTCGGCCACCTGGCTCCCCGCCTCCTCGTAGTCGAGCGAGGCGTACCCGCGGGTGCGGGACTTCAGCGAGTCGAAGAAGTCGAAGATGATCTCGGCGAGCGGCAGGTGGTAGCGCAGCTCGACGCGCTCCTCGGACAGGTAGTCCATACCGAGCAGGGTGCCGCGCTTGCTCTGGCACAGCTCCATGATCGCGCCGATGAACTCCGACGGGGCGATCACCGTGACCTTCGACAGCGGCTCGTGCACCTCGGCGATCTTCACGTTGCCCGGCCAGTCGGACGGGTTGGTGACCATGACCTCCACGCCGTCGTCCTGCACCACGCGGTACTCCACGTTCGGCGCGGTGGCGATCAGGTCGAGGCCGAACTCGCGCTCGAGCCGGTCGCGGGTGATCTCCAGGTGGAGCAGACCGAGGAAACCGCAGCGGAACCCGAAGCCCAGCGCGACCGACGTCTCCGGCTCGAAGGTCAGCGCGGCGTCGTTGAGCTGCAACTTCTCCAGCGCTTCGCGCAGCTCGGGGTAGTCGGACCCGTCCACGGGGTAGAGCCCGGAGAACACCATCGGCTTCGGGTCGCGGTAACCGGCGAGCGGTTCGGCAGCACCCTTGCGCTCGGACGTGACGGTGTCACCGACCCGGGACTGGCGCACGTCCTTCACGCCGGTGATGAGGTAGCCGACCTCACCGACGCCGAGCCCGGCGCTCGCCTTCGGTTCGGGCGAGATGATGCCGACCTCGAGCAGCTCGTGGGTGGCGCCGGTGGACATCATGCGGATCCGTTCGCGCGGGGTGATCTTGCCGTCCACCACGCGGATGTAGGTGACGACGCCGCGGTAGGTGTCGTACACCGAGTCGAAGATCATGGCGCGGGCCGGCGCGTCGGCGTCACCGACCGGCGGCGGCACCTGGCGGACCACCTCGTCGAGCAGCTCGGTGACGCCCATGCCGGTCTTCGCCGAGACCCGCAGCACCTCCGACGGGTCGCAGCCGATGATGTGGGACAACTCGGCCGCGTACTTCTCGGGGTCGGCCGCGGGCAGGTCGATCTTGTTGAGGACCGGGATGATGTGCAGGTCGTTCTCGAGCGCCAGGTACAGGTTGGCCAGGGTCTGCGCCTCGATGCCCTGCGCGGCGTCGACCAGCAGGATCGCACCTTCGCACGCCTCGAGGGCCCGGGAGACCTCGTAGGTGAAGTCCACGTGGCCCGGCGTGTCGATGAGGTGCAGGACGTGGTCGCGGCCGTCGACCTGCCAGGGCAGCCGGACGTTCTGCGCCTTGATCGTGATGCCGCGTTCGCGCTCGATGTCCATCCGGTCGAGGTACTGGGCGCGCATGGCGCGTTCCTCGACCACGCCGGTGAGCTGCAGCATCCGGTCGGCCAGGGTGGACTTGCCGTGGTCGATGTGCGCGATGATGCAGAAGTTCCGGATCTGCTCCGGTGGCGTGAAGGTCTGGTCGGCGAACGTGCTCACTCGGATCCTCGGCTCGTCGTGGGGTACCCCTCCATGTTCCCATGCCCGATTTCCGGGTCATCCCCGATGCCGGTGAGCGGGCCCGAGTGCTGACCTGGAGGTATGAGCACAACGATCGGTCAGATCCTCGACCGGGCCTTCGGACACCCCCGCGGCCTGCTGGGACGCCTGGGTGGCGCCGTGATGGCGCAGAGCAACGGGGCGACGGAACAGCACGTCGTGGACGTGGCGAGGCTCACCCCCGACGAGGCGGTGCTGGTGGTCGGGCCCGGCCCCGGCGTGGGGCTGCGCGCGGCGGCCGAGCACGCCGCGGTGGTCCACGGCGTCGATCCGTCGGCGGAGATGCTGGCGCTGGCGCGGGAGCGCTGCGCGGCCGAGGTCGAGTCGGGGCGTGTGCGGCTGTCGGAGGGGTCCGCCGAGCGCACCGGCCTGGGCGATGCCTCGGTGGACGTCGTGCTCAGCGTCAACAATGTTCACCTGTGGGAGGACCGGGCGGCCGGGTTCGTCGAGTTGCGGCGGGTGCTGCGACCGGGCGGCAGACTGGTGCTGTCCGCGCACGAGAAATCGCTGCCCGTTGCGCGCCACCAGGTGGCGGCCGAGCTGGGCGAGGCTGGTTTCACGGACCTGCAGACCTGGGTGTGGCAGCCGCCCGGGGTCACGGCGCCGCTGGCGGCGCAGGTGCGCGCGCTGCGGCCGTGAGCGCGGTCAGGCGGGCGGCCGCACGTCCGTCCGCAGTGGATGGTCGGGCGGGATCTCCACCAGCACGATCGACGTCCCGTCCGGATCGGAGATGCGGGCCTCGTCCAGCCCCCACGGTTCGCGGCGCGGCTCGCGATCGGGCTGGACACCGCGGTCGGCCAGTTCGGCGAGCGTCGCCTTCAGGTCGCGGACCTGGAACCACAGCTCGACGTCCGGGCTGGTGCCCTTGTCCCCGCGCCCGACGACCTCGAGGAAACCCTGGCCGGTGAAGAACACGGTGCCGCCGGGGAACGTGCGGTAGATCGCCAGGCCGAGCACGTCCCGGTAGAACGCCGTCGTCTTCTCCGGGTCACGCGGGTGGATCAGCACACGGCTGCTCAACACGTCCATGGCTCCTGCCTACCCCACCGGATCAGGATGCCGCAATCGCGGCGATGCCGGCCAGCACGACCACCGAACCGATCAGCCTGCGCCCGGGGTTCGGTTCGCGCAGCACCAGCCACGCGGCGACCCCGCCCAGCACGATGCTGACCTCGCGAGCGGGGGCGACCAGGCTCACCGGCGCCATGCGCATGGCGTAGAGCACGAGGACGTAGGCGACCGGCGAGCACACCCCGACGATCACGATCTCCCGCCGGTGCGCCCGCCACAGCGTCCCGACCTGGCTGCCGGACCGCAGCGTCAGGGGCGCCAGCAACGCGCTCTGCAACACCGCACCGGCCGCGAAGTAGATCAACGGTGGGACGGTGAGGGCGTTGACGGAATGGTCGTCCCACAGCGTGTAGGCGGCGATGGTGGCGCCGGTGAGGAGTCCGTAGCGGACACCCGCCCGGCGGGCACGCGCGTCCGCGGCCGACCGCGAACCGAGCCCGATCACCAGCACCCCGGTCACGACCAGTATCGCTCCCGCCACCCCGAGCCAGCCCGGCCGCTCGCCGAACAGGACGACGGCGGCGAAGACGGACAGCAGCGGGCCGCTCCCCCGGGCGAGCGGGTAGACCACCGACAGGTCGCCGACGCGGTAGCCCCGCTGGAGCACCACCCCGTAGGCGACGTGGAACACGGCGGTCAGGAACGCGGCGACCAGCCACGTCCAGTGTGGACGCTGCCCGGACGCCACGAGCGCGACGACCGCGATGGGCGCGCACACCACGGCCGAGACGGTGTAGTAGAGGAACACGAACGAGGCGCCCGCGTCGACGCGCTTGGCGGCGAGGTTCCACCCGGCGTGCACGACGGCTGCGATCAGGACGAGTGCCAGTGCGGTGCCGTTCACGTGCCTCCGTCCGATCCCCGGCCAGTGCGAATGCCACCGTAGCGCCCTGCTAACCTTGACGGTCGTTGCCGTGTGGCATTCCGCCAGGGAGGAAGCCCGCACGCCGGGGCCGTCGAAACGCGGCAACGAATCCGACGATCGATTGAAGGAGCGCCGTCGTGGCCAACATCAAGTCCCAGATCAAGCGCATCAAGACCAACGAGAAGGCGCGTCTGCGCAACCAGTCGGTCAAGTCCTCGGTGAAGACCGCGATCCGCAAGTTCCGCGAGGCCGCCGACGCGGGTGACAAGGCCAAGGCCATCGAGCTGCAGCAGGTCGCCGCCCGCACGCTCGACAAGGCCGCCAGCAAGGGTGTCATCCACGCGAACCAGGCCGCCAACAAGAAGTCGGCGATGGCCAAGCGCGTCAACCAGCTCTGAGGCCCCGAGCCTCCCCCGAGGGGCGGCCGTCCGACTGGATGGCCGCCCCTCGTGCTGTCCGGGCCGGATCGGTGCAGGCCCCGCGCCAGGGTCGCTTCACACACCGCCGGGAGTGCTGGCGGGGTTAGGTGCGCCGGCCACGCCGGTGTGCCGACCGCGCCAGGAGTGCTCGCCGCGCCGATGCGCTGGCAGCGCCAGAAGTGCTCGCCACGCCAGGTGCGCCGGCCAGCGCCGGTGTGCCGGCAACGCCGGTGTACCGGCAGCGCCGGTGTGCCGGCAGCGCCAGGAGTGCCAGCCACGCCGATGCGCTGGCAGCGCCAGAAGTGCTCGCCACGCCAGGTGTGCCGGCAGCGCCGGTGTGCCGGCAGCGCCAGGAGTGCTCCCCACGCCAGGAGTGCCGGCGACGCCGATGGCCTGGCAGCGCCGGGTGCCCCCAGCGGCTCCGGCATACCCGGCCGCGCGACGGCCCACCGGCGGCACTGCTCCCGGCCCAGCGAGGCCCACTCACGGCGCCGGCCTCGTGGGCCCGACGACGGGCCCACCCGCAGCACACTCTCGGCCAACCTGCGGCCGATCGGCGACACAGGTCTCCAGCCGCTCAGCGCCCGACCGCGAGCCGGAGCCAGCCCCTGGGGCGACAGCGGATGCTCACACCGTGGCAGCCCGGCCGTCAGCCGCTCACCAGGGCCGATCGCCCGCCCTGGCCACGCCCTCCACCAGCGGATCCACGCCACGAACCCGGCCCGCAGCCACGCACCAGGGGTCAGCGCCGGTCGCGGGCGTCGGCGAGTTCGAGGACCGCCCGCTCCAGCGCGTAGGACGGGTCGGCCGCCTGCCCCTTGACCTCGGCGTTCACCCGCGCGACCACCGCCATCGCCTCGGCGAGACCGGCCTGGGTCCAGCCCCGGGACTGCCCTTGGGCCTTGCGGATCTTCCACGGCGGCATCCCCAGCTGACCCGCCATCTGGTTCGGGTTGCCACGGCCCGCGGCGGACACCCGGGCGATGGTCCGCACCGCGTCGGCCAGTGCGTCGGCGATCAGGACGTGCGCCACGCCGATCTGCAGCGCCCACCGCATCGCCTCCAGGGCGGCACCGCGCTCCCCCGCCACCGCCTTTTCCGCGACCGCGAAACCGTTCACGTCCGCGCGGCCGCGGTGGTAGCGGCGCACCGCCTCCTCGTCCACCTTGCCGCCCGAGTCGGCCACCAGTTGCGAGGCCGCGGCGGCCAGTTCCCGCAGGTCGGAGCCGACGGCGTCGATCAGCGCGGCGACACCGCGGGGGTCGATCTTGCCGCCGGCCCGACGAACCTCGTTGCGGACGAACGACTCCTTATCGGCAGGGCGCGTGATCTTCGGGCATTCGGTGACCAGGGCACCGGCCTTGCGCAGCGCCCCGGGCAGCGCCTTGGCCGCCTTGCTGCGCCCGCCACCGGTGTGCACGACGACGAGCACCACCCCGTCGGCGGGCATCTTCGCGTACGCGAGCACCGCGTCGGCCAGGTCCTGACCGATGTCCTGCGCCGCTTCGAGAACGATCACCCGGCCCTCGCTGAACAGCGACGGACTCACCAGCTCGGCCAGTGCGGGCGGCGTGAGGTCGGACACCCGGACCTTGGTCAGCTCCGCGGTCGGATCCTCCTGCCTGGCCTGCTCCAGCGCGCTGCGCACGGCGCGCTCGACGAGCAGCTCCTCCTCGCCGAGGACGAGCTGCAACGGGGCTGTGGTGGCGGGCGGGGCGGTCACGGGTCCGATACTGCCACGCCCCACTGACGATGCCGGACCGTGATGAACCCCGCAGGGGCATGGCGCGGTTCGAACGCGGTGCCGTATCTTGTCGCACAGGCGTCTGATGTGGCGCCACCACAACCGAATACCGCTCATCCAGAGGGGCAGAGGGAACGGCCCGATGAAGCCCCGGCAACCGGCGTCAGCCTGTCATCTCGATTCCGCGAGGTAGCTGACGACCACGGTGCCAATTCCGGCCCGCGCAAGCGGGGCAGATGAGGAAAGGACCTCGCGATGACTGCAGCCCTCGATTCGACCGCCACCGGCCGCACCGTCGACCTCGGACCGGCCGTCGAGCTGGTCTCCAAGGAAGAAGGCCACCGCCAGCCGTTGGCCCCCGAGTTCGTCTCCCCCGAGGACTTCTCGCCGCTCGAGGTCGCCTACGACTTCGGCCGGGTGCGCCGCGAGGACATCGAGGCGGGCCCGCGCAACATCTGGCGCTACAAGAAGCTCCTCCCGGTGCCGACGAACGTCGAAGAGATCCCCAACACCGAGCCCGGCTGTACCAGGCTGGTGAAGGCCGACCGGCTCGCCAAGGCTCTCGGGGTCAAGAGCCTCTGGGTCAAGGACGACACCGGCAACCCCACGCACTCGTTCAAGGACCGCGTCGTCGCCATCGCCCTGGCTGCGGCTCGCGAGTTCGGGTTCGACACCCTTGCCTGCCCCTCCACCGGAAACCTGGCCAACGCGGTCGCCGCGGCAGCCGCCCGCGCCGGCTGGCAGTCCGTGGTGCTGATCCCGTCCTCGCTCGAGCGCGCCAAGGTGCTGACCACCGCGGTGTACGACGGCAACCTCATCGCCGTCGACGGCAACTACGACGACGTCAACCGCCTCGCCACCGAATTGGCCGGCGAACACGAGAACTGGGCGTTCGTCAACGTCAACGTGCGCCCGTACTACTCGGAGGGCTCGAAGACGCTGGCCTTCGAGGTGGCCGAGCAGCTCGGCTGGAGGATCCCGGAGCAGATCGTCGTGCCGATCGCATCGGGCTCGCAGTTGACCAAGGTGGACAAGGGTTTCCGCGAGTTCGCCCAGCTCGGCCTCGTCGACGACACCCCGTACAAGGTGTTCGGCGCGCAGGCCGCCGGGTGCTCGCCAGTGTCGTCCGCCTTCCGCAACGGCCACGACGTGGTGCAGCCCGTCAAGCCGGACACCATCGCCCGCTCTCTGGCGATCGGCAACCCCGCCGACGGCCCCTACGTGCTAGACGTGGTCCGCCGCACCGGTGGCGCCATCGAGGACGTCACCGACGACGAGGTCCGCGAGGGCATCCGTCTGCTCGCCCGCACCGAGGGCATCTTCACCGAGACCGCCGGTGGTGTCACCGTGGCGACGGCGAAGAAGCTCATCGACGCCGGCAAGATCGACCCGGACGCCGAGACCGTTCTGCTGATCACCGGTGACGGCCTCAAGACCCTGGATGCGATCGAGGACCAGGTCGGTCCGAAGGCGACGGTCGCTCCGTCGGCGGCGGCCGTGCACGAGGCGCTCGGTCTCTGATCACTTCTCACCTCACTTTCCCCGGCGCACCAGTGCTGGGCCCGCCGGATCCGGGATGACCGCGGCGTCGCCGTCGGTGTCCGTGCGCGCGACGAGCGCGCCACCCGCGGTCAGCGTGTCAAGCGTCGTGCGGTTCGGGTGGCCGTAACGGTTGCCCGATCCGACGCTCACCAACGCCAGCCGCGCGGACACCGCGGTGAGGAACTGCGGCAGCGAGAACCTGCTGCCGTGGTGCGGCACCTTGAGAACGTCGGCGTGCAGGTCGGCTCGCGCGACCAGGAGGTCGGCCTGCGCCTCCAGTTCGACGTCCCCGGTCAGCAGCACGACCCCCGCCGCCGTGGCGGCCCGCACCACGACCGAGCTGTTGTTGATCGGGGTGCCGTCGTCGTCTCCTTCCTCTCCGTCCTCGGTGGGTACATACGTCGGGCCCAGGACCTCCATGTGCAGGGACGGCCACTCCAGCCGCCGTCCCAGCTCGAGTTCCAGCAGCGGCACACCGTGCCGTTCGGCGATGTCGACGGCTTGCCGCCACGCCCACGCTGGTCGCCGCCCCGGCCCGACCGCGATCCCGCCGACCGAACGCCCCTCGAACACCGATTCCAGTCCGCCGATGTGATCGGCGTGCAGGTGGCTGAGCACCACCAACGGCACCCGGTCGACTCCGAGCCTGTCGAGGCACCGGTCCACCGGCCCCGGCTCGGGTCCGGTGTCGACCACCACCGCTCGCCCCGGCTCCCCGGTGGCGAGCACCAGGCTGTCGCCCTGCCCGACGTCGCACGCGACCACCGCCCAGTTCGACGGCGGCCAACCCGGCGCCACAACCTTGCCCGGGACGACGATCAACAGCAGACCGACCAGGACCAGGGCCAGCAGCACCCGCAACCGTCGCCGCCGCAGCGCCAGCACCACGACCACGGTGACCACCAGCGCGAGAAACCCGCCCCACCAGCCACCGGGCCACGACACCACCGCTCCGGGTACCTCCGCTGCGCGCCGCGCGACGAGGATGAGCCATCCGGCCTCCGGTCCCGCCAACCGCACGATCAGCTCGCCGCCGGCAGGCCACGGACCCGCCACGACGGTGGCGAGCACACCGAACACCGTGGCCGGAGCCACCACGGGCGCGGCCAGCACGTTCGCGGCGACGCTGACGACGCTCACCTGCCCCGCCATCCCGGCGATGACGGGAGCCGTCACCACGAACGCCGCGACCGGAACCGCGAGCCCCTCAGCGAGCCCGGACGGTACCCCGCGCCGCTGCAGCAGTTCCGCCCACCGCGGCGCCAGCAGCACCAGGCCCGCCGTGGCGATGACCGAGAGCGCGAACCCGAAGTTCACCGCCATCGCCGGATCCCACGCCACGAGCACGCACACCGCCGCCGCGAGCGCGGGCACGACCGAGCGTTCCCGCCCCAACGCCAGCGCCAGCAACGCGATGGCCCCCATGACCCCGGCTCGCAGCACACTCGGCTCGCCACCGGTCAGCACCACGAACCCGGCCAACGCCACGCCGGCAAGTGCCGCGGACAGCACCGGCCCGGCCCGAACAAGCCGCAGCAACAACAAGACGGCGCCGCACACGATCGCGACGTTCGATCCGCTGACCGCCATCAGGTGCGTGAGCCCGGCGTCGGTGAACTCCCGGTCGACCCGTTCGGACAGGCCGCTCGTGTCGCCCACGACGAGCCCCGGCACCAGCCCGGCTTGTTCCTCCGGCAAGACCTGACACGCCGTGCGCAGCGCCGCCCGCATCGACTCGGCCGCGCGTTGCCACCAGGGCGCGTCCGTGACCGCGGACGGCGGCCCCCGTACGTACACCGCGGCGACGGTCAGATCGGCACCGCGGGGTGGCGCGAGTTCACCTGCCGCGGTGACTTCCTGGCCAGGCAGCATCCGGCTCCACGGACGGTACGGCGCGAGCAGCACGACCCGTCCTGAGGACGGCACCGCACGCTCGCCTCGCTCGGCGCTCAGCACCTCGGCCGCGACGACCGCCGTCCGCGGACCTGCCGCCTGGTCGGCGTACCCGGCGGCGCGCACTGGCCTGGGCCGGTCGGTGACGAGGGCGCGCAACGTCACCGACGCACCTCGGTCGGCCAGGGCACGCAGGGGATCGTGCTCGGCGCGATGGAGCCGGAGAGCCAGCGGCCCCGCGAGCAGCACGCCTGCCAGCAGCAGCGCCGCGGCTCCGGACCACCAGCGTGAGCTCGACGGCCGCAACCGGCTCAGCAGTGCCAGGGCAACCACGACCGCGACGACTCCGCACGCCATGGCCACCCACCAGGACCACAGCAAACCCAGCAGGACACCGAGCCACAACGACACCGCGGCCGGGATCAACCGGAAGTCGTGCCGTACCGGCGGCGCGGTCGCGGTGATCACGACACCGTCACCTGCTCCCGCAGCCGGGACAGCCGCGTCTCGCCGATCCCCTCGACGTCCCGGAGCTGGTCGACGCTGCGGAAGCCGCCGTGGGCCGTGCGCCACTCGATGATCCGCTGGGCGGTGACCTCACCGACGCCAGGCAGCGAGTCGAGCTGGTCGACGGTGGCGGTGTTGAGGTCGACCTGGGCGGGCGCGGCGCCACCGCCTCCCGGTTGCTGCGCGCCGGGCGGCGGCGGGACACCGACGTAGATCTGCTCGCCGTCGGTCAGCTTCCGGGCGAGGTTGAGCGCCGTGACGTCGGTGCCCTCGACGGCACCACCCGCCGCCCGCAGCGCGTCCGCGACCCGCGCACCCGCGGGCACCGTGACCAGTCCCGGCGTGTGCACCTTCCCGACCACGTTGACGACCAGCGAACTGTCGGCGACCTTGCTGGCGGGCGCCGCGACCGGCGCGGGCCGCTCCGGAGCCGTGGGCAGCACCGGTGCGCGCTCGACCGGCGGCCCGCCGCCGAGCACGGCGATCGACGTGCCGACGAGCGCGAGAACCGCGGCGAGAGCCAGCAGGATCGTGGTGATGCGCCGCCGGTGCGGGCTCTGGGCGAGTGACGCGGGCACCCACCGTTCGACCAAGCGGCCCACCGCGCCCGGTGGTCCGGTGTCGCGCTCGGCCACCAGCGCACGGCCCGCGAGCTGTTCGAGCCTGTGGTTGACGGGATTGCCCGGCGAATTGGGACCTGATCGTTCGAACACGCATTCGACGTTAGGAGGCGTGGAGGAGAGGGAGAAGCAAAAATCGAGGCGGCTGTGGACAAGTGGGGAGCTGTGGACACATGCCGCGCCGCAGGGCATGCGGCGACGTTTCCGTCAGTGCGCCATGACAGTGTGGACGGTCCGCGTCCGTCGCCCACCGAGCCCTCAGCCCGCCTGCTCGCCTGCCGGATCCCGTTGCACCACAACGCCCACCACACCGGGGCCGGTGTGCGCGCCGATCACCGCGCCCAGCTCGGACACGACGCACCCGTCGGTGACGGTCAACCGCTCCTCGATGCGGTTCGCCAGCTCCACGGCGCGCTGCGGCGACGCGAGGTGGTGCACGGCCACCTCGACCGGTTCACCGCGCGCGGCTTCGTCGGCCAGCTCGACCAACCGCGCGATGGCGCGGTTCATGGTGCGCACCTTCTCCAGCGGCTCGATCCGGCCGTCGTCCAGGTGCAGCACGGGCTTCACCGCCAGCGCCGTACCCAGCAGCGCCGCCGCGGCACCGATGCGACCGCCCCGCCGCAGGTACTCCAGCGTCTCCACGACGAACAGCGTCTGCGAGCACCGCACCGCGGCCGTCGCGGCATCCTCGACCTCCGCCGGGGAGGCACCCGCGGCCGCGGCCTTCGCGGCGTGCAGCGCGGCGAACCCCAGCCCCATGGCCGTGCCGCGCGAATCCACGACGCGCACCCGGTCCGGGTCCACTTCCTGCGCCGCCAGCACCGCGGACTCCCACGTCCCGGAGATCTCGCTCGACAGGTGCACCGACACGACCGAGTCCGCACCCGCGCCCAGCGCGTCCCGGTAGACCTCGGCGAACGCGCTGGGGGTGGGCCGGGACGTGGTGACGATCCGGCGCTTGCCGAGCGCCTCGGCGAGCGCAGCGGGACCCACGTCGATCCCGTCGAGCGCCGCGACCCCGTCGATGAGGACGTGCAGCGGCACGACCCGCAACCCGAAGCGGTCGGCGAAGCCCTCGGGCAGGTGGGCGGTGGAATCCGTGATGACGGCGACCGGCACGACCGCCAGCCTACGTGTCCGCGAACCGTTCACCGGTGACCAGGAGCGGGGCGATCAACGCGGCCATCGCCTTGCCGACGAGCGCGTGCCCCTCCCAGCCCCAGTGCATGCCGTCGGGGTTGCCGCGGCCGCTGAGCACGTGTTCCCCCACCACCTCGGCGAGGTCGAGCAGCGGGACGCCGGTGCGGCGCGCCCAGCTCGCGATCGCGGTGGCGGTCTCCGCCCGGCCGGTGTGCACGTTGCCGTAGGAGGTCGCCCGGTGCACGCTCGGCAGGACCCCGACGATCGGCAGGTCCGGCCGCAGCACACGCAGCGCGGACACCGCGCGGTCGAGGTAGTGCACAGTCAGCTTCGCGGGCAACACGCGCGGCCGTCCGCGCAACGCGACCGCGAGCCGGGGCTGAGCCGCGAGGTAGGCCTTCCGGACCACCCGGCGCACCCCGGAGGGCCGCAGGTAGCGCAGCCCGCCGCGCAGGTAGGTGGGCAACGGCGAGGGCAACGTGTCCATGCTGCCGACGGCCAGGACGACGACGTCGGCGTGCTTGAGGTCGGCCCACACCCGCGGATCGCCGATCATCGACCACCACGCGTCGCGGGCCGTCCAGCCCCCCGAAGCGACCAGGTCGGCGGTGCCGCCCAGCGCCTCGGCGGTGAGGTTGGGCCACAGCCGCGGCTCGTCGGCCGAGCACGGGCTGTGCGGGCCCTGAAAGCTCAGCGAGTCGCCGAAGACCAGCAGCCGGGGCATGTCAGCCGTGCATCCCGGCGTTGTAGGCGTGCAGGCGCCACGCGCCGTCGCGCAGGCCGAGCTCGACCCAGTGGCAATTGCCGATCCCGCCCAGCTGAGGCCACGCCGTCACCGGCAGGTCCAGCAACCGCCCGGTCAGCGCCGTGATCAGGCCGCCGTGCGCGGCCAGCAGGACCGTTTCGCCGGTCCCGTCGCCTGCCAGCAGGTCGGTGACCACCTCGGCGGCGCGGTCGGCGACGTCGACGCGGGACTCGCCGCCGGGCGGCGCCCACGTGGCATCCACGCGCCACGTGTTCCGATCGCCGGGCCACCCCGCGTCGACCTCGGCCCCGGTGAGGCCCTGCCAGTCGCCGAGGTGGGTTTCGCGCAAACGCTTGTCGATCCGCAGCGGCACCCCGATCGCCTCGGTGAGGACCGTGGCGGTGTCCATGGCGCGGTGCAGGTCGGACGAGATGACCAGAGCGGGTTCGAACCGGGCCAGCGCGGGCGCGGCGAAGCGGGCCTGGTTCCAGCCCACTTCGGTGAGCGCGGAATCCAGGTGCCCCTGCATGCGCCCGGCGGCGTTGTAGTCCGTTTCACCGTGGCGCCAGAGCACCAGGCGCCGCAACGTCACGAGGGGTCTCCGGCCTCGACCGCCTCGGCGAGACCGTCGATCTCGATGCGCGGGCAGTCCTTCCAGAGCCGCTCGATGCCGTAGAACGAGCGCTCCTCGTCGTGCTGGACGTGGACGACGACGTCGACGAAGTCGAGCAGCACCCAGCGGCCCTCGCGGGCGCCTTCGCGGCGCACCGGCTTGTGGCCCGCCGCGCGCAGCTTCTCCTCGACGTTGTCGACGATCGCGCCGACCTGGCGCTCGTTGGGCGCCGAGGCGATGACGAAGACGTCGGTGATGACGAGCTGTTCGGAGACGTCCAGCACCACCACGTCGGTGGCCTTCTTGTCCGCGGCCGCGTAGGCCGCCGCGGTCGCGATGTCTCGTGCCTCGGACGTCGCTGCCACTCTTGTGCTCCCTCACCTCGGACTACCGGTCCACCGAGGGTACCCGCCGCCGCCCGCGGCCCCACCGGTCAGGCGGTGTTGCCGTCGTCGCCGTTGGGCTGCTTGCGGTACAGGCCGCGCTTGTCGACGTAGCGAACGACACCGTCGGGCACCAGGTACCAGATCGGCTCGCCCTGCTCGACGCGCTCGCGGCACCCGGTCGACGAGATGGCCATCGCCGTGACCTCCACCAGGCTCACCTTGCCGCCGGGCAGGTGGTGGTCGTTGAGCCGGTAGCCGGGGCGGGTGACACCGATGAAGTGCGCGAGCGTGAACAGCTCGTCGGCGTTGTGCCAGGTCAGGATCTGTTCGAGCGCGTCAGCGCCGGTGATGAAGAACAGCTCGTCGTCGGGGTATTCGTCCCGCAGGTCGCGCAGGGTGTCCACGGTGTAGGTCTCACCGCCGCGGTCGATGTCGACCCGGCTCACGGAGAAGACGGGGTTGGACGCGGTGGCGATCACCGTCATGAGGTAACGGTCCTCCGCCCGGGTGACCCGCCTGCCGGACTTCTGCCACGGTTGGCCGGTCGGGACGAAGATCACCTCGTCGAGGTCGAACCGGGCCTGCACCTCACTGGCCGCGACCAGGTGCCCGTGGTGGATGGGGTCGAACGTGCCGCCCATGACCCCGATTCGGCGTGGTGACATGAACGGATCGTAGAAGCGCGAGTGCGCGGGCACTGCCCCGCTCCCCGGTAACAGCGCCCGCGCACCTCGCTCCGCCGGAAGTTCGAGGGGAACCTCCGGAGGTCCCCGACACCGGAGTGACCGCGCCGGCGCGGTGCGCTGATGCGGGTTTCCACTGTGTCCTGAGTCACATTTTGCACCACTGGACCGTTCGTGCGGTATTTCGGCGGGTTCCGTCGGGCCGATGGGGTACACGTGGACGCGTGGACCTTCACTCCTTGCGCGAACGAGCCGAAACGCTGCTGCGGGCACTGGCCGGAGAGGGCGCGTCCCTGCGCGACGACCAGTGGACCGCCATCGAAGCGCTGGTCGCCCACCAGCGGCGCGCTCTCGTCGTGCAGCGCACGGGCTGGGGCAAGTCGGCGGTCTACTTCCTGGCCACGGCCCTGCTGAGGGAGCGCGGAGCGGGCCCGACGGTCATCATCTCGCCGCTGCTGGCGTTGATGCGCAACCAGATCGCGGCGGCCGCGCGCGCGGGCATCCACGCGGCCACGATGAACTCGGCGAACCCGCAGGAGTGGGACGACGTGCAGGCGCGCATCGCGGGCGGCGAGGTCGACGTGCTGCTCGTCAGCCCGGAACGGCTGAACAACCCCGATTTCCGCGACACCGTGCTGCCGAAGCTGACCACCACCGCGGGCTTGCTGGTGGTCGACGAGGCGCACTGCATCTCCGACTGGGGCCACGACTTCCGGCCCGACTACCGGCGGCTGCGCACGCTGCTGGCCGGGCTGCCCGACGGCGTGCCGGTGCTGGCCACCACCGCCACCGCGAACGACCGGGTGGTCACCGACGTCGCCGAGCAGCTGGGGCTCGGCAGCGGCGGCGACACGCTGGTGCTGCGCGGCCCGCTCGATCGCGAGAGCCTGCACCTGTCGGTCGCGAAGCTGCCCACGGCGCAGGCGCGGCTGGCGTGGCTGGCGGACCGGCTCGGCGATCTGCCCGGGTCCGGCATCATCTACACGCTCACGGTCGCCGCCGCGCACGACATCGCGGAGATGTTGCGAGAGCGTGGTTTCCCGGTCACGGCCTACACCGGCAAGACCGAGCCGGCCGAACGGGAGGCGGCCGAGGACGACCTGCTCGCCAACCGGGTCAAGGCCCTGGTGGCCACGTCGGCGCTCGGGATGGGGTTCGACAAACCCGATCTGGGCTTCGTCGTCCACGTCGGAGCGCCGTCCTCACCGATCGCCTACTACCAGCAGGTCGGCCGCGCGGGTCGTGGTGTGCGGCGCGCGGAGGTGATCCTCCTTCCGGGCGAGGAGGACGCCGAGATCTGGCGGTACTTCGGCTCGCTAGCGTTCCCCGACGAGCAGCGGGTGCTCCAGGTGCTCAACGCCCTCGCCTACGCCGACCGTCCACTGTCGACCGCCGCACTCGAGCCGATGGTCGAGCTTTCCCGGTCACGGCTGGAGATGGTGCTGAAGGTGCTCGATGTGGACGGTGCGGCCCGCCGTGTCAAAGGCGGCTGGGAGTCCACCGGCGCGGACTGGCACTACGACCGGGAGCGGTACGAGCGGGTGGCCCAGTCGCGGAAGGCCGAGCAGCAGGCGATGCTCGAGTACCAGAGCACCACGTCGTGCCGGATGGAGTTCCTGCGCCGCCAGCTGGACGACCCGTACGCCGAACGGTGCGGCCGTTGCGACAACTGCACGGGCGAGCACCGGGACGTCGCGGTGTCCGCCGAAGCTGTCGAGAAGACCGACGAGCGTCTCCGGCGGCCGGGCGTGGAGGTGACCCCGCGGCGTCAGTGGCCCACTGGCATGGGGTCGCTCGACGTGCCGTTGTCCGGGCGCATCGCGAAGACCGAGCTAGCCGAACCGGGGCGCACGCTGGGACGGCTCACCGACGTCGGCTGGGGTCCGCGCCTGCGGGAGCTGGTGGGTGAACGCGCCGCCGACGGCGAGTTGCCCGAGCAGATCTTCCAGTCCTGTGTTCAGGTTCTCGCGGCGTGGGGTTGGGAGCTGCGTCCGGTGGCGGTGGTGGCCATGCCGTCGGCGACGCGGCCACGGCTGGTGCACGACCTGGCGACGCGACTGGCGCAGATCGGCAAGCTTCGGTTCGTCGGTACGCTCGACGGCCGGGGCGGACGGCCGCGGCGCGCCAACAGCGCCCAGCGAGTCGCCGACCTGTGGAGCTCGCTGGCGGTTCCCGGGGACGTAGCCCAAGGTTTGTCCGAAGTGGATGGGCCGGTGCTGCTGGTGGACGACGTCGTCGACACCGGCTGGACGATGACGATGGCAACCCGGCTCCTCCGGCAGGCCGGCGCGCCGGCCGTGCTGCCCTTCGCGCTGGCGAGCACGAGCTAGGAGGTGGGGCCGATGCGTTGAGCAGCCGGGAACGGGGCCGCTCGGAGCTGCGGGGACGGTGCGCGGACAGCGAGACGGTGTACACGGCGGTCTCAGCGGGGCGGATGCGCGTCGACGTGACTGTGCGCCGACAGGATCCGCGGGATCGCGATCGGTCGGCCGCCGCTCCACGCGCCGGAGCGGCGGCCGAGCGCAGGAGGCGTCTGAGGCCACGAGGGCCACTCCCACGCGAGACGAACGCACAGTGACCCGTGCGCGGACGCAGCTGGTTGGTCCGGAGCCGTCCCGACGCGCCGGGCCAGCGCGGCCGGGTCCATGGGCGCAAGTCGCGCCACGACCGTGGGGGATACACGAGCCACCAGGTGGGCAAGACCGCAACCGGTAGCGACACACTGCCCCTGCCACGGGCTCGGTCGGCGGCCTGAGCCCGGTCGACTACCGCCAGCCCACTTCGGACGGGCCTGGGAGCATACGAGACGGCAACCACCACTGCCCGGGCGGAACCCAACGCGGATAGCCTGCGCGCAGACCGCGGAACTGGATGCAAGCCACCACCAGGTGCTGGGCCAGGTCGATCGAGCCACCGGCAAGAGCCGTGGACGATCAGCTCAGTCGACTGCCGCCAGCCACACCGGACCAGCCCCGCGAGCACCCGAACCCAGACCCGCCCCCACGGAGGGCCAATGGCAAACCAACCGGCGCCGCGTGCGAGGTCGCGGGCAGCTCGACCGAAGCAGCGACCACACGCCGGACCAGGCGGCTCAGACGCGACCGGCCCCACTGCAACCGCACACAAC
>Ga0164243_10004307_pt1 | contig 22393 bp, 23 predicted proteins | sample OricompcompostOP_FD_108781 | JGI IMG/M metagenome (GOLD analysis project Ga0164243, IMG submission 108781) | Organic Plus compost microbial communities from Emeryville, California, USA - Original compost - Organic plus compost (OP) | ecosystem: Engineered > Solid waste > Mixed feedstock >...
AGCCAGACCGCGTGTGCGATGATCTGAGGTGGGAAGCGATGGCGCTTGTAGCTGAGGGGCAAGCTGTTCATGCAAGTGCGTCTATCCCAGGGGCCCCTCACAAGCCGTTACCGTGACATGACCAGACCGCCACCTGCCAGACGAGCAATGGCGGTGTGAGCGTTCTGGCCAGGCCGAACAAGCCCCCCGCCACGGCCAGCCCATGCGAAGCCAAATGCCCGCTTCCGGCCCTGGCCGCTCGCATCAGGCTCACCGTTCCGTCCCCCAAAGCCGGTGGAAATGATGGACGGGGCCATGCCCGGAGCCCACCGAAAGCGCATCGGAGGCGGCGATCGCACCGGCAAGATAATCCTTGGCGATGGCCACCGCCTCCACCAGCTGTGCGCCTTTGGCCAATTCGGTGGCGATGGCGCTGGACAGGGTACAGCCGGTGCCGTGCGTGTTCGGCGTCGCCGTCCGCTTTCCCTCGAACCATATTTCTTGCCCGGACGAGACAAGCACGTCGGGACTGTAGCCGCCCGCGAGATGGCCGCCCTTGACGAGCACCGCCGTCGAGCCGAGCGCGAGCAGACGCCGCGCCTGATCGGCCATGGCGTCGTGGTCGCTCGCCTCCGGCATGCCGAGAAGCAGGGCCGCCTCCGGGAGGTTGGGCGTCAGCAGCCGCGCCAGCGGCAGCAGCCGTTCGACGACGACCTCGACCGCGTCGCGCTTCAGCAATGACGCGCCGCCCTTGGCCGCCATCACCGGATCGAGCACAACCGGCACGCGCTCATGGCCGGCAAGCGCGTCGGCGACCGCTTCGGCGATCTCGGCATTGGCGATCATGCCGATCTTGACCGCATCCACGCGGATATCGGCAAGGACCGCACTGATCTGGTCGGCGACGAAAGCGGCGGGAACAGCGTGGATGCCCCAAACGCCTCGCGTGTTTTGCGCGGTCAGGGCCGTCAGCACCGCCATGCCGTAGACGCCGCGCGCCGCGAACGTCTTGAGATCGGCCTGGATGCCGGCGCCGCCGGAAGGGTCCGACCCGGCGATGGAAAGGACGTTGCGGATCATCGCCGGGCGTTCCCGATGGCCGCCGCGATCTGCCCGGCCGCAAGGCGCGGCGAGGGCTGTCCGCAGATGGCCGAGACGACCGCCAAGCCTTTCGCGCCGGCCGCGAGGACGCTAGCCGCATGCCTTGCCTTCAGGCCTCCGATCGCCACCACCGGAACCGGCGAAACCGCGACGATGGAGGCCAGGCCGGCGAACCCAACCGGCGGCTTGTGGCCGGGCTTGGTGTCGGTGGCGAAGACCGGACCCGCCCCGACATAATCGACCAGCGACGGGTCGATGCCGGCTGCGAGGGCCTCCGTTTCGACCGAAACCCCAAGGACCATGGCCGGGCCGATCCTGGCGCGCGCGGCGCGCGGATCGCCATCGTCCTGACCGATGTGCAGCCCGTCCGCCCCGAGAGACACCGCCGCCTCCACGTCATCGTTGACCACAAGGAGCGCGGGACTGCCTGCAAGCGCCGCCTGCAACGCCCGTCCGGTTTCGACCAGGCTGGCGGTGGAAGCGTGCTTGTCGCGAAGTTGCACCATGGTCGCGCCGCCGCCTACCGCTTCACGCGCGGTCGCGATCATACCTGTGCTGCCGCAAAGGACCTTGTCGAGGACCAGATAGAGCGAGAGATCGAAAGCCTTCATCCCAGCTTCGCGGGACTGATCCTCGCCTCCCCGTCGAGCGATGCGGGATCGAGTTCGGCCAGCGCATCGAGGAACCGCCAGCCGAACGAACCGGGACCAGCTGCTCCGCGCCCTGCCCGTTCGCCGGCAACAGCAAACATCGCCAGCGCGGCGACGGTCGCATCGAAGGGTGCGGCAGTACGTGTTGCAGCAAAAGCGCCGACAAGACAGGTCAGAGTGCAGCCCAGCGCCGTCACCTGCGGCATCAGCGGCGAACCACCTTCGATACGTACGGCCCGGACGCTATCGGTTACGAAATCGACCGGGCCGGTGACGGCCACGACCGCCCCGGACTCGCGCGCAATGGCGATCGCCGCGCTTTCCGCCTGCTCGACCGGGTCGCGGCTGTCCACGCCCTGCCCGGCGCTCCTGCCACCGGCGAGCGCAATGATTTCGGATGCGTTGCCGCGTATGATCGCCGGCTTCAATTCCAGCAGTTGCGCCACAGCATGACGGCGGAAGCCCGTGGCGAAATGCGCGACCGGATCGAGCACCCAAGGCGTGCCGGCCTTCACCGCCGCTCCTGCCGCCAGGCACATGCCTTCCAGCCAGTCCGGCGAAAGCGTGCCGATATTGATCGTCACAGCGCCCGCAAAACCGGCAAACTCAGCCGCTTCCTGCCCGTCATGCACCATGGCCGGCGACGCACCCACCGCCAGCATGACGTTGGCGGCGACGTTCATCGCCACATAGTTGGTGATGCACTGGACCAGCGGTTTCGACCGCCGCATCGCCTCCAGCAAAAAGCCGGGTGTTTCAGTCAACGTATCCATTTCGCCCTCTTCTTGGCTGAGGGCGACACAGGATCGATCGACAAGAAGGCGGCGGATCCCGAGCGACTCCCTCCGCCAGCATGATCTGGTTCAGGTTCGAAGGGTGCTTCTCAGCCCGCCTTGCGACGGACGCCCCTGTCTCTCAAGCACTTCTTATCGCAACTCGGCGCGCAAATGTCACGTATTTAGTCGACGGCTAAAAAGCTTTGTGATCTGGCGTGATTCCTGCCGACATCTGCGCGGCAGTCCATGCTGTAGCTCCCAAACCTGCAGTCTCCACCCCAGGCAATGCGGGTTCAGAGCTTGAACGGCCAGAACAGGCACGCGAGCGCCAGAACCAGCGAAGCGACCAAGGCGAGCGTGCGCAACAGCACGTTGCGGCGCAACTCGTTGAGCATGGCATGACAGGCGACGACAACCGCGACGAGGATAAAGCGCCAGTCCAATAGCGATTGCAGGGGCACCGTAAATTTAACTGCTCGCTGACGGATGCATGCGATTTGGGGTCATGCCCGAGATTTCCCGTGACCCTTTCTACCGCCGCCATCGTTTCCCCGCCGAGATCATCGCGCATGCGGTGTGGCTCTACTTCCGCTTCCCGCTCAGCCTTCGCATGGTTGAAGACATGCTGGCGGCTCGTGGCATCATCGTCTCTCACCAGACGATCAAATCGACGTCCTGGTGCAAGGCCGCCGAAATGCCAAGGCTGCACGGCACCTGATGCGCAAGCTACTCAAGGCGCAGGGCCGGACACCCCGGGTCATGATTACCGACGAGCTTCGATCCTACGACGCGGCAAAACGGCAGGTTATGCCCGACGTCGAACATCGATCGCACAAGGGCCTCAACAATCGAGCAGAGAATTCGCATCAGGCGACCCGACGAAGGGAGCGAATCATGAAACGCTTCAAGTCAGCGCGGCAGCTTCAGCGTTTCGTCTCCATCCATGACCCAATCGCCAATCTGTTCCACTTCCCCCGACACGCAATTTCATCCGTCGATCTTCGAGACCTGCGCAACGCCGCCATGGCGACCTGACACGAAATCGCTCACCTCAACGCCGAATGACATACGGCCAACGCGATATTGACGCGGCTGCTGATTGACAACTTTACAGTGCCCGCCTGGGTGTTTCAATGAAAGGCATTATGCCATTCGCCTTCCGGATGGATGCCGCTGCCATCAAAGGTGGTCCCGGCAACGAACCTGTTACAGCCGGCATCGTCCAAATGCTTCTTGAACCTGATGCCGACGAAAGTGGTCTTGAGGCATTCATGGCTGCAGTTGCACCTTCTCCAGAAGCCGCCGAATTTCCGTGACCTCTCATGTCAAACGGAACCCACACACGGATCAGTTGGCGCTGTATATCATGGCGTTTTGCCAAGCCATGAAGCGCTGCTGGTTCATTTCGTTTTTTTCAGCTCGGCCATCGTTGCCTTCAAGGCAAGGAGGTCGAGATCGCGCTTGCGGAACAGTTCGCTGCTCGATTGGCCTTCGTAATCATAGAAGCCGGAACCAGCGAGAACGCCTTCCTGCCCCTTCTCGACAAGCTGTTCGAGCTTCCTGCTTCCCGTTGGCAGTTTCGGAGGTTCGTAGATACCGAACCGGTGGCTGTCGCGCACCACGCGCAGGCCCGTATAGTCGATCTTCCTGAACTGTCCGAGCAAGGCAAGGCGCAAGCCGAGACCTTGAGAAATCGACCTGTCGATGTCGGCGACGTCGGCAACGCCGGCGTCAAGCAGGCGGAAGGCTTCGCTCTCAATCGCCATCTGGATGCGGTTGGCGAGGTAGCCCGAAATGAAGCACTTGAGGAGGACCGGCTTCTTGCCGAGGCGGTCTTCGATGAAACGCAACAGCGAAGCGGCGAGTTCCGGCGCTGTCCCGGGCGCGGGAACGATGTCGACCAGATCGATGATGTAGGGCGGCGTGTACCAATGGACGATGAAACTGCGGGCTTCCAAAGCCGGCGGAAGCGCCGGGAAGATTTCCAGGTAGGACGTATTCGATGCCAGGATCGCCGTCGCGGGAGCGGAACCGGCAATCTTGAGGTAAAGCGCCCGCTTGACCTCGATATCCTCGGTCACGCACTCCACGACTACATCCGCGTGCGCCACGGCTGAATCAAAGTCTTCCTCGTAGGATATCCGTTGTTCCGCGCTCTGCGCATCGGCCTGCGACAGGGCGCCTGCCTCGGTCAGCGTCTTGAGGGCTCCGGCGATCTGGCTGCGAGCGCTCCCAAGCCTTTCGGACGACAGGTCATAAAGGGTGACGGAACAGCCGCCGATGGCATGCACGACGGCAATGCCGTGCCCCATCAAGCCTGCGCCTACTATGGCGATCCGATCGAAAGACGTCATGCTTGCGGTATCCATGCGGGCTGGGGGTTGCAATCCGGATCGGTCATGACATCGACCAGGAACGGTTCGTTCGCGGCGATCGCTTCACGAATGACCGGCACGATATCCGTCGCCTTCTCGATGCGTCGGGCGCGGATGCCGAACGCCTCGGCGATACGGGCGAAGTCGAGCCGCTCGAACAAGACCAGGTCGTCGAGTTTGCCGGCGCGGCCTTCGTAGAGCTTCTTGACCGATCTCAGGCCCTGGCCGAGCGCCGAGTTGTTGTTGACGACAGTCACCAGCGGGAGATTCCAACGCCGAACCGTTTCGAGTTCGGAAAGATGATAATGCAACGCACCGTCGCCGGTAAAGCAGACGACCGGCCGTTGGGACGCGCCGAATTTGGCCCCTATGGCGGCGGGAAATGCCCAGCCAAGGGAGCCGGCGGCGCGCAGGTATGTCTGCGTCGGATGCCGGAATTCGGTAAACTGCGCGGTCCAGGTAGCTGAAAATCCGGTGTCGGCGACGACAACCGCGTCGTCGGGCAGGCATTCCGAAAGCTCGGCGGCAAGCCGTTCCGCGCGGATCGGCGTGGCTTCGCTCCTGGTCACGATCTCCTGGCTCTTGTACCAGCGTGCGGCCGTGTCGGCGCACCGCGCCAGCCAGTCACTGCGCTCGACCTGCGGGATGTCCAGTGCCGCGATCTGGTTCACCACCTGAACGGGATTGCCTGCCAGGCCCAGGACGTTGGGATAGTTGCGGCCTAGCTCCGCGGGATCGACATCGATCTGGATGATGTCGGTGCCGAGTTTCGGGTTGCTCCAGTCGCATGTGATCTGATCGCTCACATGACACCCGACATAGATGACGAGATCGGCATCGTAGAGAACCTCGTTGGCATACGGCGCCGAATAGGTTCCCAACACGCCGAAATGCAGCGGGTGGGACGTCTCCACCAGGCTTCGTCCGCCAACGGAGGTCCCGATGGGAAGCTGGAAGCGGCTTGCAAACGCGGCCAATGCGTCGCGGATGCCCGGTTCGTCGGCACCTACGCCGACGACGAGCAACGGCCGCTTGGCGGCGACGATCTTGTCCGCCGCCTGGCGGACGAGTTCGGCAGGGGCCTGTGTCGGCGGTATCGAAACCGGCTTGAGGAAGCTGCGATACGACTGTTCGTCGAGCGGCAGCACGGCACTTTCGATATCGGCGCCCCGATAGCCATCGAGATCAAGATGGGCTGGCCGCTTCGTTCCGCTCATGCTTTCGCGTGTCGCCTGGCTGAGCAGATACGGCAACTGGCCGATCGAGGCCACATCGGCACGGAATTTGGTGACCGCCTCGTACATCGGTCCGTGAGGCAGTTCCTGATAGGCGTTTCGATAGAGATGGCTGACATTCTTGCGGCCCGTGACGGCGATGACCGGGGTGCGGTTGAGATACGCGTCCTGCAATCCCGCTGCGAGATTGGCGGCGCCTACGGACTGCGCCATGCAGATGCCCGGTTTTCCGGTCACGCGCGCATATCCGTCCGCCATGTAGGCGGCCGCCTTCTCGCTATGGGCGAGGATGCGGCGGATGTCCCGCTTTTCGAGCTCTACCAATGTCTCGCGCAAGATCGCGTCGACGAAGAACACATGATCGATGGCGTGTGCATGCAGATAATCGGCCATGAAGGTGGCGCCAGTTCGGCCTGGCCCGGCCGTGGTGGATTTCTGCTGGTCGCTCATGCGGGACTCCCGGTTATGTTGCCTGGCCGGGGGAAGCCGCGAACCCCGCGATCTCCCGTCCAGAGCAAAAAGTCTGAATTCATCGCGGCCCGACGGCCGCCGAAATCATATCTAAACTGCGATCTCAGATCGCACAAGTGAAAACTGTTGCCGATTGTCGCAGGGCGCGCCGTCGATAATCGTCAGGTCAGCGGGAAACCGCGACGAGCCAGACGGCGGTTGTCGCCATCAGGTAGTCTCCGGAGCATCGAGGCGGCTTTGCAGCACCACCACGACGAACAGGATCGCTCCGCGCACGACGGACTGCCAGTAGGCCGACAGGCTGATCCAACCCATGCCGTTCTCGAAATTCAGGATCGTGAAAATGAGGCCAAGCACGAGAACGCCCGCCAAGGTCCCGACGACGGTGCCCCGGCCGCCAGTCAGCAGGGTGCCGCCCACAACGACGGAAGCGATGGCGAAAAGCTCCCACCCGACCCCTTCCGTCGGCTGCCCGGCGCCGAACTGCGCGGCCAGGATGACGCCGGCGAGACCGGCCAGCCCGCCCGAGATCACGTAAACGATGAAAATGACGCGGCCGGCTGGAAGACCCATGAGCCGCGCGGCTTCCTCACCGCCGCCGACCGCAAGGACATGGCGTCCGAAGCCGCGGAAATTGAGCACGACGATACCGACGAGATTGGCGGCCAGTGCGATCCAGGCCGGCGTCGGAAAGGCGAAGACGATGTCGAGCGCCGATGTGAACCAGTTGGTCCCGTTCGCAACCCAGTCCGGCTCCAGGCTTTCCAGCAGGTTGCCCTGGCCCAACTCCGTGAAGGCGGTGTCGTAGGAGACGGCCACCGACTGGTTGTGCGCCAGAAGAAGCGCCGCGCCGGAAGCTGCCAGCATCACCGCCAGCGTCGCTATGAAAGGGACGATCTTCAGTCTGACGATGATGAAACCGGACAACACCCCGGCGGCCAGCCCCGCCGCGACGCCGCCCAGCAAACCCGCCATCAAGCCCCATGGGCTGAGCATGGCGGACACGACGCTCGCCAGCGCCGCCACGGAACCGACCGAAAGGTCGATTCCGCCCGTCATGATGACGAAGCACATGCCGAGCCCGATCAAGGCGAACATCGAGTTGTAGCGCAGCACCGAGAGGATGTTGAACTCCGTCAGGAAGCCGTCGTACCGAAGCGATCCGAGAAGCATCAGCGCCACTAGCGCCAGGAAGATGCCGATGCTGGATCCGGAGATGTGCCGCATGGAAGTCATAATCCTAGGCCCGCCTCTGTCGCTGGAGCCAGACGGCCAGGACGATAATGGCAGCCTTGGCGATCAGGGCTGCGGCGTCGGGAACACCGTTCGCAAGAAGGGTGTAGCGGACGAGCTGGATGGTCGTTGCACCGATCAGCGTTCCTATGACCGTCGCGCGACCGCCTGAAAGCAGCGTGCCGCCGACCGCCACCGCCGCGATGGCGTCGAGTTCCATGCCGCGGCCGACCTGGCCTGCGTCCGAGGCCGCGTTCATGGCTATCACGATCAGGCCGGCCAGGCCGCTGCACAGGCCCGAGATTGCATAGACGATACACTTGACCCTGCGCACCGGAATACCGGACAGGCGCGCGGCAGGCTCGTTTCCGCCGACGGCCAGGACCTGGCGCCCGAACGCCGTCTTGTGCAGCACCCAGGCGGCGATGGCGACCAGCGCCAGCATGATCCACACCTGGAAGGGGATGCCCGCCACACGCCCCAGCGCGAGGGCCTGGAACTCCGGCACGTCGAACACCTGGGTGTTGCCGTTCGTCCATACCTGGGCAATGCCGCGCCCGGCGATAAAAAGAATAAGCGTGGCGATGATGGGCTGAATTCGGAAACTGGAAACGAGCCAGCCGTTGAAAAGGCCCAGAACGCCGACGAGCAGCATTGGAAAGACGACGCCGCAGGCCACATCGACCCAGACAGGCGCGCCCGGCAACAACGTTCCGGTAAAGAAGATCGGCGCGAATGCCCCGGCGATCGCCATGAGCGAACCGACCGACAGGTCGATGCCCCCGGTCCCTATGACGAAGGTCATGCCTATGCCAACGATGACGATCGTGCAGATCTGCGTCAGATTTACCGTCAGCGTCTGGATGCTCAGGAAATGCGGCGTAACGGCGACATTGAAGACAAGCAGAACGGCAAGCGCGATCAGGGCGCCATAACGGGCCTGAATATCCCCGAGCGCGCGCCGGCCGGAACGCAAACCTGGGGATCCTTCGGGCTTGGACGCCGCGCCGGCGCGATCGACATGCGAGCTCATGCATCCGCTCCGTGCGCCATTGCATCCAGCAATACGGGCTCCGTCGCTTCGGCACGATCGAAACTGCCAACGGTCTTGCCTTCGCGCAGGACGAAGGTCCGGTCGGCACCCTCGAGAATTTCCTCGATCTCCGAAGAGATCATCAACACGCTTACGCCATCGTCGGCCAAGCGGCGTATAAGTTTCTGGATTTCCGCCTTGGCTCCCACGTCGATGCCGCGTGTGGGCTCGTCGAAGATCACCAGATCGGGGTTCATGCATAGCCAGCGGGCCAGCAGGACTTTCTGCTGATTGCCGCCGGACAACTCGCCGATCGGCTGCTCGGGACCCGTGCACTTAATGCCGAGATCGGCGATGAAGCGATCGACGATCTCACGCTGGCGCGCCTTGTCGACAACGCCGAGCCTTGCCAGCTTCGGCAAAAGAGCCAGGGTCAGATTGTCACGGATCGTCATGCCGGGGATGATGCCCTCGTGCTTGCGGTCCTCGGAGCAAAAACCCATGCCGGACGCGATCGCCTGAGCAGGTTCCGAAAACGATACAGGCTTGTCGTGAAACCGGATATCGCCGTCATCGCGTGTATCGGCGCCGAAGATCACCCTCACCGTTTCGGTTCGTCCGGACCCCAGCAGGCCGGCGAGACCGACAATCTCGCCCTTGCGAACGGACAGCGACGCGTCGCTCACACGCGGCCCGACGGCCAAACGATTTACGGATAGAATTTCTGGCCCCAGCGGCGCGGACCCCGCGGAGAAGGCCGTGGCGCCTTGCGCCCTCACTTCGCTGAGATCGCGGCCCAGCATGGTAGCCACGAGCGTGAGCTTGTTCATGTCGGAAACCGGCGAGACGGCGACGGTGCGCCCGTCCCGCATCACGGTAATGCGGTCGCATATCTCATAGAGTTCGTCGAGCTTGTGACTGACGAAGACGACGGCGACGCCTCGAGCCTTCAGTCTGCGGATCGTCGCGAACAGAACTGCCACTTCGGCCTGATCCAGGGACGAGGTCGATTCGTCCATGATCACCAGCCGGGCCTCGAAAGACACGGCGCGCACGATCGCCACCATCTGCTGGATCGCCGTGCTGTAGCGCGAGAGCGGCGCTTTGACGTCTATCTCCAGGCCGAATTCCGCAATCAACGTCCGGGCGCCCTTTTCCATTGCCTTCCACGAAAGAAAGCCGAGCGCGTTTCTGGTCTCGCGTCCGAGGAAGATATTCTCGACGACCGAAGCCTGCGGTATCAGGTTGATTTCCTGAAAAATGGTGCTGATGCCGTTGCGTTGCGCCGTCTGCGGCGATGTTGCCGCCCAGGGCGCACCTGCAAAGGCGATCTCGCCGGCATCGTGGCTGTTGAAGCCGTTCAGCACCTTGATAAGCGTCGACTTGCCGGCGCCGTTCTGGCCGATAAGCCCCATGACCTCGCCCGGCATTACCTCCAGGCTGGCGCCCGCCAAAGCCGTCGCCAGCCCGAAGCGCTTTTCGATGCCCGTCATGCGAAGGAGAGGGAGTGTCTGCGTCATAGCATCTTGACTAAAAGGAGCCAGCCGGCGGGACGACACAAATTATGTCCAGTCGAAGCCGGATTGATTGCCGCGCCGACCCGGGAGACCGAAACCGCCTCCCGGGTCGACCGACGAGAACAGGCCCTTACCAGGCTTTTCCGATGTCGGCGGCTGCGTTGCTCGCATCGTAGGCGCCATCGGGGTTTTTGACCCAGGGCTCGATGGTCTCGCCCGCGGCATAGCGCTTGACGACCTCGAAGGCCTTGGGACCGAGGCGCGGGCTGCATTCAACGACGAATGCCACCTTGCCGTCGACAACCTGCTGCACGACTTCCTTCCCGCCATCGCCGCCTCCCAGGACCATGATGTCCTTTCCGGGAACCTTGCCTGCCGACTCGATCGCGCTCAATGCGCCCATCGTCATCTCGTCGCTATGCGAGAAGATCACATTGGCTTCGGGATAGGCCTGCAGCAATGTCTCGGCCACCTGCCGCCCCTTGTCGCGACTGAAATCTCCGGACTGGGAAGCGAGAATCTGGAACGCGTCCTTTCCTTCCAGGGCGGTGTCGAAACCCTTCTTGCGGTCATTGGCGGGCGAAGAGCCGGTCGTTCCCTCGATCTCGATGATCTTGGCCCCCTCGGGCTTGTGGGCGAGAAGGAATTCGGCGCACCGCTTGCCCTCCTCGACAAAGTCCGAGCCGATGAAGGTAACGAAATCGGTGCCCGCCTTGGCGAGCGAGGGATCTACCGTGCGATCGAGGAGAATGACGGGAATACCCGCCCGCTTTGCCGCCTTGACCGCCGGGATCAACGGCTTTTCCTCGCGCGGCGCGATGAACAGAACGTCGACGCGTTGCGCAATCAGCGAGTTGACGTCCGAAACCTGCTTCGCAGCCGAACCGGCGGCGTCCGTATAGACAAGCGTGTAATTGAGCTTGGCGGCTTCGTCCTTGATGCTCTCGGTTTCGGCCGCTTTCCAGACATTGCTGTCGGACTGAGAGAAACCGACCTTGTAGGTGTCCTTCTTCGCCAGCTTAGGCAATTCGGCGGCGATCGCGCTCATTGAAGCGGCGACGCCCAGCGCGGTTCCCGCTCCAACGATGAATGTACGACGGCTTATATTCCAGTTCATCAGATCCTCCCTGTTCAAGCTGCTGATACATGATGAAAACGGCGCTCATGCGGTTTCCAGCGTAACTTATTATGCGATCTGAGATCGCATGTATAGACCCCTATTTCGATTCAGGATATCTGGTCTTCCGGCTGGCTCTGCCGGCCGGAGCCCTCGACGTCGAGGGCGGGCAGACGACCGCTTCGGACCGCGACTCGCACAAGGGCCGTACCACCCGCGACAAAGGCCTTGGCATCGTCGACGAGAAGAGCCTCGTGGCCGAGATGCCTGATGGTGTCGACATACAGCCGGCCGAGACTTTGCGAGGAGACGACGTAGATCGGAGTGGCCGGCCTGTGACGGTCAAGCATTGCCCGCACCTCCGAGCCGATCAGGATTCCGGATGTCTGCGAACGCAGCACAATCGGATCCCTGACGATTCCCAGCACCTTTTGCGCGCGCGCGTTGAAAACCGACTGCAAAGCGCCGTAACCCATTTCCGCGATCTCCACCCCGTGCAGGAAGGCGGGGGGATCGATCGTTTCATCGGCGGTGGCAATGCTGCCGGCAATGACGCTGTTCGACGACAGAAAGTCGAAGACTTCCCCCGTCATCGAGGTAACAATCCCGAATATCCTGCCAGCCTCGACATCGACCCATTTGGTATGGGTGCCGGGCAGGCAAAAAACCGCGTCCTGCCTGCCCGTGAGGTCGAGCGAACCGGCAATCTGGACTTCCTCGCCGCGCATCATTCCCGCCAGCGAGCCGTTCACAAGCGAATACACGCCGGGCACGATCGCGACGGGGATTCCATCGAGGAGGCCGGCATCGTAGATGGCCGCACCTATTTCGGCCGCCCCCGCGGGGCAGGCTATCGGCGCGACCTCACGCCAGCCGAGATCGCCGCCGATCATGCCCGCAAGCAGGACCGCCTGTATCGTATGGACCGCCTGCCATGTATCGACGAGATCCTTCAATATGCCGGGAATCTCGGGTTTTCGAATATGCTTGATCCCGGCCTTCGAACTTCTCGTATCGACAAGCCTGCCTTCCTCGTCCAGGAGATAGGCGCGCAGATTGGTCGATCCCCAGTCGACCAGCATGACGTGGCTACCCTCGGCCATCAGGGATGCGAAGCCCGGGGAAAACGCGGACCGCCTTGGCAGCAACCAGGCGTCGCCGACAGCGGACAGGGCTGGACCGTCGGCATCACAGGATTTTTCCTTCGAAAAGACCCTGTGGAGCGATATCCTCGATCTCGACCCGCCACAGCGCTCCGGCCAGTTCAGGGTTCTCGGTCAGTCCGGGATGGCCGCCATCCGTTACGTGAATGCGTCCGGGGGATATGATGCAGTTGGTCGGAATGGCGCCGACCGCGATACGGCCGAGATACCGGCCGTCCCGGCTGACGATCTCGACGCCGCCGGAATCCACTCCGGTTATGTAAAAGTCTCCATTGGCCGCGATCTTGAACCCGTCCGGAACAGCCGGCTCGGGCAATATGCACACCGTCTCCACGCCGCCGGCGGAGCGCCTGCGGCGAACGGCACGCGTGTAGGATTCGACCCAGACGACGCTGCCGTCCGCTTCGACCGCAATCCCGTTGGGATAGACCGGCGGCAGTTCTTCAAGGATAGTGGCGCTACCGTCCGGCCTGAGCGCGCAGATGAATCCGGGATTGCTTTTGCCGACAGGGTCGTAAGGCCCACCCGGATCGGTGAAATACAGCCAGCCGTCCGGCCCGAAGGCGAGATCGTTGGGAGCCAGGAGGGGGCGGCCGTCCGCGGAGGCAGCCAGTATCTCCACATTTCCGTCCCCGGACACACGCTGGATGGACGGCGGCATGCGACGTGCAGCCCGCCAGGGACCGATGACGCCGCCATTCTGCGTAACGTAGAGGCATCCGTCGGCTCCCGCCAAAACGGCGTTTGGCCCCCCTCCTACATCACACAACAAATCGACCGTGCCTGAGGGCGACAGGACGGACAGGCGGCTTCTGTAGGTTTCCACGAAAGCGAGACGGCCGTCCGGCAGGAAGGTCGGCCCTTCCGGCCATCCGAGGCCGCTTGCCACCCGTTCTATTTTCTGTGCCGCCAGCATGCACGCAACTCGCACTTCAACTGAGATTTGAGATCGCAGCTAGCGTGATTGCCCCGCCGCTGTCAATGACCGAGTCCCGCAGCATGGGGACGGCACCGACACCTGACGCCGAGCGCCGGCAATGATGACAGCCGGAATTGCCTGGCGCCGCCCTGGCGTGAAAGGCGTCACCGAAAAGCGCCTCTGGGGCGAATGCAACCGATGTCCGGCCGGGCTAACGTCGATTTCCGGGATTTCCGGCCAGGTCGTTCGAATGCGTCGTTAGGCCGTCCCCGCTTTCGACGACGCTTCGATCTCCTCGACCATTTCGCCACGAACAATGGCGGCAGCGTCCTCGATGTCCTTCACGATGGCATCCCTTGCAGCGACGGCATCCCCTTTATCGAGCGCCGCGATCGCAGCCCGGTGACATTCCCGCGAACCCAGTATGTTTTCACGCCGGCTTGCGCTCCAGTTAAGCAACGGACCGACCCTGAGCCAAAGCTGGTCGATCAACCTGACCAAATTCTCCGATCTCGACGCCTCGTATATCGCGAAATGAAATTTACGATTGAAATCCAGATAGGCGGAACGGCCTGACTGCGCCGTCAGGGTTTCCAGCTTCGCCTGTATCGCGCGAATCCTGTTGCGCTCCTTCTCGGTGATCGACAGCGCGGCCTTCTGCGCCGCCAACCCTTCGAGTTGCACTCGTATCTCGGTCAGTTCCTGGAATTCGATGGGCGTCAAGGTCGGCAGGCCGATGGTGCGATTGGGCCGATTCTCCAGCGCTTGTTCCGCCACGAGCCGGTGAAAGGCCTCACGCACGGGCATCTGGCTGACGTTGAGGGCTTCCGCGACCTGCCGCGTTCTCAGGATGTCCCCGGGCCGGAACTGTCCTCCCATGATCGCCTGGCGAACCTGATCGTAGATTTGCAGGTTCGCGGCCAGCTTCCGCACCGGCTTCAGCTGGGAAATCACGCTTTTGCTGCTGGTTGTCATGCAGAACTCCCAATGAGCGACATTGAGATCGCACTGAAACGATCAGCATTCAACCGGGCAATCAACTTTTCCTTACTGTAGGCGCTGGTTCCCCGCCCTCTCTGATGACTCGAAGCCGACAGGCAGGTCCATGATCCAGTCCGGGGCGACAGCCCCGATACGGTTCATGCGTGGGGGGTCGGGATTCATGTCGGTGGATTTTTTGCTCGCTCATGGCCGGGTTGTTCAGCCCCTTGTGCGATTTGTGCACGACGCCGGGCATTGTCTCGCTCCTTGCCGCTGAATAGGGGGCGAGCTTGTCGGTGATTATCAATCCACGCGCAAAAGTGGCTCTGACGCACATTTTCTGCTGTTGCGGGCAACGTTTTTGCTGACTTACCGGGTCAGCGGATTCAGCATCGATTTCAGCGCGCGAACCTCGCGCCCGAGACCTTGACCTGCATCGAGCCGACACGATCGATCAAGCAATCCATGATGTCTCCGGGGTGGATGGACGCCACGCCTTCCGGTGTTCCCGTGAGGAAGACGTCCCCCGGTTCGAGCGTATAGGCGTGCGACGCATAGGAAATAAGTTTGCGAACACCGTAGATGAGGTTTCGCGTATTGGATTTCTGGCGAGTTTGTCCGTTCACCTTCAGCTCGAATTCAACGTCGGCGGGATCGCCGAACTCGTCGGCGGTGACAAGCCACGGCCCGAGGACCGTGAAGGTGTCGAGCGATTTCCTGTAGCTACGGTCTTCGGTCCCGCGAATGGTGATGTCCAGGCCGATCATATAGCCAGCGACATAATCCAGCGCGTCGTTCTCCGACACATTGCGCGCCCGCTTGCCGATCACGAACGCGAGTTCAATCTCATGATCGGTCCGACGTTCCTCTCGGGTGACTTCCACTTCAGCGTCGGCGCCAATGACGGAACTGGTCGCTTTCAGGAATACGCCGCACTCCTCGATAGTCTTCACCTGGCTTCCAAAATTGATCCCCTGATCAGCTTGGGATTCTTCGAGGTGAAGCTTGTAGTTTACCGGGGCGGCGACGATCTTGCCAGGGTTCGCGATCGGGCTGAGAAGCCGTACCTCCTCCAGCGGGTATGACCGTGCGTTGGTCGCACATTTCTCGATCTCTTCGCACAGCGCACCCAGCCGCTCGATGAACATGTCGCCGCGGGGCAAGGGCCAGTTGACGGCGGGAATGGCCGACGCCACTTCCGTCACGTCCTTGACAATCCCGTTTTCAACCACGCCGACTCGGTTGTCGTTAAAGCGGCAAATTTTCATAACAGTCCCTTCCGGCGGTTCAGTTCAGGCGCTTTTCTTGCAACGGCTGATCTGGCTTCGCAGCAGATCACCCGTCCTCGTGTAGTGTTGGATCAGCAGCCGCGTCGCGGTCTCGACATCCCGCGCCAATGCAGCGGCGCCGATCTGCTCGTGTTCGCTCAACGCGTTGCCTCGCGAACGAGGGGTGAGGCGGGCGATGTGGCGATATCGACGGTTGGCATCGTAAAGCTGAGCGCAGAACCGCAGAAGCACGCGAGACGGGCAACCCGAGATAAGCGCCCTGTGGAACTCGGCGTGGATCTTTTCCCAGTTCTCTTCCTCGGTGTCGTCGGCGAAGGAAGCCCCGGGAGGAAACCGTCGCAGATGGTGAAGCGCAAGGACAATCCTGCCTTCCCAGTCCGGCCCTCCCTGCACGATCGATTCGTGCAGAGCGCGCTCCTCCAGGAAGCAGCGGGTCCAGAAGGTTTCCTCAAAGTCCTCCATGCTGATTTCGGCGACACGGAAGCCACGCTGCTCCAAGCGCTCCACCATGCCGGTGGAAACGAGCAGGCTTAGCGCTTCGCGCAGCGGCGTGGCGCCGGCGCCGTAGCGCTCCTGCAAGGATTCCACCTTCAGTTTCTGGCCGGGCTCCAGTCGACCGTACACGATGTCGTCACGCAGCCGGTCGTGCAGGGCTGTGGTCTGGGTCGTCGTATTTCGCATCAGGGTCCGCCGTTTGGTCCGATCACCTTATGCCGCCAGCGCAAGAGTCTGTCAACAAATCTCCAGATTTTCTTTTTTATACATATTTGTTGCGAATGTGGAGAAATGGCGTTAAGGCCTTTCAGCCAAGAGGAGCTTGCCATGACCTTCCCCCACGCAAACCCGACGCCGCCTTTCAACATCACGCGCGCTAGCCATCTGGTGCTGGCGGTCGCCGATCTGGATGCAAGCGAGCGGTTTTATAGCGAGGTAATCGGACTGGTCGTGTCTGCGAAGGAGAAGGATACGGTATTCCTTCGCGGGGTCGAGGAGAGCGCTCACCACAGTCTGACCCTGCACCGCGCGGCTGATCGCGCGACTTGCCTGCGGCTGGGGTTTCGCGTCGCGACTGACGGCGATCTGGACAAAGCGCACGACTACTTCAATAGCCGGGGCCTTGAGCCGGAATTCGCGACCGCCCCGTTTCAGGCGCGTACGCTGCGCGTCCGCGATCCCCTCGGAATGCCAATCGAATTCGTCGCCAGCATGCCGACTGAACGGCGCATCCATGATCAGCCGCAGCTGCAGAAGGGAGCGGCCGGGCTGCGTTTCGATCATACGCAGATTCTCGCCCCCAACGTCCAGGAGATCGCCGAATTCTACCTACAGCTGGGCTTCCGCATATCAGACTGGTTCGTCGACAAGGAGACGGACGAGGCGCCGCTCGGCATTTTCATGTACCGGAAGAGCAATCCGCACGACATCGTCTTCCTGACCCGCCCAGGCCCCGTCCTTCACCATTTCGCTTATGTCGTGCAGGACGCCAACCAGCTATTTCGCGCGCTGGACACCGTTGGGAATACCGGCTGGGCGAGTGCGTTGGAACGCGGGCCGGCACGGCACGGCGAGGGCCACGCGCTCTACGTCTACTTCCGCGATCCCGACGGCCATCGTGTCGAGATCATGACTCCACCCATCCAGATGGGCGATCTCGACGACCATCCGCAGCGTTGGCACAAGGGAAACCGCCATTCCTGGGAATATCCCGCGCCGAAAAGCTGGCTCTACGAGGCTTCTCCCTTCGATGGTGCGCCGATCAAGGGGCACGGCACGGCGTCCGGGCTCCGCTCTCTGGAGGACGTGCTCGCTGCCCGCCCGCTGAGGCTGCCTGAGTGATGTTCTTGGCAAGCGCATCCAGTTTCGCATATCGCTGCCGGGTGCCTGCAACGCCGGCAGTCACTTCGGTCATTACCCTTCACAAGACGGGTGAAGACGAACAGGCGGCGTTGTCCTTGGCCGAACGGATTTTCCCCGATGCCGCGGTAATCGCGCCGCGTGGAGACGTTGAGGAAGGGACGCGCCTTCGATTTTTCGCGCGGGCGCCGGACGGGTTGTTCGACCGGGAAGGCTGGGCGCGTGCCGGACGACGGCTGGTGGATTTCGCTGAAGATATATGCAGACCAGGGGAGAGGAGAAGTCCTCTTCTTTTCGGGGTGTCGCATGGAGCGAACACGGCGCTTGCAGCACTTGTCACCGACCCGCTGCGCTTTTCCGGCGCCTTGCTGATCCGTCCTGCTCCCCTGCCGAAGAATACCAGCGCGCCGGATATGTCAGGGCTTCCGATCTTGTTGATCTCGGGGAGCAAGGACCGAACCGTCCCGCTGGAACAAAGTGAGGGTCTGGTTGCGGTCTTGTCGGACGCTGGCGCGAGAGTCGAACGAGAGATTGTCGTTGCAGGCCATCAGGTGGACGAAACAGACATCTCGCTCGCGCGGACATGGTGGAGCACGCGTGCTGAAGCAGGCGCCAACGCAACCGGTGAAGGATCGTGAGATGCTGATGTCGTCCGCAGTGAAGGTCAAGCCGACCGATCCGGCGCCAAAAAAACTGATCGAGCTTTCGGGGGTTTCGGTCACGCTCGGCGGGAGGACGATCCTGACCGACGTCGATCTCGATATCGCAGACGGAGAAATCCTCTGCGTCGTCGGCGGCTCAGGAACTGGAAAGACCACCTTACTGCGCGCGATCGCGGGCCTTGTACCGGCCAGCAAAGGAGCGATTGCAGTTGCCGGAGAACCCGTGCGCGCGCCAAGGCAAGATGTTGCCGTTGTTTTTCAGGACTACGGCAAAGCTCTTCTTCCCTGGCGGACGGCTTACGCGAACGTCGCACTTGCACTGGAGGCGAACAAGACGCCTCGAAAAGAACGGAAGGAGATCATCCATGGGCTGCTCGACAAGGTCGGGTTGGGCGGACATTCCGAAAAATACCCGTCAGAACTCTCGGGTGGCATGCAGCAGCGCCTGCAGATAGCCCGCTGTCTGGCACAGCGACCCTCCGTGCTTCTGATGGACGAGCCGTTCGGCGCGCTGGATGCAATGACCCGGCAGGACCTGCAGGACGAGATGCTGCGTATCGCGGCTACCGGCGACATGACAATCTTCTTCGTCACGCACGACCTGGAGGAAGCCGTCTATCTCGGCGACCGTGTCATCGGGCTGGCGCCCGATCCCGGACGCATCGGCATCACCGTCGACGTGGATCTGCCGCGGCCCCGCAACCAGCTCACCACCCGGGAAGATGGGACGTTCCTGCAGCGGCGGCGTGAACTGTTCGATTTCATACAGGAAACCGAGAAGTGACAACCGTTGCAACCGATCGGCCCGCCGAGATGAACTGCGCTGTCAATCATGGCATGCGGTTCCCGAAGGGCGTCGTCGTGCCTGTATTGCTGATCGCGCTCGCCGAAGCGGCCTTCAGGCTGGCCGGCTTCCGCAGCGACAGTATCGCCCCTCCGAGTGTCGTTGCGGTGGACCTGTATCGCGGCTTGCTCGACGGACAGATCCTGGAGGCGACCAGGACGACATTGGTCGCCGCTTTTTCCGGCCTGTTGATCGGCGGGCTTCTTGGTCTCACGATGGGCGTGTTGCGCGCGACGTTCCGCCGCCTCGATCAGTTGCTCGAAGTGACGACCGAAACGATCAGGCCGATCCCTTCTATTGCGATATTGCCGGTCGCCATCCTGATCTTCGGATTCGGTTACAGCCTTGAGATCTCGCTGGTCTCGCTGAGCTGCATATTTACGACATTCATTCTGACGCGCGCGGCAGTGCTGGGCGTTGATCGGCGGATGCTGGAAGTCGGCCTGGTCCTGCGGCTGAATCTGTGGGACCGGATGCGCAAGCTTATCCTTCCGGCTGCCTTCCCCCGGATCTTTGTCGCGTTTCGATGGGCGACGAGCCTTTCTCTGATCGTTGCGGTCACGACCGAGATCGCCGCGAACCCGATCGGTCTGGGTTCCGCGATGATGATGGCGCAACAGTCTCTCAACCCAGGCCTGACGGTCGCCTATCTCGTATGGATTGGCTTCGTCGGCTGGCTACTCAACTTCCTCCTGATCAAAGTTCAGCGGCGGTATTTCGCTCGCTTCTCCACCAGCGCATTGGACGAAAAATGAAAGATCCGATCTGGCTCGCCGCCAGCTTCTTCTTCGCCGTCCTCGTTGTCGCGCTCTGGCAGATTCAGGCCGATTTCGGCTGGATTTCGAGGATCTATCTGCCAAGCCCGGTCGCGACCTGGGACGCGCTGGTCAAAGGCTTCGAAAGCGGCGTCCTTGGAATGCGCACTCTCGCCACGATTGAGCGCATGATTTACGGCTGGCTTTTCGCCTCTCTGGCCGGAATCGCGCTCGGATCGCTTATCGGAAGTTCGAAGGCCGCCCGCGAATATCTCCAGCCCATGCTGGAATATCTACGCCCGATGCCAGCCGCCGCGCTGATTCCTGTAGCCATTCCAATCCTGGGCCTGACCGAGCAGATGGTGCTGTCGGTGACCGCTTTTGCCGCTCTGTGGCCGACGCTTCTCGGCACGATCCACGGCTTCGCCTCGGTGGAGGAACGGCTTGTGGAAGTGACTCGTGTCCTCAGGCTTTCGCGCCTGGCTTACATTTTCAAGATCGCGCTGCCGAATGCGCTGCCTGACATCCTCGCCGGTATGCGCCTTAGCCTGACCTACGCCCTGATCCTGGCCGTGGTCGGCGAAATGCTGACCAGCCGCGAGGGGCTCGGAAGCTTCATTTTGAATGCCTCGCGCTTCTATCAAGCGCCGAATGTCTTCGCCGGCGCCGCTCTGCTCGGTCTAATCGGCTATCTCACGACTGTGTTGATGAATCTCGCCGAACGGCGGCTGCTTCGCTGGAGAGTTGGAAACTAGGTCTCACCAAGGGAGGAAAATGCATGAGAATCCTGACTGCATTGTGCATCGCGCTCGGCCTGACGGTTGGCGCGCAAGCACAGGAAAAAACCAAAATCACCCTCGGCTATACGGGTGTCATCGACTATCTCGGAGCCTATGTGGCGGCCGATCAGGGAATCTTCGAAAAGCACGGCCTCGACGTCACCATGCAGGTCATGCCGAACGGTGGTGCGATCCCTCCGGGCCTGCTGAGCGAGAGCCTGCAGATCGGCGCGCTCACCGCCCCGTCGGTGATCCAGGCCAAGGCCGCCGGCATCCCGCTGAAAATCATCACCGGCGGCACCGTGGTAACCAAGGCCAACCCCAACGGCACCGTCATCGTGCGAACCGGCGTGGATGTTAAGAGCGCCAAGGACCTCGAAGGCAAGCGCGTCGGCACTGGCGGCATCGGAAGCTACTTCAACGTACTCATGCAGCAATGGCTGATCGACAACGGCGCCGATCCCGCCAAGGTGTCGGTCATCGAAGTGCCGTTCAGCCAGATGACCGACGTCCTGCGCAGCGGCCAGATCGACGCCGCAACGGTCGGCCATCCGTATTGGGACAGGATGGAGACCGAGGGCATCGGCAAGAGCTTCGTCCCCTTCACGGGTGAGTTCTCGGACGGTCTTCTCTCCAACATCTATGTCGTGACCGAAGACTACATCGCCAAGAATCCCAAGGTTCCGGGGGCCTTCAGCGCCGCCATCGAGGAAGCAAACCAGCTTATTGAAGCCCATCCGGATCAGGCTCGGGAGAGCGCAGCGAAGTTCCTGAAGCTGCCGGCTGACGCGTTGGCCGCCTTGCCACTGTCGAACTATCGCACTGAGGTGACAACGGAACAGATCAAGCAGTGGAACGATATCATGCACGGCCAGAAGCTCATCGATCCAGATATTGACCCCGCAAGCGTCCTTCTGAAGTAGCCTGGCGTCAACCGTGGGCGGCTGGCAGGCCGCCCAATGGTCCTGGAGACATTCTAATGCATATATTAGGCGTGCCGGGAAGCCTCCGCAAAGGCTCGTGGAACAGGACGTTGCTACAGGCAGCGGTTCAGTTGCTTCCTGTTGGTGTAACAATCAGCATTCATGAAATTGCAGGTTTCCCTGAATATAATGAGGATGTTCGAGCTGAGGGATTGCCCGAGATCGTAGCTCGCTTCCAGAATGCTATTGCTGCTGCCGACGGGCTACTGTTCGTGACCCCCGAATACAATCGCTCAATTCCGGGCGTTTTGAAGAACGCCGTCGATTGGGTGTCAAGGCCGCCCAATCAGCCGTTCGACGGCAAGCCGGTCGCGATAATGGGCGCTAGCCGCGGCCGGCTCGGCGCCATCATGGCAAATCATCATCTTCGCCAGATCCTGACGTACCTGAACGCCCAGATCGTGAATGGCCCTGAAGTCCTTGTCGGCGAAGCCGCATCGAAGTTCGATGACGAGGGAAACCTCATTGACGAGCAAACGCGTGAATTCGTGGCCGATCAGCTTCAAAAGCTCGCACAGTTCGCAAGGAAGCTGAAAGGCTGATATGACGCGAAGGGCGATGTCACTTTAACTTCGGTCTGGGCGTGCCGAGGCCGTTCTGCCTCGCCGATTGATTTTCAGGCCATGGTTTCCGTTACAGCTTTCCACTCTGCGATCGCTTGGAGGCGGTGCAGGTGA
>Ga0164243_10004308_pt1 | contig 22388 bp, 24 predicted proteins | sample OricompcompostOP_FD_108781 | JGI IMG/M metagenome (GOLD analysis project Ga0164243, IMG submission 108781) | Organic Plus compost microbial communities from Emeryville, California, USA - Original compost - Organic plus compost (OP) | ecosystem: Engineered > Solid waste > Mixed feedstock >...
CGCCGGTACCACGCCCAGCTGCCCTCGACCCGCAGCCACGCCGCGCGCCAGGAACCGACGACCCTGCCCGTGGAGGCCACAGTGTTCAGCGGGACACCCGCACCCGGTCGCCCGCCGTGATCGGGGCTGTCGCGATTGTCGATCACGTCATGCTCCTGTCAGTCCACCAGCGTTCTGCCGGTGAGCCGGAGGAACACGTCCTCCAGGCTGCTGCGGCGGACGAGGCTGGACACCGCACGCACCCCGCGCGCGTGCACCTGCTCCAGCGCCGCCTCGCCGGCGTGCGTGTACAGCAGCAGGCGGTCGGGCAGGACTTCGGTGCGCTCGGCCAGATCGGCGACCTTGTCCACCGGCGCCTGCTCCCCTGGCGGGAACCGTAGCTCCAGCACCTCGCGCGTGGAGTACCGGGAAATCAGGTCCGCGGGCGAGCCCTCGGCCACGATCCGGCCGTCGTCCATGACAACGAGCCGGTCGCACAGCTGCTCCGCCTCATCCATGTAATGCGTCGTGACGATCAGCGTGACGCCCTGCGCCTTGAGCCGGAACAGCCTGTCCCACAACAGATGCCGGGCCTGCGGGTCGAGCCCGGTGGTGGGCTCGTCGAGCAGCAGCAGCTCCGGATCGTTGACCAGCGAGCGCGCGATGGTCAGCCGCCGCTTCATCCCGCCGGACAGTGGCTCGACCTCGGTGTCGGCGCGTTCGGTGAGCTGCGCGAACTCCAGCAGTTCGACGGCCCGGCGGCGCACCTGCGCCCGCGACAACCCGAAATACCGCCCGTACACCTGCAGGTTCTGCCGGACGGTCAGCTCGTTGTCGAGATTGTCCTGCTGCGGCACCACGCCCAGCCGCGCACGAATCTGCGGGCCGTGCGTGTCCGGATCCATGCCCAGCACTTCGAGAGCGCCGTCCGAGCGCGGCGACACGGACGCGATCATGCGCATGGTGGAGGATTTCCCGGCGCCGTTGGGCCCGAGGAAGCCGAACGCCTCCCCGCGCCGGACCTCGACGTCGATCCCCCTGACGGCCTCGAAGTCGCCGAACCGCTTCACCAGCGCCTTGGCCCGGACCAATGTCGGTTCCTCGTCCACGATTGCCACAGTAGGACTGGGTACCGACAGAAATCGATCGGTTTACCGCGCTCCCGCGAGTTCACGGGTCAGCGCCGAGGCCGCCGTGCGGACCGCGGGCGCCAGCCGTTCCAGGTCCATCCGCGCCGCGCTGCCGGTGATCGAGATCGCGGCCATCAGCCGCCGTCGGCTGTCGAAGACCGGCGCCGCCACGGCCGACACGCCGACCTCCGATTCCTCGCTTTGCACGCCGTAGCCCCGTTCCTGCGCACGCGCCAGTTCCTTGCGCAGCAGACCGGGCAGCACGATCGTGCGCGGCGTGCGGCGGGCCAGCCCCGCGGCGGCGACGCGCGCGAAGTACTCGGGCGGGCCGAGCGCGAGGAACAGCTTGCCGGTCGCGGTGCAGTGCACCGGCATCCGCGAGCCGACGCGGGAACAGATCGGGGTGGACCGGTGTCCGGTCACCTTCTCCAGGAACAGGGTATGCGCGCCGTCGGGCACGGCGAGGTGGATGTTCTCGTGCGTCGACTCGTACAGATCCTGCAGGTACGGCATCGCGGCGTCCCGCAGCTCGCGGCGCCGCGGCACGCGCTGCCCCAGTTCGAACAGTTTCATCGAAAGCCGGTAGCACTGCCCCGCGCGTTCCAGCCCGCCCCAGCGAACCAGCTGCCCGGCCAGCCGGTGCGCGGTCGCCTTCGGCAAGCCCGTGCGGGCCGACAGTTCGGCGAGGGTGAGTTCGGTGTCGGCCGAGGTGAACGCGTCGAGCAGTAACAGCCCACGCGCGAGCACGGATCTGGGCAAATCGCCAACGCCGGCGGTCATGGGGTGATGCTGCACCGGATGGGTCCGGGGCGCAATGATCGTGATCGATCCGCGCCCCGGACCGGAGTAATCCCTACAGGTCGGGGAACCAGAGCTTGAGTTCCCGCTCGGCCGACTCCGGCGAGTCCGAGCCGTGCACCAGGTTGTACTGGGTTTCCAGGGCGAAGTCGCCGCGCAGGGTGCCGGGGGTGGCCTTCTCCACCGGGTCGGTGCCGCCGGCGAGCTGACGGAACGCCGTGATGGCGCGCGGCCCCTCGACGGCGAGCGCGACGACCGGGCCGGAAGTGATGAACTCCAGCAGATCGCCGAAGAACGGCTTGTCCTTGTGCTCGGCGTAGTGCTCCTCGGCCACCGAGCGCTCGACGTTGCGCAGCTCCAGCGCGGCCAGGGCCAGGCCCTTGCGCTCGATGCGCGAGATGACCTCACCCACGAGGCCACGCTTCACGCCATCGGGCTTGACCAGGACCAGCGTGCGTTCACTCACGGCTTTCGTTACCTCTCAAATTCAATGCTGTCGGTGTGAGAAGGGTAACGGGCTTAGCTGCGCTTGGGACGCAGGGTGGTCGACCACAGCGACGCGCCCGTCCCGTCGCGGAGATCCACCCGCAGTTCACCGCTCGCGCCGTCGACGTTCAGCTCGCCGAAATGCTGGAAACCCTCCAGCGGCGAGGTGTTCGCGACGGGCGGCGCGTGCACGAAAACCGCTTGCGGCCCAAAGGTTCCGTCCAGCTTGTTGGGACCGAACGCGCCCGCGTGCAGCGGACCGGACACGAATTCCCAGAACGGGTCGAAATCGCCGACCGCGGCGCGATCCGGCGAGTAATGGTGCGCGGCGGTGTAGTGCACGTCGGCCGTCAGCCATACGACGTTGCGCACCTTGCGGCGGGAGATCTCACGCAGCACCCAGGCGAGTTCCGCCTCGCGACCGGCGGGCGCGCCGGGCAGCGCGTTGGCGACGCCCTCGATGCCGGTGCCGTCCGGCACGATGAGCCCGATCGGCAGGTCCGCCTGCACGATCTTCCACGTCGCGGTGCTGCGCGCGAGAGCGTCGGTGAGCCACTTCGCCTGCTCGGTGCCAAGAATGTGGCCGGGCTTGCTCTGATCGGCGGTGTTGGCGTCCTTGTAGGTACGCATGTCGAGGATGAAGATCTCGAGGTGCTTGCCGTAGCGGAAGCTGCGGTACACGCGGCCGTCGACGGCGCGCTTCTCGTCGATCGGCTGCCACTCGTGGAAGGCCTGGAACGCACGCTGGGCGAGCACGTCCACCCGCTTCTCGGTGTACTGCGGCAGGTCGAGGATCTCGCCGGGGTACCAGTTGTTGGTGACCTCGTGGTCGTCCCACTGCACGTAGCTCGGCACGGCGGCGAGGAACGCCTTCACGTTGTCGTCGAGCATGTTGTAGGCCCACTGGCCGCGGTACTCGTCGAGGGTTTCGGCGACCTTCGACTTCTGCGGGGTGACGATGTTGCGCCACACGCGGCCGTCGGCCAGCGTGACCTTCTCCTGCAGCGGGCCGTCGGCGTAGACGGTGTCGCCACTGTGCAGGAACAGGTCGGGTTCGCGGGCGGCCATCGCGGCGTACGGGGTCATGCCGCCGATGTCGGGGTTGATGCCCCAGCCCTGGCCGACGACGTCGCCGGACCACAGGATGCGCACGTCCTCGCGACCGGTGGGCGCGGTGCGCAGGCGGCCGGTCAGCGGCTCGCTCGTGGTGCGGCCGTCGAGGGATTCGGCGGTGACCCGGTAGTGCAGTTCGGTGCCCGCGGGCAGGCCGGGGACGCGGAGTTTGCCGGTGCCACCGGTGTCCGGGGTGAGCAGCGGGCCGCGCAGGCGGCGGGCGCCGGTGAACTTCTCGTCGCGGGCGATCTCGACGATCATGCGGGACGGCTGGTCGGCCCTGGTCCAGACGATCGCGGAGTCGGTGGTGACGTCGCCCGACTGCACGCCGTGTGTCAGGACGGGGCGGTTGCCACGGACCAGCGCGGCGGCCGAGGGGAAGCCCCCGAGCGAGGCGGCGGCGAGCACGCCCGCGCCCATGGCGCCGGTTCTGAGGAGGGTTCGGCGAGTCTGTTCGGTCATGCCCCGGTTTCTATCCCCCGATCGGGGCGGCTTGACCAACTTCTGTTGTCCGCCGGGTGAATCCCGCGCGCTGAACGTCAGTCCTGCTGTTGCTGGCTGGGCAACGTGCCCGCCGCCATCCGGCGGGCCACATCCCGCCGCAACCACAGTGCCCACAGCCAGAACGCGAGGAACAGCAGGCCGATCACGCCGATCGCGACCGTGCTGACGAAGAACGCGATCAGCGCCACCTGCAGCACGAGGATCACCGGCACGATCCACGAGCGCCGCAGCAGACCGCAGCACAGCACGAGGGCCACCGCGATCGCGATGACCGACCAGCCCGCCACGGTGCCGACGCCACCGCCGAGCCGCGCGACCACCGGCACGGCGAGGCCGACCGTGATCGCCTCCATGATCAGGGCACCGGCCATCACACCGCGGAAGGACTTCATCGGGTCCTTCGCCGGCGGCCGGGGGCTCTCCTCGGTCATCGTGCCTCCCGTCATGCCGGTTCCTTTCCGAACAGGGTGCGGGCCTCGCCCGCCGTCACGACGGAGCCCGTGACCAGCACACCACCGCCGGCGAGCGGCTCGTCGCCCGCGCCGACCTCCTCGACCAGCGCGACGGCGGCCTCCACCGCCGAGTCCAGCGTGGGCTCGGCGACCACCCGGTCCTCACCGAAGATCGACAGCGCCAGCTCGTTCAGCTCGTCCAGCGGCATCGCCCTCGGCGAGCTGTTGCGGGTCACCACGATCTCCGAGGCGACCGGTTCGAGTGCTTCGAGGATGCCGCGCGCGTCCTTGTCCTGCATCGCGCCGACCACCGCGACGAGCCGCCGGAACGCGAACTCCTCGTTGATCGCGGTCGCCAGCGCCTGCGCGCCGTGCGGATTGTGCGCGGCGTCGATCAGCACTGTCGGCGCCGCGCGCACGCGCTCAAGCCGTCCCGGCGTCTCGACCTCGGCGAATGCCTCGCGCACCGCCTCCAGCACCAGCTGTTTGTCCTTGCCCGCACCGAAGAACGCCTCGACCGCGGCGAGCGCGAGCGCGGCATTGTTCGCCTGGTGCACGCCGTGCAGCGGAAGGAAAATCTCGTCGTACACACCGCCGAGGCCCTGCAGGCTCAGCAGCTGCCCGCCGACCGCGATCTCGCGCCGCAGCACACCGAACTCGCTGCCGGCGCGCGCCACGGTGGCGTCCACCTCGACCGCGCGTTCCAGCAATACACGCTGTGCCTCGGGCGACTGCTCGGCGATGACGGCGACGCTGCCGGGCTTGATGATCCCGGCCTTCTCCCCCGCGATCCCGGCGATGTCGCTGCCCAGGTAGTCGACATGGTCGAGGCCGACCGGCGTGATCACGGCGACCTGCGCGTCGGCCACGTTCGTGGCGTCCCAGCGGCCACCGAGCCCGGTTTCGAGTACCGCCACCTCCACCGGCGCGTCCGCGAACGCGGCGAACGCCATGCCGGTGAGCACCTCGAACTTGCTCATCGGGGGACCGCCCGCGCCGTCGACCATCCGCACGTACGGCTCGATATCGGTGTAGACGGACACGTACTTCGAAGCCGGGATGGGCGAGCCGTCGATCGCGATGCGTTCGGTGACCAGCTGCAGGTGCGGACTGGTGTAGCGGCCGGTGCGCAGACCCATCCTGGTGAGCAGCGCGTCGATCATGCGGGCGGTGGAGCCCTTGCCGTTGGTGCCCGCGATGTGCAGCACCGGGTAGGTCTTCTGCGGATCGCCGAGCACGGTCATCAGCGCGTTGACGCGATCCAGCGACGGATCGATCTTGGTTTCCGGCCAGCGCTGGTTCAGCTCCGCCTCGACCCGCATGAGGTCCTGCCGGGCCTGGCGTTCGATCTCCGCGACGTCGACGGTCTCGACGTCCTCGGGGTCGTCGGGCAGCGGTCCGGCCACGAAGTTGTCGCCGCTGGACAGCTCCGCGGGGTAGTCCTCATCCACGGAGCCGAGTCTAGGAGACAGGTCCGTTCTGGCAGGTTGGGACCCATGCCGTTCAACCACAACCACCACTACCACCCGCTGCTGCTGCGCCAGGTGCCCGCGCACGCGAAGACCGCATTGGACGTCGGCTGCGGAACCGGCCTGTTCGCGCGCCGGCTCCACGCGGCCGGGCTTTCCGTGGACGCCATCGACGCGGATCCCGGGGTGATCGAAGCGGCGCGCGCGCTGGGTCCCGGCGACATCGTCTTCCGGCACGAGGACGTCCGCGAGGCGGATCTGCCCGAGGGCCACTACGACTTCATCTCCTGCCTGGCCTCGCTGCACCACGTGCCGTTCGGCACCGTGACCAGGCTGCGGCGGGCGCTCGCGCCGGGCGGCGTGCTGGCGGTGCTCGGGCTGGCCAAGCCGAGGTCCGCGCCGTATCTGGCGAAGTGGCTGCTCGCCGCGCCGCCGCTGAACCTGGCCGCCCGGCTGCTGGTCGCGACCGGTGAGCGGGTCAACGGTGGTCCGGACCTGATCCCGGAAGCTCCGGTCGGGGACTGGAGCATGACGACGACCGAGCTACGACGCGAGGCGGCCGGGTTGCTGCCGGGCAGCACGATGCGGCCGCTGACCTTCTGGCGGTACCTGCTGACGTACCGCCATTTAGAGTGAGCGCGTGGATGCGATGCGGCTCGGCGCGTTTGTGGAGACCTATGCCGGGAGCGGTTCGCCGGTCGGGGTCAAGGACCTGATCGACGTGCGGGGCCAGACGGTCCGCAGCGGCACTCCCGGGCTGACGCATCACGTGGCCGCCGAGGACGCGACGTGCTGGGCGCGGCTGCGTGCCGCCGGGTACTTCGCGATGGGCCGCACCAGCGTGCCCGAGCTGGCCTGGTCGGTGCGCACCCCGGGCTGCGGCAACCCGTGGGATCCGGCGCGGGACGCGGGCGGGTCGAGCGGTGGTTCCGCCGTCGCCGTGGCCACCGGCGCGGTGCCCGTCGCGCTCGGTACCGACACCGGCGGCTCGATCCGGATTCCGGCCGCGCTGTGTGGTGTCGCGGGGCTGCGCCCGACGCAGGGCAGCGTGCCGATGGACGGGATCACGCCGATCGCGCCGTCCATGGACACGGTCGGCCCGCTGGCGCTGACCGCGCGCGAATGCCTGCGGCTGCACGAACTCATGAGCGGCGCGGCCCCGGCCGCACCCTCGACCGTGGCGGGCCTGCGGGTGGGCTGGCCGTCGGCGCTGTGGGGCGACAAGATCGATCCGGGTGTGCTGCGGCTCGTCGAGGAGGCCGCGCAGACCCTGCACGACGCCGGCGCCTCGATCGTCGACATCGAACTGCCCATCGCCCGCCGTCACGCACGGGTTGCGGGATACACGACGATGCTCTACGAGTCGGCCCAGCACTGGTGGGGCCCCTACCAGAACAACCCGGACGGACTCGCCGGGCGTGCGATCGGCTTGCTGCGCCAGGGTTCCGAAGTGTCCACTTCGGACTACGAGACCGCCAGGCAGCACGCGGCGGAGATCCGGGACGAGGTGGACGCGGCCTTCGGCGAGGTGGACACCCTGCTGCTGCCGACCGTTCCGGTGACGGCCGCGCCACTGGACTGCGCGACCGTGCGCGTCGGGGACCGGGACGAGGACATCGAGAACGCCTACTACCGGCTCACCGCGCTCGCCGCCGTCAGCGGGCATCCCGCGCTGTCGGTACCGGCCGGGCTCAGCGACGGGCTGCCGGTCGGCGCGCAGATCGTCGGGCCGCGGGGCCAGGAGGCGCTGGTGTGCCTGCTCGGCGAAATCATCGAAAGCGGACAGTCCGCCCGCGATCTCGCCCGTCGCCGCCATCCCACCGGGTGAAAACCGCGGGACGCCACCCGAACGGCGGCGGCAACGGCTTCGGCGAGCTACTAGGAAGAAATCATGCGTGCTCGCCGGGGCCTGATCGTCGCCGTTCTCACTCTGTGCACCGTGCTCGGCTCGGCGCTCACCGCGTCCGCGTCGGTCCCCAGGCTCGACTACGTCGCGCTCGGTGACTCCTACACGGCCGGTCCGCTGATCCCGCTGCCCCGGTTCGATCCGTTCGGCTGTTTCCGGTCCACGAGCAACTATCCGGCGCAGCTGGCGGCGCGCCTGAAGGTGCGCTCGTACGTCGACGTCAGCTGCAGCGGCGCGGACACCGGCGACATGACCGCGCCGCAGAGCATCTCGCTGGGCAGCAATCCGCCGCAGCTCGACGCGCTGCGCGAGAGCACGGATCTGGTCACGCTCGGCATCGGCGGCAACGACTACGGCGTGTTCGGCTCGATCATCGGCACGTGCCCCGGCCTGCGGGAGTCCGATCCGACGGGCAATCCGTGCCAGCGGCATTTCACCGTGGACGGCGTCGACACGCTCAAGGCCGCCATCGCGCGGACCCAGGACAACATCACGAAGGTGCTCGCGGAGATCCACGCCCGCGCGCCGCACGCGAAGGTGCTGGCGATCGGCTATCCCCGTATCGCCCCGCCATCGGGCACCTGCCCGGACATCCTGCCGTTCGCCGACGGCGATTACGCCTGGTTGAACAGCGTGGAGGAGGCGCTCAACGACGCCGTGGCGGGCGCGGTCGCCGACGATGGCGATGCGTCCTATGTGGACACTTTCACGCCGTCCCGAGGGCACGACGCGTGTGCCGCCGAACCGTGGATCAACGGCAAGGACACCAAGCTCTACGCCGCCGCGTCCTATCACCCGTTCTTCGCCGGGATGGCAGGCGTCGCGGGCATCATCTACGAGAAGCTGCGCTGACCCGCGGGGCGAACGCCACGAGCCGGTAGACCGGGTCCGCACCGCCGCCGCCCTGGCCGATGCCGGCGAAGGCGGCCTCGCCGGCCGGTCCGAGACCGTGCCGCGCGGCTAGACCGGCCACGAGCCCGAAGTCATCACGACGCCATGGCCCGCTCTTGTCCGCAGGGGATGCTGACGTTCGCCGCGCGGCGGCTGCCCGGCCGCGTCGGCCGGGGCGCCGCGACCCGGCTTCCGTTTCGCCCGGCCGGATCGGCGGCCGCCAGCACGGCACACCGGGCACCGTCGACCCCACTGTCTTCGACCCGAACCTGCCGCCGCTCACCGGTCGAGGGGACTGCTGAGTCACACCCAACTACACAGGCCGGACTCCTCAGTCTAGACTGTGCATATGACCCGCGTTCCGACCGAGGTCGCGCGGCTCGCCGGTGGGCTGCGTGGCGTGATCGGGCAACTGCACCGCCGGTTGCGGCAGGTGGACAACGCCGAAGTGCTCACCCCGTCGCAGTCCGCCGTGCTGGCCCGGCTGCGCCGCGAGGGCCCGCGCACCCAGGCACAGCTCGCCGCCGCCGAACACGTGCGCCAGCAGTCGATGGGCGCCACGCTCGGCGCGCTCGACGAACTGGGCTACCTGCAGCGCACCCGCGACCCGCGGGACGGCCGGCGGGTGCTGATCTCGCTGTCCGATCTCGGCGAGAAGACCGTGCGCGGCGTGCACCAGCACCGCGAGGAATGGCTCGCGCAGGCACTGGTCACCCTCTCGGCCACGGAACGCGAAACCGTCGCCAGGGCGCTCCCCCTGCTCGAGCGCCTGGCCCAGCGCTAAGGAGTGTGAGTACGACGGGGCAGCAAGTCGCCACCCGTGTCCCCACGACGTTCGGCCCGCGCCTGATCACCCCGCTGGTGTCCAGCGCGATCCTCAACCCCATCAACTCCACCCTGATCGCGGTCGCGCTGATCCCGATCGGGCAGGCGTTCGGCGCCGGGCCCGAGCGCACCGCGTGGCTGATCACCTCGCTGTATCTGGCCACCGCGGTCGGCCAGCCTGTCGTCGGCCTGTTCGTCGACCGGTTCGGCGCACGCCGCGTGCTGCTCGCCGGCGCGGCGATCGTGCTGGTGGCCGGGATCGGTGGCCTGCTCGCGTTCTCCCTCGACTGGCTGATCGGCGTGCGCGTCGTGCTCGGCATCGGTACCTGCGCGGGCTTCCCGGCCGCGATGGCCGTGTTGCGCAAACGCGCCGACGCGGCCGGCCAGGGCGTGCCGAGCAGGATCCTGTCGGTGCTGGCGATGTCCTCGCAGACGGTCATGGTGATCGGCCCCACGCTCGGTGGCGCGCTGATCGGGCTGTTCGGCTGGCCGGCGATCTTCGCGGTGAACATCCCGCTCGCCGCGGCCGCGTTGCTGTTCGCCATCTTCTGGGTCCCGCGCGACGACGAGACGACGCCCGGCGAGATGCGCGTGGACGTGCTGGGCATCGTGTTGTTCTCGGCGACCCTGATCGCGGTACTGCTGTTCGTGATGGACCCCTCGGCCGGCGCGCTGTATCTGCTGGGCGTCGCGGCGGTGCTTGGGGCCACGTTCACGGCCGTCGAACTGCGGGCCCGCAAACCGTTCATCGACCTGCGGATGCTCGCCGCGAACACGCCGCTGCTGCGCACCTATCTGCGGCAGGCGCTGGCCTACCTCATCGTGTACTCGATCATGTTCGGCTACGTGCAGTGGCTGGAATCGGCGCGCGGGATGACCGAATCGGGTGCCGGCGCACTGCTGCTGCCGATGTCGGTGGTCGCGGTGCTGGCCGCGGCGGCCTCGGGCAGGCCGACCGGAGTCCGGCTCCGCCTCGTGGTGAACTCGCTGGCATTGCTCGCCGGGTCCGCGTTGCTGTTGTTCGTGGACACCAGCACCTGGCTGGTGGCACTGATCGGCCTCGCCGCGGTGTTCGGACTGGGCCAGGGCCTGACGAGTGTGACGAATCAAACTGCCCTTTATGATCAGGCGCCCGCGGAGGTCATGGGCACGGCCAGCGGGCTGTTCCGTACCGCGCAGTACCTGGGCGCGATCGGCGCGTCTACGCTGATCGCGCTGTGTTTCGGCGCGCACGTGACGTCCACGGGGCTGCACCACCTCGGCCTCACGCTGGTCGTGATCGGCGCGGTGCTGCTCGCGGTGACGATCTTCGACCGGGCACTGCGGCGTGACGGGGGTCGCGCGAAAGCGATCAGCGTCGCAGGATAACGACGTGACACGTAACGCGCCTTCCGAAGACATCGACGAGTCCCGGCTCGAAGTTCACAAGCCCAAGCAATGGGCCGCCGGAATTCCTGGCGTCGCGGTATCGCTGATGCGCGGCGTCGAGCAGATGGGTACCGGCCGGACCGTCAAGGCACTGCGGTTACTCAACCAGCAGCAGGGTTTCGACTGTCCCGGCTGCGCCTGGCCGGAGCCGCAGGAAGCCGACGGCGAGCACCGCAAGCTCGCCGAGTTCTGCGAGAACGGCGCGAAGGCCGTGGCCGAGGAGGCCACGAAACGCCGCGTAGGCCCCGAGTTCTTCGCCCGGCACCCGGTTTCGGAGCTGGCGGGCAAAACGGACTACTGGCTCGGTCAGCAGGGCCGCCTGACGCATCCGATGGTGCTGCGCGAGGGCGCGGCGCATTACGAGCCGATCTCCTGGGACGGCGCGTTCGGACTGATCGCGGACCAGCTGCGCGCACTGTCCACTCCGGACGAGGCGATCTTCTACACCTCGGGCCGCACCAGCAACGAGGCCGCGTTCCTCTACCAGCTGCTGGTGCGCTCGTTCGGCACGAACAACCTGCCGGACTGCAGCAACATGTGTCACGAGTCCTCCGGCGCGGCGTTGTCGGAGGTCACCGGCATCGGCAAGGGTTCGGTGAGCCTCGCCGACATCCACCAGGCCGATCTCATCGTGGTGGTCGGCCAGAACCCGGGCACCAACCATCCCCGGATGCTCTCGGCACTGGAGGAGGCCAAGGGGCACGGCGCGAAGGTCATCGCGGTGAACCCGTTGCCGGAGGCCGGTTTGATGCGGTTCAAGAACCCGCAGAACCCGCGCGGCGTGATCGGCAAGGGCACCGCGCTGGCCGACGAGTTCGCGCAGATCCGGCTCGGCGGCGACCTCGCGTTGTTCCAGGCCATCGGCCATCTGCTGCTGGCGTGGGAGGACGCGGCTCCCGGCACCGTGCTCGACCACGAGTTCATCGACGGCTCGTCGCACGGGTTCACCTCCTACGCCAAGAACCTGCGTGAGATCGACTGGACGGAGATCGACCGCGCGACCGGTCTCGAACGCGAGCAGGTCGTGAAGATCGCGCGGATGATCGCCGAGTCCGAGCGCACCGTCTACTGCTGGGCGATGGGCGTGACGCAGCACCGGCACGCGGTCGCCACCATCGCCGAGATCGCCAACGTGGCGCTGCTGCGCGGGATGATCGGCAAACCGGGCGCGGGCCTGTGCCCGGTGCGCGGGCACTCCAATGTGCAGGGTGACCGCACGATGGGTGTCTGGGAGAAGATGCCCGAGACGTTCCTCGCCGCACTGGAGTCGGAGTTCGGCATCCCGGTGCCGCGCCAGCACGGTTTCGACACCGTCGACGCGATCCGCGCGATGCGGGACGGCGGCGGCAAGGTGTTCCTCGGGATGGGCGGCAACTTCGCCGCGGCCACCCCTGATTCGGAGCTGACCGAGCGCGCGCTGCGCTCGTGCGAGCTGACCGTGCACGTGTCCACCAAGCTCAACCGGTCGCATGTGGTGCACGGCAAAACGGCGCTGATCCTGCCCACGCTGGGCCGCACCGAGGCCGATGTGCAGTCCGGTGGCGAGCAGTTCGTGACGGTCGAGGACTCGATGTCGGCGGTGCACACCTCGCGCGGGCGGCTGAAGCCGGCGAGCCCGCAGCTGCTGTCCGAGGTCGCGATCATCTGCCGCCTGGCGCGGAAGCTGTTCGGCGACGAGCACGCGGTGCCGTGGCGCGAGTTCGAGGCCGACTACGACAAGATTCGCGACCGGATCGCGCGCGTGGTGCCCGGCTGCGAGGACTACAACACGCGGGTACGGCAGCCGGACGGTTTCGTGCTCCCCCACCCGCCACGGGACACGCGGGAGTTCCGCACGGACACGGGGAAAGCGAACTTCACGACCAGCGAGCTGGAGTACCCGCGCGTGCCGGACGGGCGGCTGTTGTTGCAGACGCTGCGCAGCCACGACCAGTACAACACCACGATCTACGGCCTGTCCGACCGTTACCGCGGCATCGAGGACGCGCGGCGCGTGGTGCTGGTGCACGCCAAGGACCTGGCGGAACTCGGGTTCTCCGACGGCGAGCTGGTCGACCTGGTGTCCGAATGGGAGGACGGCAGCGAGCGCCGCGCGGAGGCGTTCCGTGTGGTGGCCTACCCGACAGCCCGTGGCTGCGCCGCGGCGTACTTCCCCGAGGCGAACTCCTTGGTGCCACTGGATTCCGTCGCGAAGAAGTCCAACACCCCGGTGTCCAAGGCGGTCGTGCTGCGGCTGGAGCGCCGCGGTTAGAGGTCGATGACGACCTTGCCGTGTACGTGGCGCCCGGCCTGGAGCTCGACGGCGGCGCGGATTTCCTCGACCGGGAAGTGCGCCGCGATCGGGACCCGGAGCCGGCCGGCCGCGACGTGCCCGGCGATCTCCTCCAGCGCGCCCTCGGGGGCGGTGGCGCCGTTCGCCGCCGTGATGCCGTCGAGCTGGGCGGCGATAGTGGCGATGCGCTCGTCGGGCACGCCGAGTCCGCGGGCCGCCAACGCCGTGTCCGTCCCGTGCAGGTCCATCGCCGCGGTGACGCCGTCCGGAGCCAGCGCCCGGACCCGGTCGACCAGGCCATCGCCGTAGGTGACCGGTTCGGCTCCGAGTGCGCGCAGGGCATCGGCCGAGGTCGCCGAGCCCGTCCCGATCACACGTGCGCCCGCGAGACGCGCGAGCTGGACCGCGAACACGCCGACCCCGCCGCCCGCGCCACCGATCAGCACCGTGTCAGCCGGACCCGGTTTGACTACGGCCAGCGCCGCGGCCGCCGTGCGGCCCGCGATGGTCAGGGCGGCCGCGGTGCGATCGTCGACGCCGTCCGGGGTGCGGTGCGCCTCACCGCCCGCCGCGATGGTGCCCGCCTCGTCCACGAGGACGTAGTCGGCGACCGCACGGGACATGGCGCCGCCGAACACCCGGTCACCGGCCGCGAACTCGCGCACGCCGTCCCCGATCTGGTCCACCACGCCGGCATAGTCGGTGCCGAACCCGCACGGCAGGCTCAACCCGAATCGCGCGGCGGTCTCCGCGTCCGAGGTCATGAACCAGTCCATCGGATTCAGCCCGGCCGCGGTGACCCGCACGCGCAGCTGTCCCGCCCCGGCCTGCGGCAGATCCACCTCGCGGACGCGCAAGGCCTGCGGTCCGCCGAACGTCTCGAACTGGACCGCCCTGCTCAGTTCCTTCATGCTCAACCCTTGTCCCCTGGAAACGGACTACGCTCCGTTTGTACGATCTAATCTAGCACAAGTGGAGCGTGATCCGTTTTGGCTGCCGCGAAGACCCGCCGACCGCGCGCGGACGCGGCCCGCAACCGTCAGCAGTTGCTGGACGTGGCGAGCCGCATGTTCGCCTCCGCCGAGGCCGAGCCGTCAATGCGCGCGATCGCCAGTGAAGCCGGGGTCGGCATCGCCACGCTCTACCGGCACTTCCCCACCCGCGAATCGCTGGTCGACGCGGTCTACCAGGACCAGGTCTCGCGCCTGACCACCGGTGCCCGTGAGCTACTCGCCCAGCTCGACCCGCCCGCGGCGTTGCGCCGCTGGATGGACCTGTTCGGGGACTGGGTCGCGACCAAGAACGGGATGCTCGGCACGCTGCTCGCGATGATCGAATCGGGCGAGATCGCCCACGCGCACACCAGGACCGAGCTGCTGGAGGCCATCGACGGCATTCTCGACGCCGGCCGCGCGAGCGGGGAACTCCGCGGCGACGTCCCCGCCGGAGACATCGCCGCCGCGCTCATCGGGATCTTCACCGTGGCCGGTTCGCCCGAGCACGAAGCGATGGCGGGTCGCCTGCTGGACCTGCTGATGGACGGACTCCGGCCCGAGGCTAGGTCCGCAGGTAAGAAGCGCCGTTGAGGTCGAGAATGGCGCCGGAGGCCCAGGACGAGCCGGGGTCCGCGAGGTAGACGATGGCGTCGGCGTTCTCCTCCGGCCGGGCCACCCGGCCGAACGGGCTCTGCGCGCGCAGGGCGTCGCCGCGCTCGCCGGTCAGCCAGTCCGCGACACGGTCGGTCGCGATGAAGCCCGGCGCCACGGACGCGACGGCGATGCCGTGTGGCGCAAGGGAAACCGCGAGCGACTGACCCAGCGAGTGCAGCGCGGCCTTCGTCGCGCCGTACGCGGGGTGATCGGGTTCGCCGCGGAAGGCGCCACGCGAGCCGACGTTGACGATGTGGCCCTGCGCGCCGCGATCGATCATGTGCCGGGCCACGCAGTAGGTCACGTCGGCGGCGCCGAGCAGGTTCACCGCGACCGTCTGCCGCCAGACCTGGTGCCAGTGCTCGAAAGTCGAGTCCGCGACGGGGTGCGCGTTGTCCGTCGTGGTGACCACGGCGGCGTTGTTGACCAGCACGTCCACCCCGCCCAGTGCTTCCTCGGCGGTGTCGGCGATGTGCCGCGCGTCCGTGGTGATGTCGCCGCGAATCAGGGCATGTCCCTTACCTGGCAAGGATTCCAGGGTCCGCTCAGCCTCGGCCTGGCTGGAGTTGTAGTGCACCGCGACACGATCGCCCCGCTCGGCGAACTTCCGCGCGACGGCACGGCCGAGCCCGGCGGCCCCGGTGACCAGAACGCCCCGGCTCATTTGGCGAACAGCTGCGACTCGTCGCGGAAAGCCTTGAACTCCAAGGCGTTTCCGGCCGGATCGTGCAGGAACATCGTCCACTGCTCCCCCGGCTCGCCCGCGAACCGCTGGTACGGCTCGATCACGAACTCGGTCCCGGCGGCGCGGAGCCGGTCCGCCAGCTCGTGAAAGTCCTCGATAGACAGGATGAGCCCGAAATGCGGCACGGGCACGTCGTGCCCGTCGACCGGGTTGCGGCCGGATTCGTTGCGCGCGCCCGGCACGACGTGCGTGACGACCTGGTGGCCGTGGAAGTTCCAGTCCACCCATGCCGTGTCGGAGCGCCCCTCCGGCAGGCCGAGCACACCGCCGTAGAACTCGCGGGCGCGGCCGAGGTCGTCGACCGGGATGGCCAGGTGGAATCCGGGGCGCGTCATGGTGGCTCCTTCCGTCGGACCGGGCGGCACCAGCTTGACCCGGCGCATGTCCGAATGTCAACATTCGGACATGTTGCAGCCGGCGCAGCGCCGAGGGCTCGCCGAGGAGGCGGCCGACCGCGTCCGCGAGGAGATCTTCGCCGGGCGGATCGCCCCGGGCAGCGCCCTGCGTGAGGTCGAACTGGCGGCGTCGTTGCAGGTCAGCCGCGGTTCGGTGCGCGAGGGCCTGACCATGCTCGAACGCGAGGGGCTCGTGCGCAGCGTGTGGCACAAGGGCACCCGGGTCATCGACCTCACCGAGGAGGACGTCGAGGAGGTCTACGCCGTGCGCGCCGCGCTGGACCGGCTCGCCGCCACGACGGCCGCGACCCGCGCGACGGACGAGCAGCTCGCCGAACTGGACCGGCTGGTGGCGGAAATGGCCACCGAGAACGACGGCCTGCGCCTGCTACCGCTGGATCTCGCGTTCCACGAGGTCATCTACCAGGCCGCGGGCAACCGCCGACTGCTGGAGGCGTGGCACGCCGTGCGCTCGCAGGTGCGACTGTTCCAGTCACACCGGATCCGGTTCGACCAAGAACGCTACCGGGCACGCGTGGTGGACGAGCACCGCGAACTCGCCGAGCTGCTGCGCGCCGGGGACGTGGCGCGACTGGCCGAGGTGGCCGAGGTGGCCGAGGAACACGTGCACTCCGCCCGGCGCGCCCTGATCACCGGCCTGTCGAACCGGCCGCCCGCAGCAACCTGACCAGCTCGGCCTGGTCCTTTGTGGACAGGCCGGCGAAGCGCCCGCTAAGCCCCTGCCCGAACTCCGCGCGGATCTTCTCCCGCAGCGCCCAGCCCTGCTCGGTGAGCACGACCCGGCTCACCCGGCGATCCTTCGCGTCCTTCTCGCGCGTGAGAAAACCCTTGCGCTCCAACCGGTCCACCATGCCGGTCACGTTCGTCTTGTCGCAGCCGAGCATCGCGGCGAGCTCACCGAACGACGGCTGTTCGCGCGAGAGCGTGCAGAGTAGCTGCGTCTGCTGGCTCGTCAGATCGAACCGCCGGGCGATGGCGGCGTAGAGCGCACTCGTCTCGCGGAACAGCGCCGCGACCGCGGAGGCGAACTCACTCGTGTCCGAAGCCATGCCCGCAGTCTAGTTGACATCCTCGACCATATTAGTCGATGATCTCAACTATCGAGCTGGTCAACTTTTGGAGGAACACATGCCGGTCGCCCTCGTCACCGGAAGCTCCCGCGGGATCGGCCGGAGCATCGCCACCCGGCTCGGCCAGGACGGCTTCGACGTCGTCGTGAACTACCGCACCGGCCGGGCCGCGGCGGAGGAGGTCGTCGCGGACATCGAGGCCAAGGGTGGTCGCGCGCTCGCCGTCCAGGCCGATGTCACCGACCCCGCGCGGCTGCGCGGCCTGTTCGACGCCGCCGAGGAGGCCTTCGGCGGGCTGGACGTGCTGGTCGGCAACGTGGGCGTGGCCCGGTTCGGGACGCTGGCGGAGTTCACCGACGAGGACTACGACCTGGTGTTCGCCACCAACACCCGCGCCACGTTCGTCGCGCTGCGGGAGGCGGCCCGGCGGGTGCGCGACGGCGGGCGGATCGTGATCATCTCCAGTGGCGCCGCCGTGACGTCACGCGTGGCGGGCGGGGTCTACGCGGCGAGCAAGGCAGCCGGTGACGCGCTCGTACGCTCGGCCGCGAAGGAACTCGGTCCACGCGGCGTCACCGTCAACAGCGTGCTGCCCGGCGCGACCCGCACGGACGCGTTCGCGGCGGGCAGCACCGAGGAACGCGTCGCGCGGACGATCGCGGACACCCCGCTCGGCCGCCTCGGCGAACCCGAGGACATCGCCGGCATCGTGTCGTTCCTCGCCTCGGGCGACGCACGCTGGCTCACCGGCCAGGCCATCCACGCGGGCGGCGGGTTGTTCTAGCCGCCGAAGAGCTGGACGACCTTCTGGATGAGCTCGTAAACCCCGTAGGCGAAGGGAAGTCCGACCCACAGCCATGCCAGGGTCACCAGCCAGGTGCGGCGTCCCTCGTTCATTTCGCCTCCCTCACACCGGTTTCCGGCACGGCCGGCTCGTGGTACTTCTCGTGCACCGGGCGCACCAGTTCGTTCGCGATGAAGCCCACCACCAGCAACGCGATCATGATGTAGAACGACGTCGTGTAGAGGTCGGGGCCGACCTTGCCCGCTCGCTTCTGGCTGTCGGCGATCGCGTTCACGATCAACGGTCCCAGCACACCCGCCACCGACCACGCGGTGAGCAGCCTGCCGTGGATCGCGCCGACCTGATAGGTGCCGAACAGGTCCTTCAGGTACGCCGGGATCGTGGCGAAACCCGCGCCGTAGAAGGAAAGGATCACCATCGCGCAGAGGATGAACACGACCTTCGACGAGTTGCCGGTCAGCGCGATCGTGAGATACAGCAGCGCGCCGATGCCGAGATAGCCGCGGTAGATGTTCTTGCGCCCGATGATGTCCGAAGTGGACGACCAGACGAACCGGCCGAGCATGTTGGTCAGCGACAGCAACGCGACGAACCCGGCGGCGGCCGCGGCACCGACCGGTGTGGACGTCTCGCGGAAGAAGTCGGTGATCATCGGCGAGGCCTTCTCCAGGATGCCGATGCCCGCGGTCACGTTGAAGCACAGCACCACCCACAGGCACCAGAACTGCGGGGTCCTGATCGCGCTGGCCGCGGACACGTTCGCGGTGGTCATCATCTTGTTGCCGTTGTCCTTCGGCGGCGTCCAGCCCTTGGGCCGCCAGTCCTCGGCGGGCACCCGGATCAGGAACACGCCCAGCGACATGAACACCGCGTAGGCCAGGCCGTGGATCAGCAACGACGTGCCGATCCCGCTCGGCGTGCTGCCGAACGCCTGCAGCATCTCGCTCGACCACGGCGACGCGATGAGCGCGCCACCGCCGAAGCCCATGATCGCCAGTCCGGTCGCCATCCCCGGCCGGTCGGGGAACCACTTGATCAGCGTCGACACCGGCGAGATGTAGCCGATGCCCAGCCCGATCCCGCCGATCAGCCCATAGCCCAGGATCACCAGCCAGTACTGGGAGGTGTAGGCACCGAGCGCGGAAATCAAGAACCCGCTGGAGAAGCAGGTCATCGACACGAACATCGCCCAGCGCGGCCCGTTGCGCTCGACGAGTGTGCCGCCGAAGGCCGCGGACAGGCCGAGCATGACGATGCCGAGCTGGAACGGCAGGGCGCTGAGCGTGCCGGACAGGCCCAGTGCCTTCTCCAGCGGTGGCTTGAACACGCTCCACGCGTAGGCCTGGCCGATCGCCAGGTGCACCGACAGCGCCGCGGGCGGGATCAGCCAGCGGCTCCAGTTGGCGGGCGCGACCGTGTGCGCACGGTCCAGGAAGGTGACGGCCACGTTGCAGCTCCCCTAGTGTGGACGGTGAGAATGCAATCTAGTACCCAGCCGGTGGCGACGCAGCCACCGAATGGCCATTGAGACCGGGAGAAACCGACATGGGCCGAGTGACGGTGCGCCGACCGGTGCGGATGCTGTCGGCGGGCGGTCAGCGGCGGCGCCCGGATTCGCTGGCCGCGGAGGAACCGCTGGAGATCCGGGTCGACGGGAAGTCACTCGCGGTAACAATGCGCACGCCGGGTCACGACGTGGAACTCGCGCACGGGTTCCTGCTGTCGGAAGGGGTCATCGGGTCTTCGGCGGACGTGTTCACCGCGCGCTACTGCGACAGCCTCGACGACCAGGGCCGCAACACCTACAACGTGCTCGACATCGCGCTCTCCGACGGGGTGCCGCCGCCCGACGTGGGGGTGGAGCGCAACTTCTACACGACGTCCTCGTGCGGCGTGTGCGGCAAGGCGGCACTGGACGCGGTGAAACTGAAGACCCGCTTCTCCCCCGGCGCCTCGGCGTTCGCGGTCTCACCCGAGGTGCTGGCGAAACTGCCGGACACGTTGCGCGAACGGCAGCGGGTGTTCGCCTCGACCGGCGGCCTGCACGCGGCGGGGTTGTTCCAGCCGGACGGGTCGCTGCTCACGGTGCGCGAGGACGTCGGCAGGCACAACGCGGTCGACAAGGTGCTCGGCTGGGCGCTGCTGGAGAACCTGGTACCGCTGGCGGAGGCCGGGCTGCTGGTGTCCGGGCGGGCCTCGTTCGAGCTCGTGCAGAAGGCCGCGATGGCCGGGATTCCTTTCCTGGCAGCGGTTTCCGCGCCGTCCTCGCTCGCGGTGGAACTCGCCGAGGAGAACGGTATGACCCTGGTCGGTTTCCTGCGGGGCGAGACGATGAACCTCTACACCGGTGAGCACCGTGTGCTGGCGGCGAACTGAGGTTTGTTGCCGGGCCGCGGCATGAGCTTCAATATGGGCGTGGATCAAGGTGAGCCGGAGACCGGACGGCGGCGGTTGAGCCGTCGTTCCCTGCTGATCGCTGGCGCGTCCGGGCTGGGGATCGCCGGGTTCACCGCGGGAACCGCCTCCGGTGTGCTGCCGTTCAGCGAGGCGATGCAGCGGGCGCTCGGTGTCACCTCGACGACGCCGGTGAGCCAGCTGGGGGTCGCGAAGGTCGAGCGCGTGTGGTCGCAGGCGCGGCAGCGGCAGGTCGACCTCGTGACGCTGCTGCCGAGCAAGGCACCGCCACCGGATCTGCCGATGTCGTTGCTGCTGCACGGTTTGCACGGCCGCGCGCGGACCGCCGCACCGACCGGCACACTCGCCGAACTGAGCAGTCAGGTGGCACGGCACGCGGTGCCGCCGTTCGGTCTGGTCGCGGTCGACGGCGGGGACAACTACTGGCACCAGAATCATCCCGGCGACGATCCGATGGCGATGCTGCTGGAGGAGGTGCCGCAATGGCTGCGGCGGCGTGGGCTCGGGGGCGCCGACGGGCAGCCGTTCGCCGCGACGGGCATGTCGATGGGCGGTTTCGGGGCGATGCTCTACGCCCGTCGCCGCGCCGAACGTGGGCAGCCGGTGGATGCGCTGGCGCTGCTGGCGCCCGCGTTGATCCTGTCGTGGAAGGAGATGGTGAAGCGGGACGCCTTTCACGACGAGGCGGACTGGGCGTCGATGGACCCGCTGAAACACCTCGACGCGACGGCGGGCATCCCGACGGGTGTCTGGTGCGGCACCGAGGATTCGTTCATCAGCGGGGTGCGCCAGTACATCGCCGCGACGAAACCCGCCGTGGCCTACACCGGGCGTGGGAAGCACGGGGATTCGTTCAACCGCACCGTGGTGCCGAGTGTGATCGGGTTCCTCGGGCGGCACGTGCCTCAGGCCACGCGAAGGGTCAGCTGACCCAGCGGCCCGCGAGCGAAAGCACCCAGAAACCCAGCACGAAGGCGGCGAACAGGGTCGCGAACCACACCAGGAGCGCGCGGTCGTTGTTGCCGGCGGCGCGGGCGCGGCGCAATGCGTAATAGGCCACCGCGAACAACGGCAGCGGCAGCAGCGGCAGCGGCGAGAGGCGCACGCCCGTCGCGACCAGGCACACCACGCCGAGCACGAGCAACACCACGCGCAGGCAGCGGTGCAGCACCGGATTACTCAGATACGGCGTGATGATCCGGAACGTGAGATCGCTGATCCCCCGGACGTCCCGGCGCTCCGGAACCACGTGCTCGACATCGCCTGCCGGTCTCGGCGAGTCCGTGCCTTCATCGGCACCCTGACGGGGGCCCGCCCCCTCGACGCTCATTCGGCTAGCTTATCGAGCGCGATGCGGCCGCATGGAGCAACCGGCCGATTACGCGGTCTTCTCGCCACGCTCGGTGCTGCGCCGGCGCGACGGCTGCCGCGACACGATCGTTGGGTTCACGTTCTCCCGCACCGTCTGCTCGGTGATGACGACCTTGGCGACGTCGTTGCGGCTCGGGATGTCGTACATCACCGGCTGCAGGACCTCTTCCATGATCGCCCGCAGGCCACGGGCGCCGGTCCCGCGCAGCACCGCCTGGTCGGCGATCGCCTCCAGCGCGGTCTTGGTGAACTCCAGCTCGACGTTGTCCATCTCGAACAACTTCTTGTACTGCTTCACCAGCGCGTTCCGCGGCTCGGTCAGGATCCGCACCAGCGAGTCCTTGTCCAGGTGCGTCACGTTCGCCACGATCGGCAGCCGGCCGATGAACTCCGGGATGAGCCCGAACTTGATCAGGTCCTCGGGCATGGTCTCGGAGAAGATGTCGCTCTCCTCGATCTCGGTCCTGGTGCGGATGTCCGAGCCGAAACCGATGCCGCGCTTGCCGATGCGGTCGTTGATGATCTTCTCGAGGCCGGCGAACGCGCCGGCCACGATGAACAGCACGTTCGTGGTGTCGATCTGGATGAACTCCTGGTGCGGGTGCTTGCGCCCGCCCTGCGGCGGCACCGAGGCGGTGGTGCCCTCCAGGATCTTCAACAGGGC
>Ga0164243_10004309_pt1 | contig 22386 bp, 15 predicted proteins | sample OricompcompostOP_FD_108781 | JGI IMG/M metagenome (GOLD analysis project Ga0164243, IMG submission 108781) | Organic Plus compost microbial communities from Emeryville, California, USA - Original compost - Organic plus compost (OP) | ecosystem: Engineered > Solid waste > Mixed feedstock >...
CTAGTCGCTAGAGGAAATTCGAGCACAACGGCGCGGCGGATGGCGCGCCCGGCAGGATTCGAACCTGCGACCACCGGCTTAGAAGGCCGATGCTCTATCCAGCTGAGCTACGGGCGCGTCGCGGTCAGGCCGAGGTCCTGACCGTTCCCGCCGCGGCGCCAGACGACGAAATCAGCGGGAAAGGTGGATTGGTCGGGGCAGCCCGATTAGCTCTGTCCCTGCACCAGCGGGCGCAGATGGTACGCATCCAGTTGTGGTAAGTCGAGGAGGGTGGCGGTGAAAGGTGGACAGCCTGCGAGCTTCGCCGCCACAGCCGCAGGCATCTGAACAAAGCGAGCTCGCGCGAGAACACCTGAGTCCGAACGTGGCCGCGCCAGCCGCTCGAGTAACGGAGGTCTTTGCTCTACCCATTCAGTTGACAGTGACCCACTGGTAAGTCTAGCCTTACGCGTTAGTGATGACTTACGCGAAAAGTAGCTGGGCGACCCTTGCCGATCCCACGCGGCGAGCGATCTTTGAGTTGATCGTTGAACGGCCGTGCTCTGTCAGCGAATTGGCTCGCGACCTTCCGGTCTCCCGGCCGGCGGTGTCGCAGCACCTCAAAGTGCTCAAGAACGCCGGACTTGTGATCGACATGCCGTCAGGCAAGCAACGCATTTACCGGATCGACCCGGAAGGCCTCGCGGCCTTTCGCGCGGAACTCGATCGGTTCTGGGACAAGACTCTGGCGGCCTACAAGTTGGCCGTCGAACAACCACCCGAGGAAACGAAATGAACTCGTCGGCAACCGTGGCTTCGGTCAAGAGATCCATCGTCGTCGAGGCTCCGATCGAGCGCGCTTTCGATGTGTTTACGAACAACTTCGGCAGCTTCAAACCCATCGAGCACAACTTGCTCGCGGTGAAGATTGCTGAGACGGTCTTCGAGGCTCGTGTTGGTGGCTACGTCTATGACCGCGGTATCGACGGTACCGAGTGCCGTTGGGCACGCGTCCTCGCCTACGAGCCGCCGCATCGAGTGCTTTTGAGTTGGAACATCAGCCCGCGATGGCAGCTCGAGAGCGACCCGAATAAGGCCAGTGAGTGGGAGGTGCGCTTCACCGCCGAGTCGCCACAACGCACTCGCGTTGAGATCGAGCACCGAAAATTGGAGCGTCACGGCGAAGGTTGGGAAGGCGTGCGCGATGGCGTTGCGGGCGATCAAGGGTGGCCGCTGTACCTGCGGCGCTACGCAGAACTCCTGGCGCGCGCATCTTGAGGATTACGCGCTGACAGTTTGAAAGCATCGAGCGGTGGATGATGTGCAGGCTACTGCTTTGTGGCGATCGTTACATTGCTGGCGCGCCTCCTCTGTTTCGCGATGGCGCTTGTCGTTGCACGTGCTCACGCCAAGACAGGCATCCTCGCGCCTGCTATGACTGCTGACGCATACCTGGAACGGTGCAATCGAGCTCACACCAACACGCTGGAATGGATGCCGATCTTCTTGCCCGCGATGTGGCTGTTTGCGATTTATTGGAGTCCGATGTGGGCGTCGCTATTCGGCTCGGCATGGATCGTCGGACGGATACTGTACTTCCGGGGCTACATCGTCTCTCCCCCAAAACGAGCCCCAGGTTTCTTAATCCAAGTGATGGCGGTGTTCGCGCTGTCGGTGCCTGGGGGCGGATGGAGGACCGGCAACATTCCCGCCCTGGATGGTGGCGTCAGTCAGCCGTTCAGCGGCAAGGCTCGCGCTCGATCTCACGGTAGCAGTAACTGGCGATTCCCAAGAAAAGTAAGACGCCGATCACTCGCGCCGGTCCTGCGAACGAGCCATCCACCAAGGCGACTGGTGCGGCGTTCCCAGTCAACGCGATCGGAATCGTGAGCAGCACCCCAAAGAGGCTTTCGCCCACAATGAGGCCAGAGGCCATCAGGACGGCTACCCGATGTTTGGCCGGATCGGGCGTTCGTTGTCGCCAGACGTGACTCAACAACGCACCGACGATGATCGGCAGCGTCAGTGTCATTGGCAGATAGATACCGATGCCCACGGCGAGAGGAGGTAAGCCGGCTTTGCCGGTCCTGCGAACCGCGGCATCCAAAACGATGGCGACCGCGCCGATAGCAACGCCCGCTCCGATCAGTGACCAGTCCAGATCGCCCGCGAGGGTGCCTTTCGCGAGTGCCGTGATCAACGTCGCCTGAGGCGCGGGGAGCGCTTGAGGATGGGCGGATGAAACATCGCCAAAGCCGTATGTGCGGGCCAGCAGATCGAGCACCACAGGGATCGTCAGGGCGCCGGCAACCACGCCGATCATCAATGCCAGCTGCTGTTTCCAAGGCGTCGCACCAACGAGGTGGCCGGTTTTCAGATCCTGTAGGTTGTCATTGGCGATCGTGGCAGCGGCGATGACGAACGCGGTCGTGAACAAGGCGAGTGCGATCAACTGCTCGTCGGTGGCGATGCCCGTCGAGCCGAAGCTCAACGCGAGAATTGCAGCAATACCGACGATCACGAGGATGCCCACGCCGGAAATGGGACTGCTCGATGAGCCGACCAAGCCGGCCATGTAGCCACAGACCGAGGCGACGAATGCACTGGCGATCAGCACGTAGAGCGCACAGCAGAGCACGAGCTGCCAGCTCGCGTCGCCGAACGCGCCTTTGTGGATGAATGAATAGATCCCGATCGCGATGGGAGCGATCAGCGTCGTTGTCACCAGTGCGATCACGCGCGGCGAAAGATCGCGCTCCTCCGGGGTCGATGCGCTGTCGTCGCGTCGAGCCAGGGACTCGCGAAGACCCGCGATGACCGGTCGCAACAGCCCGAAGAACGTCCACAGTGCGGCCGCGCCGATCGCGCCTGCGCCGATGAAGCGAACCTCATGGCTCCACGTCCATATTGCTGCTTCCATTGCAGTGCCAGGCGCCACGTGCAGGCCGCTGAGCAACGGAGTCAGAAAGCCGTATGCCAACAGGACACCGAGCAGCGCCGCCAGCCCGGCCGAGGTTCCGATCAGATGCCCTACGCCAAGCAGAGCCAGGGAAAATGAAAAGCTGACGCCGGATGCGCCGCCACCGACGCGGAACCAATAGGAAACATCGCTGGCGACGACGCGCATGGCTCCCAGCAGCGCGTAGCCCGCCGACAGTGCAGCGCCACTAATGATAGCGATAAAACCAGCTCTGGCTTCCCCGGTTGCGCTCGAGCTCTCGGCGCAGCCCACCTTGAGAACCTCGGCGGCGGCCCGGCCCTCCGGAAAGGCGAGACCGGAACGAACCACCAGGGCGCGACGCAAGGGAATCGACAGCATCACTCCCAGCAATCCTCCGCTCGCGCAAACCAGAAAGCTGGTCCAGAACGGAAATCCCACCCACCAGCCGACGATGACCAGGCCGGGCAGAACATAGATGACCGAGGCCAAGGTTCCGGCGGACGAGGCAATCGTCTGAACGATGTTGTTTTGAAGGATGCCCGACTGTCCCAACGCGCGGAGCATCACCATCGACAGCACCGCTGCGGGAATCGAGGTGGCAAAGTTGATGCCGATCCGCAATCCCAGAAAGACATTGGCCGCCGTGAACACGACGGTCAACAGGACGCCGATCAGGATCGCAAGCGGTGACAGCTCGCGACCGCTGGTATCGTTGATTGCAATGCTCGCGCTGGCAGCCATCGGACACCCCTGCCGTTACCAGATCCGCAAGCGTTGTTGTTCGGGAAGATGTAACTCATCGCCGGCTTGCACGCCGAACGCCGCATACCAACTGTCCAGGTTGCGCACGACCCAGACGCGCTGATGCGGTGGCGTATGCGGATCGGTCATCACCTGGTGCCTCAGCGCCGGCTCCCGAATCACCCAGCGCCAGCCCTGGGCCCAACCGAGGAAGAAACGTTGATCCCCGGTGAGGCCGTCGATGACTGGCGCTTGTTTGCCCTTGAGCGATGCCACGTAGGCATCGTAGGCAAGCGCGATGCCCGCCAGGTCGGCAACATTCTCGCCGAGGGTCAGAGCGCCGTTGATGTTCAAACCAGGCAGCGCCTCGTAAGCGGCGTATTGTTCGATCACCGCTTCGGTGCGGCGCTTGAACGCAGCCAGATCCTGTTCGGTCCACCAGTTGTTCAGTCGACCGGACGCATCGTACTTGCCGCCCTGGTCGTCGAAGTGATGGCTGATTTCGTGACCGATAACGACACCGATGGCTCCGTAGTTGACCGCCGGGTCGACGTTTGGATTGAAGGCGGGCGGCTGCAGGATGGCCGCAGGAAACGCGATCTCGACGCCCGTGTAGTTGGCATAGGCGTTGACCGTCATGGGGGTTAGCGCCCACTCCCAGCGATAGATGGGCTTGCCGAGCTTCCCCATCTCATAGTCGTGCAACCACTGGTTGGCGCGCAGCGCATTGCCGAACGCGTCGTCACGCCGGATCTCGAGCGCCGAGTAATCGCGCCAGCGATCGGGATAGCCGATCTTCGCGGTGAAGGCAGCCAGCTTCGTGCGCGCTTTCTGCTTGGTCTGCGGCGTCATCCATTCCAGCCGGTCGATGCGCGCGCCCATTGCCGCGACGATGTTGTCGACCATCTCCTTGGCCAGCGCCTTCGTTGCGGGTGGGAAGAAGCGCGCGACGTAATCTTTGCTCACGTCATCCGCGAGGATCCTGCTGGTGAAGTCCACGCCGCGTTTCCATCGGGGTTCCTGTTCGGGCGTTCCCGACAGAATGGAGCCATAGAAGGCGAACGTTTGGCGGTCGAGTTCGCTCGGCAAGACCTCGGCAAACGTCTCGAGCGACCGTATCAGTAGCTGATCCTTGATTACTCGCAATGGCGCGGCAGCGAGTTGCTTCGCTTCGGCGTAGATTGCGCTGGGTTGACCAAGGACCACCTCGTCGCTCGATGCGCCGATCGCGCGTAGATAGGATGTGAGGTCGAATCCCGGCGCGTTCTTTCGCAGCTCCGCGAATGTGACTTTGTTATATGTCTTGGAAACGTCCCGAGCTTCGGTGCGCGACCAGTGACCGTTTGCAATCGCCGTTTCAAAGTCCAGGACGGCCTGCGCACGCGCGGCTGCCTCGCTCTCGCCGGCAATCTGCAGAATCTTGGTCAGGTGCGCGAGGTAGGCCTGTCTCACTTGTTCACCCTGCGGCGCCGATCCGACGTAGTAGTCGCGATCCGGCATCCCGAGACCGGCCTGGTCGATGTTCAGCACATAACTATCGGGCGCTTTGTCGTCTTGTTTGACGCTGACCTTGAACGGGGTTGGAATGCCATTGCGCGACGCGTCCGCCAGCAGTGCCGGCAATCCCTGCTTGGAGGCGAGGCTGCGTACCTTGGTCAACCAAGGCCGAATCGGGCCCAGGCCTTCGCTCTCGATCGTCGCTTCGTCGAGGTAGGCGGAGTAGGCAGCGCCGGTTTTCGAGCCAGCGATCTTGCGGGCCGCTTCGAGCACTTCACGTGTGCGCTGACGGGATAGCTCGGTCAACTCGATAGCGACACCGTAGGCGAACTGGTCCGCCGGCATCTTCACGTCGCGCGCCCAGGCACCGTTCGCGTATTGCCAGAAGTCGTCGCCGGGTTTGACCGTGAGGTCCATGCCGGACTTGTCGAATCCAGACGCTCCGTAGTCGGCCGCTTCCGCCCACTGGGCCTGCGCCAGGCAAATCGAAATCGCAGCCCATGCTGATAGCTGGCGGATCATCATTGCTAATTTCCTTCCGAGGTAACAGTCGCCGGTGGAGCGACGTATCTATAGAGAATGTGGGGGCTCTGACTCAGGGAGAGCTTCGGATCGGCCGCGTCCCCATGAAATTTCAATTGGTTGTAGGGGCCGCCGGGGCGCGTGCCGCTGACCTGTTCGTACAGATCGGGGCCGATTCTTTCCCAGATGATCGTTGCGCGCGAACTGCGGGTTCTGATGGTCGAATCGTCGACGGCTTCGACGATCAGGTCCTGCTTCGGTGATGGTGGCGCGCTGTAGTTGCGGCGATTGGTTCGATAGGTGCCAAGCAGCGGCTTCTCCGAGGAAACGAGCAGACGTTTCGATGCAACCGCAGGGAACAGGCGACCGATGATTGCGGTTTGGATGTCGGTACGCGCATCGATGTTCACTTTGCCCGTGGACAAGGAAACAAACAGGCCGAATTTCGCTTCGGGAATCAGCATCACGATCGAATGGAAATCGCGAATGTCACCGCCGTGTCCGACGATGCGCGGCGCTTCGCTCTTATAGACGAGAAAGCCGGCGGCCAAGCCGGGCAATCCAGCGGCGTTCGCGCGGCGTGTCTCCCACATCTCCTTCAACACCGCGGCAGGCAGTATCGATGCACCCCCATTCAGTTCGGCGACCATGAATCGCATCATGTCCTCGCCGGTTGAGGACAGGCCGCCGGCGGGCATGACGTTGTGATAGTACTCGTAGGGATTGGCGATCAGTCGGCCGTCGACATGTTTGTAGCCGACCGCGACGTTGGGGCCGACAGGTTCCGAAAAGGTGCTGCTGCTCATTCCCAGCGGCCGCAGAACATGGCGATCGACGTAGCTGGAAAACGCTTCACCGCAGACACGCTGCACGATGTAGCCCGCCAGCGTCGCGCCGTAGTTGGAATATGAGATCTCCGCTCCCGGCTCGCGCACGCGTGCGGGCAGGTGCGTGCGCAGCCAAGTCCCGAGCTCCTGAAACTTCGACGGACCATCCACAGCGATGTCTTCGTTGTCTTCGAACCCGGCGCTGTGGTCGAGCAAGTGCTTGACGAGGATCGGATGCGCCCGAGTGGCGGGAATCGGGAAATCCAGATAGCGATCGACCGGCGCGTCGAGATCGACCTTGCCCGCATCGACCAGCTGCATCAACGCAGTGAAGGTGAACAACTTGGTGACCGAGGCGACGCGAAACAGTGTCTGGTTCGCATCGACGGGAATTCCCCGTTCGATGTCAGCGAAGCCGTAGCCGCGCGAGAAGAGCGGCTTGCCATCGGCGACGACAGCCACGACCGCGCCTACAACTTCTTCCTGAGCAAGCTGCTGAGCCAATATTCCATCGACGAAATCAGGCAGGCCGGCGATGCGATCTGTACGCATCGAGCCGGCTTCCTGGCTCATCGCGGGCGAACTCGCGGTGAGAGCCGTGACGGCCATGAGACCGAAGCAAACGAGCCGACCCGCGAATTTGTTCATCTCGTTCCTCGCGTGAATCGCACAGTGCGATTGTCACGTGAGGAAAATATTGTCTTAAAGGAAAACTTGTGTCAATGAAAAAGGGCAGACAGCGAGTCGCTGCTAGCGCGAATATGACGGGCAGCACGAGCAAGGACTGATCAGCCGATCAGTCAGCGATACGACAGTTGCGATGACCCGGGGCGTGCAGAGCGAGCCGCAGAGAAGGGTCTCGCCTGCTGCCCGCTCGTGGTTGTCAGTTCTTGCCGGATTTCTTGTGCTTGGCTGGAGATTTCGGTGCGGGCTTCGCGGGTGGTTTCAGCGCGGGGGCTGTTGGCACGCTTTCCGTTGTATCTTCGATCAGATCGAGTGGCTGGTTCTCCGGCGTCGTGAACACGCAGAGAATCCGGCAGGGCTGGTCGCCGGCCGCGACATACGCGTGGCCCATGCCGCTATCGAAGTACACGCTGTCGCCTGCCTTGAGATTCGCAGGCATGTAGGTATCGGAAAAGAACGCGAGCTCGCCTTCCAGTACATAGACGAATTCTTCGCCGGCGTGACGATGATAGGGACCGAATTCTTCCAGGCTCTTTGCGCGCACATCCACGATCAATGGCGTGAGGTTCTTGCTGAGCAGGTCGAACGCAGGATAGTTGTAGACCGCGCGCGGCGAGACGATCGCTTTGCCGTCGCCCGCTCGCGTGATCATGCGGATGCGGCTGGTCGGTGTCTGCGCGACCTGTTCTTTCGGCGAGCCGAACAGATCGGCGATGTTCACGTCCAGCGCGGCGCTGATGCGCACCAGCTTATCGATGGTGGTCTCGATCTTGCCGTTCTCGATCTTCGACAGCGTCGATGGCTGCAGGCCGGTCTTCTGGCTGAGCTCGGCCAACGTCAGCCCGCGCTCGGTCCTGAAGGACTTAAGCGCGGCGCCGGGTTTCACGAGACGGCCGGAGTGAGCGGGCGGGTTGGTCACAGGCGAAATCCATGGCAAACACCGCCAAGTAGTCTACGCACGTCCGCGTTCGGGACAAGCGAAATTTCCCTGCAGGCAACAAGGTGGTCATCAGGGCGCCGTCCTCGCATCAAGCAGCGCACTCAACGTTTTCTCCGCGCCCGCTGCCTTGACCGGGCCGAAGCCTCGGACAGACATGGCCATCTCGGCCAGCTGTCGCGCATGCTCCAGACGCGTCGACGTCAGCAATTGCGCCTCCTGCTGCATACGCTCGAGGTAGGCGTCCCTGAGTCGGCGTTCCAAGCGGCGCTCTTGGTTGTAGGCAAAGAGATCCAGAGGGCTTTCCCGCAAGCCTTTGAACCTCGCGAGCACCTTGAGCAGCGGAAGCATCCAAGCGCCAGCGAAGGCGAGTTTGGCGGGTCGGCCGGTGCGGGCATCCGTGCGGGTGAGGATCGGTGGCGCCAGGCGAAGTTCCAGACGGCCGGTCGTTTCGAACTGCGCGTCGAGCGCACGCTGGAAGCGACCATCGGTATAGAGGCGTGCGACCTCGTACTCGTCTTTATAGGCCATCAGTTTGTAGGCGCCGCGCGCTACCGCCCAGCCAAAGCGATCGCCGCCTTCGACGCGGGCGGCCGCGGCTTTGACGGACTGCATCAGTGTGCGATAGCGAACGGCATAACGATCGTTCCAATACAGCCTGAGGTCGGCCGCGCGTTGCTCGACGAATTCATCGATGGAGACCGGCTGCGGCGGCATCGCAGCCGTTTGCGAGTGAGCTGCGCGCCCGAGCGAGAACGCACCCAGATTGTCCATCTTGTTGCGGCCGTTCAGCTCGATGGCTCTTTCGATGGATGCGAGACTGAGTGGCACTGCGCCGGCTTGCCAGGCCAGCCCGAGCATCAACATGTTCGTGTAGATCGTATCGCCAAGTTCGGCGGCTGCGAGCGTGCTGGCGGCGACTCGTGTCGGCGGGTTTTCGGCGGTGCCGGCGAGTGCGGCAAGCAGCTTGTGGGTATCGATCTCATGATCGCGATCCGAAATGAATGCGGCGGTCGAGCTCACGTCAGTGTTGACGAAAACGCGCGAGCGCTTGGGCGCGATGACATTCATCGCCTCCGGACTCACCGACGCGACGAGGTCGCAGGCGAGGATTGCGTCCGCTTCGCCGGCGCCAAGTCGAGCGGGCGGTGCTTCGCCGTTCGGCAAGTAGACGCGCACATGACTGAATACCGCGCCGCCTTTCTGGCTGAGCCCCGTCATGTCGTACACACTCGCGGCGTGTCCATCGATGCGCGCTGCCATGGCGATGATCTGCGCAACGGTCGTTACGCCGGTGCCGCCGACGCCGGTGATCAGCATATCCCAGCCTTCCGACGCTAAGCCCGGGAGCGCTGGTGGAAGCGGTACATCTCGTCGCGCAGCGAGCGGGTGCTGCCGCTTCGATGTAGCGCCTTCGAGCACGACGAACGAAGGGCAGAAGCCGGCCAGGCACGAAAGATCTTCGTTGCAGGCCGACTGATCGATGCGTCGTTTCCTGCCGTACTCGGTCTCGAGCGGCTGAATGGCTACACAGCTCGACTGTACGCTGCAATCGCCGCAACCTTCGCAGACCAGAGGATTGATGAACACGCTCTTGCGCGGCCGCGCCGGCGGCTGGATCTTCGCACGTCGCCTTTTCTCAGCGGCGCAGACCTGATCGTAGATGAGGACACTGACGCCTTTGACTTCACGCAGCCGCTGCTGCACCTGGTCCAGCTCATCCCGGTGGCGCAGCTCAATTTCACGCGGCAACACATCCGCCCCGGTGAAACGTGAGGGATCTTGCGAGACGACGATCACCGTGCGTACGCCTTCGGCCAACACTTGTCGAGCGATATCGGTGACTGTGATTTCGCCTTCGACCGGTTGCCCGCCTGTCATGGCGACCGCGTCGTTGCAGAGAATCTTGTAAGTGATATTGACGCCGGCGGCGCGGGCGGCGCGAATCGCCAAAGAGCCCGAATGCACGTATGTGCCGTCACCGAGGTTCTGAAATACGTGCTTCGTACCGGTGAACCGCGCAAGACCGATCCAGTTGGCGCCTTCGGCGCCCATGTGACCCATCGGTAGCGGGCGGCGTTGCGGGTCGAGCAACGCCATGCCGTGGCATCCGATGCCTGTGAAGGCGAAAGATCCTGCGGGCACCTTGGTCGATGTGTTGTGCGGACAGCCGGCGCAAAACGTAGGACGACGAGCGGCGATCACTGGATGACTGGCCTTGGGCGCGCGCAGTGCGTGTACCGCTGCTGGAAATCCCGGCACTTTCAACCCGACATCGCCGATCGTCCGTTCGATGCGAAGAGCGAGCGCGCGCGCCACGGTTGCGATATCCAACGGAGCATCGGCGGGTAGCAGGGCTGCGCTTTCTGGCGAGAACTTGCCACAGATGCGCGGCTGGCGGCTTTGTCCATAGAAGATCGATTTGGCCTGAGTTTCCGCATGAGCGCGCTTCTCCTCGACGAAGAAAATCTCATCGGCGCGGTCGCTGGCCGCCAGCAAGGCAGTGGCTTCCAACGGATAAAGAAGTGCGATCTTGTAGACGCCGATGCCCGCGTGACGGGCAGCCGCCGCATCGATGCCCAGCTTCTCCAGCGCTGCCAGCACATCGGGGTACGCTTTGCCTGGTGTTGCAATCAGGAGTCGCGGCCGATCGGCACCGAATCTGATTCCATCCAGGCCATTCGCACGGGCGAATGCACCGGCGCGAGGCAGCTTTTGACGGACCACGCGCGCATCTTGCTGAAGCACCGCCATCACTTCGCTGCGATGATGAACGTCTGCCGCGACTTCCGGCAGCGACGGCTCGATGAAATCGGGCAAGTGGTCGTGCGCGAGAATGGCGGTGCCATCCGCGGTTTCGTTGACGAGCTTCAGTGCCACCAGCGATCCGGCGAATCGTGACATCGCGAAGGCCGCCAGACCATATTCGATGATCTCCGCGACGCTCGCGGGATAGAGAACCGGCACTTCCCAGCTGGCGAGCGTGAGATCGCTCTGGTGGGCGGTCGTCGAGGACTTGCCCGCGTGGTCGTCCCCGAACGCGAGCACGATGCCTCCTCGCTGCGCGACGCCAGCAAGGTTGGCATGCTTGATTGCGTCGCCCGATCGGTCCACTCCTGGCCCTTTGCCGTACCACAGGCCGAACACGCCTTCGACTTTGGGATCCGGAAGAAATCCGAGCTGCTGCGTGCCGGCCAGGGACGTGAGCGCGAGATCTTCATTGAGTCCCGGCTGAAAGAAAATGTCGGCGGCTTCGAGCGTTTGCCGTGCTTTGCGAAATTCGAAGTCGACGCCGCCGAGCGGCGAGCCTCGATAGCCGCTGACGAAGCCGGCGGTCTTGTATCCGCGCTTTCGGTCCAGTTCGCGCTGAGCGAGCATCAGCGCAACCAAGGCCTGGCGACCGCTCGTCAATGCCCGAGGCGCATGCCAGTCATACTTGTCGTCGAGAGAAATCGCGGACACGGTCAGCGCCCGATCAGTTCGCGGGCCATCTGCTCGGCGACGACTTCAGGTGGGCGCCGCTCCTTGGCGGAGCGCGCGAATATTTCACCGAGACGGTCGTGGATTCCGGCCAACTGCTCCGCGAGCGGCTTCAGGCTCAGCGCTTTTCGGCCGGGCATGCGTAGCGTCGCCTCCAGGCCGCTGATGATGCCGCCCGCATTCAGCACGTAGTCGGGTGCGAACAGAATGCCGAGTTGCATCAATGCAGCGCCAGCTTCGGCACTGGCAAGTTGATTGTTCGCAGCGCCGGCGACGGCTCGAGCTCTGATTTGCGATGCGGTTTGCGCGGTAATTACCCCGCCCAAAGCGCAAGGTGAGTAGATGTCCACGTCTGCCTTGTGAATCTGATCGACGGGTGCGGCGATCGCGCCGAGCTCATTGCATGCGCGATTGACGAGTTCCTCTCGAATGTCCGATACGACCAGATGCGCGCCGGCATTCTTCAGTCGCTCAGCGACACCCCAGCCTACGGCTCCGAGCCCCTGTACGGCGACTTTGATGCCTCGGAAGTCTTCGCGATCGAACTGATGCTTCAATACGGCACGCAGCCCGTGGACGACGCCGACGGCCGTATGGATCGAAGGATCCCCAGCACCGACGGATGTGCCTCCGACATACGGTGTGACTTCGTTGACTGTTTCCATGTCGGCCACCGAAATTCCGACGTCTTCGCCGGTGGCGAATGTTTGCCCGATGCGATCGATGTAGCGACCGTAAGCGTGCAGCAGCTCGCGCGTCTTCAGCTTCGCCGGATCGCCGATGATGACTGCCTTCCCGCCGCCAAGCGGTAAGCCCGCGAGCGCCGACTTGTAGGACATCGCGCGGGACAGCCGCAGGGCATCGTCCAATGCTTCGGCTTCGCTGCCGTAGGCCTTGAAGCGCGTGCCGCCGGCCGCCGCCCCGAGCGCCGTCGAATGAATTGCCACGATCGAGCGTAAGCCGGTGGCCTCGTCCGTGAAGAAGCACACCTGTTCGTGAGCATCGAATTCCCGCGACTCCCAGACATTCATTGGCGATCCACCGTGACGTTAGGCTGAATTCTCTTTCGGCAAATATTGCCTAATAGGAAAATTCACGTCAAATCGATTTTCGCCGTGAGTGAGCCGCGTCGCCGCTTAATTTTTCCGAATACGGGCGATTCGGCTGCCAGTTGACAAATGCACTTTGCGAGATCAGATTGTCAATAAATTGCTCCACAGGAAAAAATTGTCTTGTGGCGTGTAGAACAACAGGGGAGTGCAATGCAGATCAGAGTGAATACCTGCCGCCTGGCGAAGCTGATCGGTGTGGCGGCCGCATGGATCGCCGGCTCGGTCGCAGCGGACGAAGGCGCCAAAGACTCAGTATCAAAGGCCGCGGACCGAATGATCGCGAGCTGCTTGGAGCACGCCACCGCCAACAAGCTGCCGCCGCTCAGCATCGTAATCGTCGACGCGACCGGCGCGATCATCGCGGCAAAACGTCAGGACGGCGCGCCGCCGGCATCTGCCGATGCGGCGCTATTGAAAGCTCGCACTGCCACTCGTGCGAAGGCGCCGACAGCGGCACTCACCTCGCTCGTTGCGCAAGATCAAGCGACCCGCGATGTATTTCTCGTGCTTGGGTTGACCGGTATTCCCGGCGGTATTCCGTTTGCTCTCGGTGCCGTTGGCGTCTCGGGCGCGGAGCCGGGTCAGGATGCGAGTTGCGCACAACGCGCAGTCGATGCCGTGGGTAACAAGTAAGAGGTCCTTGCTGTGAACGTCAAACTGGCCACATACAAAAATTCTCCTCGTGCATTCGTGCTTGCGGCAGCCACGGTCGCCGGCGCTGTTCCCGTCAACGTGCTCGCGCAGGACTCGAACGAGACCGGCGTAGTCATTCAAGAAATCGTGGTGACCGCGCAGAAGCGCGAGCAGCGCCTGCAGGAAGTGCCGATGGCGGTGAGCGCCGTCTCGGGCACGCAGTTGGAGCAGAGGGGAATCACGCAATTTCAGGACCTCCTGCGCAATATTCCTGGCGTCTCTTTTTCCGGCGTCGAGCCGGGGCAGAGTCGCTACGCCATTCGCGGCATCAGCACGCAAGCATCGAGCCCGACGGTCGGTGTCTACATGGACGATATTTCCCTGGTCACGATCACTACTTCTTTCTCGGGCGCCTTCGATCCGGCGTTCTTCGACTTCGATCGCGTCGAAGTGCTCAAGGGGCCGCAAGGCACGCTGTACGGTGGCAGCGCGATGGGTGGCGCCATCAAGTATGTGAGCCGGCAAGCAGTACTGAACGAGACCAGCTTCAACACAGCAGCCGGGCTTGCTACCACGCGCGGGGGCGATCTTTCCTATGAGGCGGAGGGCGTTGCGAACATTCCATTGATTGCGGACAAGGTCGCACTGCGCGCTGGCGCACTGTATCGACAAAGCGGTGGCTACGTCGACAACGTCGCGAACCAGGACACGGAAGTCTGGACCCGCAGCGCAACCTTACCGCCAGCGGCGTTCGCGCCGGTGCGTTATTCTTCCCGCAGCACGTACAACGACAAGGACTACAACGATCGCGACCTGTTGGCCTTGCGCCTGTCCGCGAAGATCGAAGCGTCCGACACGTTCAGCATCGTCCCGGCGGCGTTCTACCAACGCAGCGACAAATCCAACGACGATACGTTCTTCACCAATCTGCCGGAGTTTCAGTCCTCGGTGCGTTTCGGCGGACCGTCCTTGGAGACCAATGGCATCTACAGCTTGACGCTGAACAAGAGTTTCGGCGCGGTGGATCTGATCTCGATCTCTGCCTACTTCGAGCGTGAAACGGAGCTCGATCGCGACTATTCGCTGTACGGCACCAGCCTGATGCCAGCGTTGTATTTCTTCGATTCTTACAACAGCTCGGACACGCAGAGCGAGACCTTCACACAGGAAGTGCGCCTGTCTTCTGCGCCCGGCGCCGGACCCTGGCAGTGGGTCGCGGGTCTGTTCTACTCGGATCAGAGCGATCAGCTGGTACAGGTGGCCAGCACGCCGGGCGCCGGCGCGGCGTTCGGAGTCGGAACCGACGTGCTGTACTTCGGCGACCAGCGTACCGACAGCGAGCAGTACGCCGCGTTCGGCGAGTTGACGTACTCGATCCTGCCGCAGCTGGATCTGACATTGGGGCTGCGCTATTTCGAAGCGCGCCAGACCGTCAACGGCAACTTCGATGGGTTGTTCAACGGCGGCGCGAGCCAGGTCGACGACAAAAAGAGCAAGGACAGCGGCGTCACGCCTAAGGTATCGCTGGCGTGGCGTGTTACCGACGACAATCTGCTTTACGGCACCGCCAGCAAAGGTTTCCGGCAGGGCGGGCCGAATCGGTTCAATACCAACAGCCCGCTATGTGCGCCGGACCTGGAGAGGTTGGGTCTCGATCGCGCACCCGCGACTTACGATCCGGACACGCTCTGGAGCTACGAGGTCGGCAGCAAGAACCAGTTGTTGGATCGTACGCTCACCGTGAATGCCGCCATCTACTACACCGACTGGAGCAAGATTCAGCAGCAAGTGGACCTGACGAGCTGTGGCTTCCAGTTCGTCGGAAATGTGGGCGAGGCGCGCGTGCAGGGTGCGGAACTGGCGCTGGAGTCCGCAGTTACCGATGCGCTGATTTTCGGCGGTACTGTCACGTACACCGATGCAGAGATTACTGAAAGTGCGCCGGGCGTCTCCGCGCGGGTAGGACAGTCGGTCCTGGATATGCCTGAGTGGATGGGCAATGTGTACGGCGACTACACCTTTGAGCTGGGCGCATCGATGCGCGCGTCGATGCGAGCCGAATACCAGTATCGGGGCTCGGCTCTGCGGGCGTTCGAATCCACGACCTTCGTCAGCTATCCCGACGGCTCGATCGGTTCCCTGCCGAGCACCACGCAGGTCCAGGACTCCTATGACGTTGTGAATCTCAATTTCACCCTGTTTCACGGCAACTGGCAGTACCGGTTGTATGTCAACAATCTGCTGGATGAGTCGCCTTATCTCGATTTCTCGCGCGGCTCCGGCTCGTCTTTCGCAACCACCTTGCGGCCGAGGACGATAGGCGCGGGGGTTCGGATGAGCTTCTGATTGCGACGAAAAGTAACAAGCAGCGGTAGGGGTAGCCATGTCGAAGCCGAGAACTCGGGTCCGCTGTGCGGCGGCGGGGAGCATAGCGATGCTTGCCGCCGCCAACGTCAACGCGGGAGAGACAAATCCCAGCGACGCCGAGGCGCTGCCGCCTGGCCTGGAGCAAATCGTCGTCACCGCTCAGAAGCGAGCCGAGCCGCTGCAGGAAGTGCCGATGGCGATTACCGCGCTGACCGCGGAGACGCTCGTCGATAGCGGTGTGACGAGTTTCCGAGACTACGCGGTCCAGGTGCCGAATCTGTCGTTCGCATACTCCGGCAATCTCAGCGCCCAGAACCAAACAATCGCGATTCGTGGCATCTACGGTTTGGGAACGACCGGAGTGTACCTCGACGATACCCCGCTGCCTGGCAGCCTCGATCCACGCGTGCTGGACATCGAGCGTATCGAGGTGTTGAAAGGTCCGCAGGGCACATTGTACGGAGCGCGCTCGCAAGGTGGCACGGTGCGCCTCATCACCATGCAGCCCGATCCGACGGAACGTGAAGGCAACGCGCACGTCGTCGGGTCGATCACTTCAGGCGGCGGAGCCAATCGCGCAGTGGATGGTTCGTTGAACCTGCCGCTTGTCGCGGAGCGCGCGGCCGTGCGGATCAACGCTTATCTCGAGGAGCTCTCGGGTGTGTTCGACCGCCAGCCCGCAGCCGAGGCGCCGGCTCCGTTCAAGACTCACGAAGGGGTCGATCGAGCGCGTTTCTCGGGCGGTGCGGTCTCGGGTATCGCGAAGTTGTTGGACGATCGATTCACGATCCTGCCGCGAATCATGATCGCACGAATGCGCACCGACGGGCGCGCGCAAGCCGATGTCACGGCGGATAACTTCGGCCAGCTCAGGTGGTTCGATCTGCCTGAAGCAGGGTCGGACGAATACGAGCTGTACAGCCTGACCGGCAAGCTCGCGTTCGACTTCGGCGAGTTTACGAGCAATACCGCTTACTTCGAGCGGCTTTCGAGAGATCAGGAAGACTCTTCGGAGGCTGTTCCGCTGATTCTAGGTCTGCCGCCCCGGCCGGCGTTGTTTCGAGTCAGGAGCACGGATCGCAACTTTTCGCAGGAGCTGCGTTTCTCTTCGGATTTCTCCACGGCGCTGCAGTTCACCGCAGGTGTTTTCTATCAGAACAGCCGTTCTCATCAGCTCGCGCCACCTACCTCGATTGGTGAGTTCATCGAGAATGTTTACAGTGCAGACAATCTCGCCGAGGTGAAGGAGGTCGCTGTATTCGGCGAGGCGAGCTACGACGTCACGGACAGGTTGAGTGTGATCGCGGGCGCACGCTGGTACGACAATCAAGTCGATCTCGAGTCGCGGATCGATGGCATTGCGACCGGCAGCGGGGTGTTCACGGGCGTGCAGCAGCAGGAGGGCGTCAACCCGAAGTTCGGTGTCCGCTACCACATCAGTCCGGATGCCACCGCCTATGCGACCGCTGCGAAAGGTTTCCGGATCGGCGGCATCAATGCCTATTCCGCGGGGCTGTGCGCCGCTGACCTCGCCGGGCTGGGGCTGACGAACGCCGACGCGCTGACGTACAACTCCGATACAGTGTGGAGCTACGAAGTGGGCGCCAAGACGAGTTGGTTGAATCGCCGGCTCACGTTGAACTCCGCACTGTTCACGATCGACTGGTCGGACGTGCAACAGACGACCTCGCTGAATTGCGGCTTTCAGATCGCCGTCAACGGCGGACGGGCGCGCAGCCGAGGCGGCGAGCTGGAAATCGCGGCTACTCTGACACCGGAGCTCAAACTGTCCGCCGGCGCCGGCTATACCGACGCCCGCATAACTGAAGCGGGACAGTTCAACATCATTCCGGTCGACTCGCGAATCCAGCAGGTACCGCAATGGACTTTCAACGGCACGATCGATTACAGCTATCGTCTCGGCGGCTTGCCATCATTTGCGCGGGCGGAGATAGCCTACGTCGGTTCTAGTTTCAGCACGAACAACAGCATCAGCGACCCGCGCCGACGCGATGCGTACACTTTGATGAAGCTGCGAACGGGAGCGAGGTTCGGCGCGGTTGAGTTGACCCTGTTCGCGGACAACCTGTTCAACGAGCATGCCAATCTTTCCGACGCGCAACCGACCGGGGTCGAAGTTCCGGGGCGGCCACGTATCGTGGTCAATCGGCCGCGCACGATCGGCCTCGATGCGAGAGTGAGTTTCCGATGACGAGAGGATCGACGCGCTTGAATCATTACTCTGCGGTTTACACGATCGCCGCACTGATCGGTGTCGGCACGGTGCAGGGCTGTAGCCGACCGCCCGGTGTGACCGAGGCTTCGGTGCAGCAGCAAGCGGTGGCCGGAATTTCCGATTGGCAATTGCAGCCCGCCTACTATTCGCAAGCGACGCGAATCGATCGCAGCAATGTGGCGAGACTCGGCGTGGGGTGGGAATTCAATGACTTCACCGTTCGTGGACGCACTCATCGCGGGATGGAAGCCACGCCAATCATGATCGACGGTACGCTCTATGTCTCCGGCCCCTGGAGCGTCGTCTATGCCATCGACGCGCGCTCGGGAAAGGAGCGCTGGCGTTACGATCCCAAAGTGGACGGTCAGTTCGCGCGACGCGCGTGCTGTGACGCCGTCAATCGCGGGGTCGCGGTCGCCGACGGCAGCGTGTTTGTCGGCACGCTGGATGGCTATCTGGTTTCGATCGACGCGCAAACAGGCAAACCGAACTGGAAGGTCGACACTATCAACAATCGTAAGCGAAGCTACACGATCACCGGCGCGCCGCGCGTAGCTGGAGACGTGGTCGTGATCGGCAACAGCGGAGCTGAGCTCGATGCGCGTGGCTATGCCACCGCGTTCGATCGCAAGACCGGCAAACTGGCGTGGCGTTTCTTCGTTGTGCCTGGAGACCCCGCCAACGGAGATGAGAGCCCCGACGTCGCCGAGGCGCGCAAGACGTGGGATCCCAATTCGGCGTGGGACATCGGCGGTGGCGGCACCGTGTGGGACTCGATCGTCTACGATCCAGAAACAAACATCGTATTCCTGGGCACTGGAAACGGCGCACCTCATCCGCGTTACACGCGCAGTCCTGCCGGCGGCGACAATCTGTACCTGTCTTCGATCGTCGCGGTGGACGCGAGCACGGGCCGCAAGCGCTGGCACTACCAGACCACGCCCGGCGACAGTTGGGACTATACAGCTACGCAGAACATGATACTCGCGGACCTGAAGATCGGCGGGCGCGAGCGCAAGGTCATCATGCAAGCGCCGAAGAATGGATTCTTCTACGTGCTCGACCGAGTGACTGGCGAGTTGCTTTCCGCCGAGAAGTACACCACGGTTACATGGGCGGAACGGGTGGACATGAAGACCGGGCGTCCGGTCATATCGCCGAAGTCGGATTATTCGAGCACAGCGCAAGTCGTGTGGCCCTCGGAAGCGGGCGGACACAACTGGCAGCCGATGTCGTTCAGTGCCCAGACCGGCCTGGTTTATATCCCGGTGCTGGAAACATCGATGAGAATCGAGCTGCAGCCGCAGCAGCATCGTCCCTACAGCATCCTTCAAGGCAATAGTGCGTTCTTCCCGGCGCTCATGCCGGATGCGCCAGCGGCGCCGAATGATCCGCCCGCGCGCTTCGACTCCTTGCTGGTGGCATGGGATCCGGTGCAAGCCAGGCGCGTGTGGACTTCGCAGCCGCTGACTTTCTTCAGTGGCGGTATCGCATCGACCGCGGGTGGTTTGGTGTTCCAGGGAACGGCGGACGGACGGCTCACGTCGTACGACGCGCGATCCGGCGAGCTCTTGCTCGATTTGCAGATCGGCACGGGCATCATGGCCGCGCCGCTCAGCTATGAGTTGGATGGCGTGCAATACGTTGCCGTGGCCGCGGGCTTTGGCGGCGCCGCGCTGACCATGTTTCCTCCGGGAGCTGTCGCAGCCGAGCGTGAGAATCGCGAGCGGTTGATCGTCTTCAAGCTGGATGGCGCCAAACCTGTGCTGCCGCCGCTGCTGACACAGTTGCCGTTGACCTCTGCGCCGAAGAAATACCGTGGCAATCCGCAGGCTGCGGCGCGTGGCGCGGCTCTCTACAGTGACAATTGCCAGCGATGCCACGGCGCGCGAGACTTGCCGGGCGGATACCCGAATCTCTGGAAGATGGCGCCGGCCTTGCACGATGTGTTCGAGCAGATCGTGCTCGGCGGCATGCTGTCCGAGGCCGGCATGGCTTCATTCGCGGATGTATTGACCAAACAGGATGTGAAAGACATCCAGGCTTATCTGGCTCAGCCGGAAAGCGAGGGCGAAGCAGGTAAGATTCCCTGATTCGTAGCATCAGTTCCGGCGCAGCGTGCGACCAACTCCGCTGCGCCGGTTCGCTATCGCGCGGTATTGCGGGCGAACTCAAAGTAAAGATCGCGCGCACGCAGGGTGACCGGGCCGATCGGCCACTCACGATCCTCGATGCGGCGGGTCGGCTGAACCTTCGCATAGTTGCCGCAGCTGAAGACTTCATCGGCTGACATCACGTCGGCTTTCGATAGCGTGGCTTCTTCCACTCGCACGCCGTCCTCGCGCAGCAGTTTGATCACGCGCGAGCGCGTGATGCCAGCCAGGAACGTGCCATCGGCCACCGGCGTGCGGACAACTCCGTCTTTTACGATCATTAGATTAGCCGTTGCGAACTCGGCGACCTGGTTCTCGGGACCCAGCATCACCGCGCTTTCGAAGCCACGGCGAGCGGCCTCGATGAGTGCACGCTGCACGTTTGGATAGAGACATGATGCTTTCGCATCGGTCGGCGCCATGCTTGGCCGCGGTCTCTGGTGGCCCGTGAAGCATGCGCTGAACCCGCCCGGATCGGGGAAGGGCAGGCGATGGATGGCAATTGCCGTCGCGGTGGTATCCGGATCCGGAACGATCAAGCCACCGGTCGCAAAAAACATGGGGCGAATGTACAGCACCGCCTCGTCATCGAAGCGCGCGATGCCCTCGCGACAAAGTGCAACAAGTTCATCCGTCGAGATCTTGGGTTGCAAATACATGGCCTGCGCGGAGCGAATCGCTCGGGCGCAGTGCAGGTCCAGGTCGGGGACGGCGCCTGAGAATGCCCTGGCGCCGTCGAACACAGCGTTGCCCATCCAGAAGCTGTTATCCCGCAAGCCAAGCAGCTTGTGTTCGCTCGCGTGCCAGTCGCCATCGTGCCAATACAACCCATCGAGGGATCTGCTCATCTGATCTCCTGCGGGCCTTCAGCGCTCGACGTACTCGTGTCCCAGTGCAAGAAAGGTCTGTCGTTGCGTTACCAGGCCGGCTTCATTGAATTGCCATACGTCCGCGAAGCGGACGCAGCGAGAGTCGCCCGATTCACCTTCGCCGTCGAACCGACCGACGGCGACTACGCTCGCGGAACTGTGATCCGTCCACATTCTATCGACAGTGTGGCGCCCGCGAATCTTGCGTTGTTCACGAAAGAACCTGGCGATCGCAGTACGGCCGGAGTAGGTCGCGTCCGCGCGAAAGTAGATTGCATCCTCGCTGAAGAGCGCGATGACCCAATCGGTGTCCAGCCGGTCGATACGTGGGTAGTAGTCGGTGATCTTCCGCGTCAGGTCGCTCATCGGGATGCCTCTGCAAATCGAGGCGCAAAGAATGAGCCGCGGCCCGGGTAATTGCTTGATCGAAATAGCCCGGTCGACCTAGGATCGCGGTCGATTCTTTACCCGGATCGGGATTTCTCAGTTATGAAAATTACCCTGGATCACATCGATCGAAAAATCATCGCTCTGTTGCAGGAAGATGGCTCGTTATCCATCGCCGACCTCGCCAAGAAACTGCACATGACGACGCCGCCGTGCTGGCGGCGAGTGCGCCGGCTCAAGGATGCCGGCGTACTCGAGCGGCAGGTGTGGCTGGTGAACGGTCCGGCGATCGGCTTCAACGCGTATGTTTACGCCGCCATCAAGCTCGCGACCCATGATTCGCAGGCGGTCTCCAGGTTTCGCGAGCGGATCAAAACGTGGCCGGAAGTGCTCGAGTGCTACGTGCTGCTCGGAGCGATCGATGTGCTGGTAAAAATCGTCGTGCCCGACATCCAGTTCTACGAAGATTTCTTCTTCAAGAAGTTGTCGCAGTTGCCCGGGGTGCGGGAGGTGAACTCCAGCGTAGTGATGAGCGAGATCAAGCGGACGACGAAATTGCCGGCCAGCGAGCGCGCCGTTCTTTGAAGAGAAGCGCAAGCCGAGCGATCTTCATCGCCGATCGCAGCTCGCGGGATTTGAAGCCACGAACGTCCTGGGCCGTATAGGACTCGAACGATTGGCTATCCAACCGACGACCTTCCCACATGAATCCAAACTTGATTCCCGCGGCGCCCCATTGCCGATGGGTGCACGATCGTCATCGAGTCGCCGCATGGCGAGCACACGGTCCACATAAAGGGCAACGAGTCGACAAGGGTGAAGGTCCCGAGCCGATAGGACCTGGCGGCCTCAAATCCCCAGGTTCGAACTGGTTAAGTTGTTGTTTTGCAAACCAAGCTGGTCGGGGCAGCAGGATTCGAACCTGCGACCCTCTGCTCCCAAAGCAGATGCGCTACCAGACTGCGCCATGCCCCGACGGGACGCGCATGTTAGCAGCTTGGCGTCAGCTCGCTACTACAAG
>Ga0164243_10004310_pt1 | contig 22386 bp, 19 predicted proteins | sample OricompcompostOP_FD_108781 | JGI IMG/M metagenome (GOLD analysis project Ga0164243, IMG submission 108781) | Organic Plus compost microbial communities from Emeryville, California, USA - Original compost - Organic plus compost (OP) | ecosystem: Engineered > Solid waste > Mixed feedstock >...
CGTTTCGCCAGCAGAAAAGCGGTATCATGTTGTCTAAATTCAGTGTGATCCGTTTATTTCGACATATTCTCACTCCGGAATATCCGCTCTCTCACAGCTATTCCCATACTGCCATGTCTCCCAACCTGTCTCGCCGCGCTGCCGTACAGAAGATGGCTGGCGCTGCCGGAGCACTTGCCCTGGCCGGCACACCGGCTCTCTCCCAGGCCCGTTCCGTAACCTCTACTCCCCTCAAGGGCAATATCAATCACTCGGTCTGCAAGTGGTGCTACAACAACCTCTCGATGGAGGAGTTGGCCCGGGCTGCAAGCCAGATGGGGATCGAATCCATCGAGATCATTGGCCCGGAGGACTGGCCCATACTCGCGAAATACGACATGATCTGCGCGATGGCAAACGGTCCCAGCCAGATCAATAAAGGGTTCAACCGCCTGGAGCACCACGACGACTGGCTCGTCCCCGCCTTTGAGGCACGCATCAAGGAGGTTGCCAAGGCCGGTTATCCCAACGTCATTGCTTTCTCGGGTAACCGCGACGGTATGGATGACGAACAGGGACTGGAGAACTGCGTCGTCGGATTGAAGAAGATCATGCCCTTCGCCGAGAAATACGGCGTAACGGTCTGCATGGAACTGCTCAACAGTAAAGTGAACCACCCCGACTATATGTGCGATAATACGGCATGGGGTGTCGAACTAGTAAAGCGGGTGGGTTCTGAGCGGTTCAAACTTCTCTATGATATCTACCACATGCAGATCATGGAAGGAGATATCATCCGCACCATTCAAGAGAACCACCAGTATTTCGGGCATTACCATACGGGCGGAAACCCGGGTCGAAACGAGATCGACCACACCCAGGAGATCTACTATCCGGCTGTCATGGAAGCGATCAAAGCGACCGGCTACAAAGGTTATGTGGGGCAAGAGTTCATCCCGGCTCGCGACCCGCTGACCTCCCTCGCAGAGGCCATCAAGATCTGTGATGTCTGATTCACGGCCATCTGGAAATAAAAGGGGGCGCTCTCCGTGAGCGCCCCCTTTTTATTTCCAGATGTGACGGTTGGAGCGGCTTTACCTTTCCTGATTCACGGGGGCATCGCGTTCGGCAGAGCGACCCGGAACATAAGGCTGCACCCAGGCCTCTTCGACCTCCCCGGCATGTACCGCGTTCGCCTTGGGCTTCGACGAGACGACGTTCACCCGCACGTACAATTCGTCGCCCTGTACCTGGTAGACCGGCTCCGTGCCCTCGACTTCGGCCAGCACCACGCCGATGTCGTCGCTGTAGCGGCGCGTGACGCGTTCGCCCGATTTCGGCAGGACGGCCGTGCTCGTCGAGTCGTACCCCTGGCGTGTTCCGATGAAACGCGTTACGTACCGGACGCCCGGCTCCGGGCGGATACGTATGGCTATTTGATCATCATTCTGCTCGATGTCGTCCAGCAGCACGCCCGATGTCCCGTAGAAGTCGCCTGCCTCCATGGCCGCGATGATAGCCTCGGGAGTCAGCTCAGTGGCACGGACCATGACCCAGCCCCGACCCGGATTGCTGCGGGTCGAGTCGTATTGATGATAGTGGTGGGAGTCGTCTGTCGCGAGCCCGAACAGTACCGGCCTGCCCTGAGCCAGGCGCTGGGTAAGGACAATGTCCCACATTCGTTCGGTGCCCGGATGGTCGTGATCGCCCTCGTTGTGGACGAGCGGGTGCCCGTTATAGACTTCGAAGAAGCGCTCGCCCTCCAGGGCAATCATATCCTCCGCCGTGACCGCCCAGACGAAGTTCGGATGATTGAGGTGGGGGAACATGGCCTGCCCCGTGCGAGCCCGCTGGTCCAGCACGGCATTGACGTTGTTCTGCATGACCTCCAACACACTCCCTCCCCCCTGCGGCTTAATGTGCTCTTTGATATTCGTCGCATTGATATGGACGGGCTTCGACTCGAAGCCATCACTGATCTCCTCGCTACGAATGATGAGGAAACGCCCTGGCTGCTCCAGTAGGCTGCGGTACTCGTCGAACGTTTTCAGTCTCACGCGCCTCTCAGCACCATCCAACGTATCCACTACCCACTCATCGCCAAACCGCTCCACATACGCCTCGTAAGCGGCCTTGCGCTGCGGATCATCCCCGACCGTTATCCACTTCTCGCCATCGGCAATGGTGTTGTGATCGGAGAGGGCGATGAAATCATAGCCGTTCTCTCTGTACCAGTCTATGATGACCTCAGGATAGTCATCGCCGTCGCTCCAGAGCGAGTGCGTATGCAGGTTGCCTTTATACCACCGCGCAGTGTCCGCCTCTCCCTCGATCTCCGGCGCCGGCTGGCACCCGACCAGCCCGAATGCCAGAATCAGGACCGTTGCTATCCCTCCGTTGACTCTGATGTACGATTCTCCTTGCATGGAACCCTGCTTTGAGTGGCGAGAAATGCATTATAGTTCGGCACGGCCGTCACCTTGCCGTGACTGTCACGGCAGGCGGATGAGCGTAATCGTTCCAGAGCCGGTTGATCTCCGTCGAATCGGGAGGACCATCGCTTACGATGAACCGGTAACGAGCCACATACGGCTCGCCGGGCCGAATCGCCCAATCACCAGCCTGAGAGGGAGCGTAGTTGAAGAACGGCTCGGTCGGATGAATGCGCATGGGTTGCGGGGCACGGAAGTTCTCGGGATGATCCAGAATGGCTACCCCTGCAAGCTGACCATCGACGTAGCCACCGACGTGAACCCACCGCCCCCGCGTGGCATGTCCATTACTCCGGTCTTTTCCTTCCGACGTAAGGAAGAAGGTATTCTCGGCGCCATCCCAGTTTCGGTTGCCCCGAAAACCGACACCCCCGTAGCGATACTCGGGCAAAATCAACGCACTGTCCGTCGCGGTCGTGTGAACAACGTTCAGGTCGAAGATCCAGTAGGGATCGACGCCCTCCCGCGCATTGAAAACCTGGACCTCCCAGGTTTCCTGCAACACCGGCGTGGGATGATCGGCAGAGAGATCGACGTATTGATGGCGGGTACGCAGCCCGCCGTGAACGGGGCCGCCCCACGCCGTATCCAGCCCAGCGGGAATGACGGTACCCGTCAGGTCACCCATGTTCCAGAAATCGGGTGTACGGCCCTGGAACCGCGTGCTCGTCCAGGCCGCCCAGATGCCGTGGTGATGTACATGGTTGGGCGGGTAATCATCTGTGACCAGCTTGCCGGACGGAGTAAAGACGGGATGGATGTAGCCGCCACGCTCGAACCTGGAATCAATATCCGGACGCGGCAACATCGTCTTGACCGCGTGGTATTGAAAGACCGGGCGATCATCTACTCGAAACGCAAGCGTACCGCCGTAATTGGATACATCCACTCCGCCCGCCACGTCGGCAGAGTCGGCCGGGACGAGCCGGTACGTTGCCGATTTGCCTGCCGGAAGATCAGGGACCACGAACCACCCTCTCCCCTCCCCATCCATCTGCACAGGGATGCGTGATTTCCTCGAATCTATTAGCTGAGCAGCGCCCGGCCGTAACCCCTGCGGCCATGCAAACGAAACGGGCGTATTTTCCCGATCATAGGCTCCGGCATCGACTCGCACCCTGTACTCGGGGCCTCGCTCCTCTACGCGAGCCGAACAGGACGAAAGAAAAAACAGAAGTACTACGCAGACCACGCGATAGAACCCGGACAGCATAGGAGTGCACCTAAGCGTTGGTGGTGAGGGACAGCACGCGTGGGCAATATACTCCGCGCTATCCTTTTGAAACAGCAAAGCGGCCGGCACCCGACCGCATCAGAAACACGGTTTCCCGCACTCCGTTTCTGGATCATCGACTGCATACCAGGGGGTTGTCCGGGACATGAAAATAGAGCGGAGGCAGGCTGAAGTAAGTGGCGTCCATATCCACTACAGAGTAGCGGGGTCCGGTGACCCCGCCGTGCTTATTCACGGCTTATCAGGATCGAGCCGCTGGTGGGCGCGCAATATGGGCCCGCTCGCAACGAAGTTTCAGGTCTTCAGTGTAGACCTGATCGGCTTCGGCTACAGTCGAGGAAAGCACCGCTTCGTTCTGAGCGAGGCAGCCGATTTCCTGGCCCTCTGGATGCAACACATAGGCATCACCCAGGCTCATGTGCTCGGGCACTCGATGGGGGGATACATTGCGGCCGACCTTGCAGCAAACCACCCGAACCGCATCGATCGGCTGGTGCTGGTGGATGCGGCAGCCGTCCCATTCGGGCGAACCTATACGCAGAACATCCTCGGGCTCGTCCACACCTCGTTCCGATTGCCCTTGAGTTTCTGGCCGATCCTCGTCACGGATGCCCTGCGCGCCGGTCCTCTGACGATTCTGTCTGCCGCACACGAACTCCTCACCGTGAACATGACAGATAGGCTGCGTCACATCGAAGCACCCACGCTGATCGTATGGGGCGAACTCGACACCCTGATCCCTGTGGATATCGGCTACCGGCTCCAGGCAAGTATCCCTTCGTCCGAATTAGTGGTTCTAAAGCGAGCCGGACACAATCCGATGTGGGACCGTCCACACGAGTTCAACACACTTGTGTTGAAGTTTCTTACGGCTCCGGTAGCGCTCCCTCTGCAGTAACCCACGGCATTATCGATGCTATCCCACAATCGCACGGACCACATCCTGCAGAGCCAGTGGACAACGGTGAATGGGCTGCGTATGCATGCGCGGGTTTCAACCAGGCGTGTGCATTCCCATGCATCTCCCATCGTCCTGGTCCACGGGCTCGGTGTCTCGAGCCGGTATCTGGTACCTCTGGCAAAACGGCTTGCCCCTACCTTTGACACCTACGTACCCGACCTGCCCGGGTTTGGACGAAGCGAGAAGCCAGACCATACGTTCGCCGTGCCGGAACTCACCGATGCGCTTGCGGCCTGGATGGAGAAAGCCGGCATCTCAAAAGCCATTCTCCTCGGCAATTCGCTGGGTTGCCAGATCATCGTCGAGTTTGGCATGCGGTATCCCGAGCGCATCACACACGCAGTGCTCGTGGGCCCCACGGCAGACCCGAGTGCGCGCACGCCCCTCCGGCTAATCCGACGCACCCTGCGCGATATTCCGCATGAGCGACTTTCTCTGTTGCTCATCTGCGTGGATGACTACCTGCGTGCCGGGGTCTTCCGAGTATTTCAGACATTACGCTACCTGGTACAGGACCCGATCGAAGAGAAGCTCCCCCGTCTACTGGTCCCTACGCTTATCCTGCGTGGTGAAAACGATCGCATCGTACCGAAGGACTGGGTCCAAGCCATCGTGCAGTTGTTACCCGATGGGCAGATCATTACGATTCCGGGAGCCGCACACGCCGTGCACTACGCATCTCCCGCAGTGGTCGCTGCAGTGACCCGCGATTTCGTACAACGAACCGCGACCGAGACGTCAAGACCCGAAGAGACGGCTACACGTGAGGCATAAACACGATGCCTGGCATGCACCCATAACTCGAACAAAGACACCTAACCAGACCTAACAAGGGCCCGGTCAACGGCGAATTCGGGGCTATCTATTACGGCCCTTCCTTTTGCCTTTCCCTGGATGTCCCCAGATTGGCCCGCGCTTTACCCGACGCCCGGGTTTGGCTTTCTTCACCTTGTACTTCTTGGAATTGCCCTTGTAGGTATGGCCGCTGTCGCGGTACACGCGCCGTCCGTTCCGATCCAACGTATAGAGCCTTCCCTTCCTATCTTCGTAGATCCGCCGCCCGTCCGTGGTGCGGCCAACGACAGGGTCACGGCGCGATTCGTACACGGGGTAGTAGGTCGAGCAACCGGAAGCTACAGTCACAACGATGAACAGCGCGAAAAACAACTTCTTCATACATCCTCTCAGCAGGTGGTGGGGACTACTCGAGAAACAGGGTTCCTCTTCCCCTACAGTCGCGCTGAACAGACTGGGAGTAACGCACCGAACGTAGCGCCCCCTACCTATGGACCCGATTGAGTCATGCACGACGCGTAATCCTCTATGAGGATAGGCATCTGAGCGGGGCGTAAGCTGCCTGCCGGGTACGGCCGCGGTTGCACGCCACAATGGGCTTCAGGAGTTCCGCAATGCCTCCACTATCTCCAGCGCATTGGCTCATCCTGGAGCCTTTCAGCCATCTCCAGCTGTTGCATTTCCCACTCCTCTACGCCGAGCCAGCGGTATATGTCAGGATTTCCGGAGAGTGCTGCGGCGACAAGTTCGATGGCTCGATAGATACGGGGACCAGGGCGGTTAAAGTAGGCATTACCGTCGATCAGGAACACGTTCCCGGTGCGAACTGCACGCAACGCATCCCAGCCCTTTCGTTCAGTTAAGACATGCAGTTCATGGCGCGTCTGAGCGATGGTAAAACCACACGGCGCAATGAGGAGCACATCGGGATCGGCCTCGAGAATGGTATCCCAGGAAATGTACTCGGATCGAGCCCCTTTCCGGGCAAGCAGAGAACGCCCTCCTGCCATCGAGATCACGTCAGGCATCCAGTGTCCAGCAGTCATGATGGGATCGAGCCATTCAATGCAGACAACGGTCGGCAATCCGTGCTCCTCCATACGGCGATGCAGTCCGAGCTTCGTTCGGATGCCGTGCAGGCGCGCTTCGGCCTGCGCGATAAACTGCATCGAGGCCTGCTCCCTTCCAATCGTACGCCCCAGGCGCAGCGCCGCGTCCAGAATCTGTTTGAGCGTAGCCGGTGCAAACGTGACCAGCGTGGGTACCTCACCCTCCCATGTGCTCAAGAGTGCATCCAACTGAGAAGTAGAGGGTGCACAAACATCACACTGGTCTTGCGTAATGATCAGGCCGGGACGCAGTTCGCGAATGAGGTCGCTATCGAGCGTATGAAGAGATACTCCCTGATTCAGGCTCGCGCGGACTTCCCTATCGATAGCGGCTGAGGTCTCGGGAAGTGCTTGAGGAATCGTTACCGCAGGCACGGCCTCTACCGTAGCAGAGAAGTTGCAGGCATGTGAGCGGCCTACAAGCTGCGTTTCCGCACCAAAGCTGCAGAGCCATTCGGTGGCGGCGGGAACTAACGAGACAATACGCATATTCAGTACTCCGAAAGCGCTTACAAAAGCTTAATCGAGAGCCGATATTTTAGAACGCACAAGGTCAATCCCGGTGTGACAAGCTGGTGAATCTCCATAAACTATCGGACGCAGGATTTTCTTTCAGAGACGCTTGCGTATAAGTTTGAGAACAGGCAAGGCTGCGTTATCGATGGGTTACGATTTCGATTTGTGCTTGCCTCGACGACCAGGATATAGTAACCTTTATCGCAGTTAGCACTGTTGTTCAAGGAGGAAAACGAAATGGATGTAGCTGAGGTTCAAGAGATTACTCCGAGTGTATCTGATAATCGTAAGTTTACGGCGATCCGGAAGCGCTTCCAGGATCCTGTTAGCCCGCATGTACCGGCGCTCTTGCTTGGTGTCGACGGTGTCATTCAGCATACGACGCCCGCCGCCCGGCACATGCTTGAGTATAAATCCGATCAACCGATCGAGCCTTGCTTCTTCTCTCATGTCCACGGCCGCAACCTCTACCAGGTGATGCGGGACGTTGCCGACATGGTCTGCTACGGAAAGGCTTCTGCCTCATGGCTGCTACGGCTGCGTACTGGCCAGGGCCGCTGGCGCTGGTACAAAGCCTCGGTTAAGAATCAACTCAATCTGGGTGAGGGTACGATCCTGATCAACCTGCGTGATCTGCATGACTGGTGATGGCGTCCCACAAGGGAGGACGCCTGCCAGGCGGACACGCTGATCTGAGCTAATCGATTCTTAGAGGCAGCTTTCTTCGGAAGGCTGCCTCTTTTCCATCCGGCCCTGTACCTATACGCGAGTGAGAAACGGAATCTTGCGATTGGCAGGATTGGTATAGCGGGTCGGACTCATGTAACCATTGCGAGCGGTCCGAACTTCTTCGACGGTGACGAAGGCCGTCGGGTCGGCCTGTTCCACAATGTTCAGCACATCGGGGACGTTCTTGCGCCGAACGACGACGTCGAGAATGGCGACCTCGCTCTCCCTTCCGCGTCCGGGCATTTCGGTAACTGCAAATCCACTCTCACGCAAGCGTTCTGCAGCCACAGTCCCACCATTGCCATATGGCGTACCGCGGAACACCGCCCGCACGACATTCACGCCGAGAGCGACGCGTGCTTCCAGTGTTACGCCAATGTAGTTGCCCATAGCAAATCCTGCCGCGTACCCGATGAGGTGAAAGGGAGAATCCAGATGCTTGAGGGCGCTCCCGACCGCGAACAGCCAGACGAGCACTTCAAAGAACCCGATGAGGGCGGCTCTGCCCCGATGACCGCGTACTGCGAGAATCATCCGCATCATGGACATCGAAACGTCCGTTACGCGCAGCGCGAAAATGATCAACGCCCCGATAGGAGCGGATAGCAATGCATCCATGAAAGATGTTAAAGGGGGGGCAGAGGTGAGTTGCTGGAACCGGTCGCGGCAAGAACAAAGGATGTGCCGTAACCACTCGTCTCTACAGCGGATGGAGGGCTAGTACATGTCTTTCATGGATAGCTCACGGGAAGCATCGCTTTCGTATTGCTGAGGATAGCGTCAATCAATTCCGTACCGGTGTGGGTGTGATGATGGCGCTTCCGTGACCGTCCACATCCACAGCCTGGATGCCAAAGAAGTAGTCGTCTTTGGACACTCCTTTTAGCGTATACTCCGTGACATTTCCCACAAACCGTTTCTCCTGCCAGGTAGGCGAGGTCGTATCACGGAGCAGGATGTAGTAACCGGTCACGCGGTTTCCCGCTGGAGGCGGCTCCCAAACGAGGTGTGTATCAACGGCTAATCCCGACACGTCGATGCCGACATGGATTGGAGGGGGCGGAGCGAGCGCGAGATTCGTGAAAGCGGCGAGTACGATTCTCGCCACATCCGCGGTATAGGCGAAATCCACGCGATCCGGGACATCGCCATAGGCAATCCCGTCTTCAACCCGCACATCCTGATGCTGCCGCGTGAACGCCTCGTTGGGCTCGGTCATCCGGACGGCCGCATAGCCCCGCTCGTTAAAAGGGATATGGTCCCCGCCTCGGAGATACCGGTCACGGCGGTAAACGAGCTTGACGTCCATATAGGGTACGTAGCTTTCACCGACCTCTTCCAGATAGCGGGCGAGCTGGCGGGACGGGCTATCGTTCTCCCCTCCTATTGCACGCCGGATTCTGGCCTGCTGCTCCGTCTCGGACGAAGGGACACCTTCCGAAAACAGGCGGACGGTCCGGTTGTCGCGCACCCCGTTATCGCCCTGCGTATTTCCGACGATATCCAGCGTGATCATGCCTGCCACATTCCAATCGAGCGAGTCCGCCATCTCGGCAAGGTGGGTGGCACCAATGAGGCCCTGCTCCTCTGCCGCCATAGCGACGAGCAGGATGGTTGCCGGAAACGACTCGCCTGCCAGCACACGGGCCATTTCCATGACTGCCGCCGTCCCACTGGCGTCGTCCGCTGCACCCGGAGCATACGACGTGGAATCCATGACATCGCTGACGATGCTGTCATAATGACCGCTCACGATGAAGATCCGGTCGTCTAAAGGATCGGTGCCGGGCAGACGAGCGATGACATTCTTGATCACCACGTCGCGATCGATGCGACGCCCATCTGCCGGGTACAGAAATTCGTCGAAATAGACCTGCATCCGGCCGCCACCCTCCCGCGCGTACCGCTCCATCGTATTCCGGATCCACCGGCGAGCAGCACCGATGCCGAACGTATCAGAAGTCGTATTGGAAAGCGTGTGCCGCGTGCCAAAGGCAGCCAGTTTGCGAATCGTGGCTTCTATGGTATCTGCATTAACCCGAGCAACGAGATCCTGGATATGCGGATCGGGGCGGGACGTGACAGGTTGCGCACCCGCAACCCTCAGGGACAGGGCCGCCAACAAGAGCACATACGGGGCAATCCGGAGCATACGACGGACCATGACTGGAGCCTGATCTGTGATTAGGAAGCCCTGCAATATACACCGGAGCCGATCCGAGACAGACCGCATGGACGCATCCCGGATCTGGAATAACCTGCGCACGCTACCCCGAATCAAAAACGCAGTCGGGGCATGGCGATCCATGCCCCGACTGCGTACTTCACTCTGCAAAGGTCCATCCGAACCCTTAGCGCCCCAGAAGCTCACGGGCTTGCTTCAAGACATTCTCGGCCGTGAAACCGAACTCCTCCATAAGGATGCCCGCCGGTGCGGAAGCACCGAAGTGATCGATGCCGATAATCCGGCCTTCGGGGCCAACATACCGTTCCCACCCGAGCGTGACACCCGCTTCGATGGCAATACGCTTCTTCACTTCCGGAGGAAACACCTCGTTGCGGTAAGACTCCGGCTGGGCCTCAAAAAGCTCCCAGGAAGGCATACTGACAAGGCGAACCTTGACCCCTTCGCTCGCCAGCGTTTCTCCTGCTGCTACGATGTGCTGGAGTTCACTTCCCGTCGCAATCAGGATGATATCAGGCGTTCCAGCTGAATCGCTCAAGATGTACGCTCCTTTGAGCACGCCTTCGGCAGAAGCGTACTTCGTGCGATCCAGCGTGGGGAGGTTCTGACGGCTCAGGGCGAAAGCCGTAGGACCGTTCTGATTCAGAATGGCGGCACGCCATGCCTGCGCCACTTCGTTCGCGTCTCCCGGGCGGAGCACTACGAGATTCGGTATGGCCCGGAGTGACATCAGTTGCTCGATGGGCTGGTGCGTCGGCCCATCCTCACCCAGACCGATGGAGTCGTGCGTGAAGACGAAGATGGATGGCGCATGCATGAGCGCGGCCAGGCGAACCGATGGCCGCATGTAGTCGCTGAAGATCAGGAAGGTGCCGCCATAGGGCCGAACACCGCCATGAAGCGCCATACCGTTCATTGCGGCGGCCATACCGTGCTCACGAACACCAAAGCGGAAGTACTCGCCCCGGTAGTTGTCCTTCTGGAAATCCGAGCGGCCTTTCACGTCCGTCTTGTTAGATGGCGTGAGGTCAGCGGAGCCGCCAATCAGGTTACCCAGCTTGGGCGCAAGGACACCGAGGACCTTACCACTGGAGGCACGCGAGGCGAGTTTCTCGCCGGTCGCAAATTCCGGCAGCACATCCTCCCAACCTTCTGGTAGCTTGCCCTCGTACCAGTCGCGGAGCTTCTTCGCCTTAGCGGGATGGCTCTGAGCATATCGCGTCATGAGCTCGTTCCACCGCCGTTCCTCTTCTTCACCACGCGTCACGGCTTGACGCATGTGCTCATACACTTCGTCCGGAACGAAAAAGTGTTTGTCGGTAGGCCAGCCAAGATTCTGTTTGGCGGCAACGACCTCATCCTCCCCGAGAGGCTCGCCGTGCGCACTGGATGTACCCTGCTTGTGCGGTGAGCCAAACCCGATGACCGTGCGTACGGCGATGAGCGTGGGGCGGCTGAGGTCAGCACGGGCTTCAGCGATGGCACGGTCGATAGCGGCAAGATCGTTACCATCTTCGACATAGAGTACCTGCCAGCCATAGGCTTCAAACCGCTTTCCTACGTCCTCCGTGAAGGCTAGCTCGGTGCTACCGTCGATAGAGATCTTGTTGTCGTCGTAGAGACAGATGAGCCTGCCAAGGCCAAGGTGACCAGCGAGGGAAGCCGCCTCATGGGAGATACCTTCCATGAGATCGCCGTCGGACACAATGGCGTACGTGAAGTGATTTACGACTTCGAACGACGGTTCGTTGAAATGAGCGGCAAGGAAGCGTTCGGCAATGGCCATACCTACACACGTAGCAATGCCTTGCCCGAGAGGACCGGTCGTGGTCTCGACACCGGGTGTTATATCGTTTTCCGGATGGCCTGGCGTCTTGCTCCCCCACTGACGGAACTGCTTGAGATCCTCCATCGACAGGTCGTAGCCGGTCAGATGCAGGAGGGAATAAAGCAGCATGGACCCATGACCGGCCGAGAGGACGAAACGGTCGCGGTCAAACCACTTTGGATGGCGCGGGTTATGCTTGAGATAGCGTTGCCAAAGGACATACGCCATGGAAGCCGCTCCCATGGGCATGCCCGGATGGCCACTCTCGGCTTTCTGAACCGCATCGACGGACAGAAACCGAATGGTGTTTATGGACAGCTGATCTATGCTCGTATTCTGAAGGCTCTCCGACTGGGGTGCTACGTCTGTTTGAGGCATCGCTGCTATACGTACAAGTGGGTGTATTCTTTACCGGGGAAAGGTATGTGAATTTTGGATTTTAGATTTTGGATTTTGGATTAATGGGTGTGGAGTACGAGCAGGGCATCCGGAGTACGTCGTACAGGCTGAAATGTAAGAAGAAAGGGTGCAGCGTGCGTGCTGCACCCTTTCCGAACAGGGTCCGGATCGTTTGACGATCCGGTCAGATCGTCAACCTTGAGCGGCCTGCTCGATGAGCTGGCCGATGCATTCGACGGTGCGGGAAGCGGAGTGTACCGTCCGTCCGTTTATGAGAACGACCGGTACGGAACGAATGCCGAAGGTCTCCATGAGCATCGCATTCCGGCGCTCTACGATGGAATTGTACATCTGCGCTTTAATCCGCTGGCCCATGGCCTCACCGTTCATGCCGATTTGATTTGCCATTTGCTCCAGCTGGGGCAGATCCAATCCGGTACGAGGGTCCTGAGCGGCAAATTGTAGCTCGAGCATCTCGAAGAATTTCCCTTCCTGGGCGGCAGCCTGAAGCGCAATGGCCTGAAGCACGGATTGTTGCCAGAAAACGACTGGCTTGAAATAGAAACTGGCCTTATCACCATACTTCTCAACGACCTCACTCATGATCGGGTGAAGCGTCTTGCAGTGAGGGCAGTTCGGCTCGAAGACTTCAATGACGGTAACCGGCGCCTGCGGGTTGCCTTTCATCGGATCGCCGAATGCAATGGCATCTTTGTAATTTGCAATAACAGGCTTTTCAGGATCGTACATGCACTCGGCAGTCCCGGTCTCTGCCGCCACTGCGGCCGGCTGCGTCCCTTCTACAGATGCTGCTACCGGGGTCTGGGCCTCTTCGAGGCTATTGAAGTACATCACATCGGCACCGACCAGCACAAGTACGACGACGGCCAGAGAGGCAATCAGTGTGGCCTCACGAGCTAGATTTCGTGGCTGAGCGGCTACACGCTCCGGGATGGATGTCTGCATGAATTCGACGGCTTGAACGATGAAAAGAAGTGTTACGATACTGGCCGATGTCAGGCACAGCACACAGAACTCTCCGATCTGGAAATATTGTACGTAGACAAGATAAAGCGAATAGAGAAGACCGAAGACAATGAGAGCCGCTCTCCCCTGTTTCAATTGTTGCACCGTCCTCCCCGACGCAAACGCCACGGCAGCGCCAATCGCTGCCAGTACAAGGTAGTACCCGAGCCCCCAGACCGCGTTCGAGATACCAAAAAGCTTACCGGCATCACTTTGCACGACCAGGTTACAGTCGGCAGCAGCACCCGTAGGAGCGGAAAAACCGAGGCAGCCTCGATCAAACCCCCTCCCCTGTTGGATGATCAGATGAACCGTCACGATCACGCCCAACAGGGCGAGAACAAACAAGGCCCGGTCAAAAATGGGATGATAGCTGTGCAAACGGCCTTTCTGCACCGTTTGATCTCTGAGCTGCTTTGCCATGGGCATGTGGATTCGTCGAACTAATACGTCAGCCAGACTCCCGAAATGATTGAGCTTAGCAAACGTACGAAATGTGAAGGGAGAGGCAAATACGGCAGACTTACACACAAGAAGGATGTAGGATCCAGAGTATCGGCGCTTTCCGCATCTTCATGAGTAGTCCCCGGGCTGTATGACACTCCACGATTGCGCCCAAGCAGCTTCGGGCAGACCTCCTGTACTGAGTACGATACAAGGTACAGTCCGGCTTGCGGAAACCTGATCTGTCGGTTCGGAATCAGAGCGAAAGTCTGAACTTCACGTCCACCTGACATGACTCCTCTCCCTGCGCGGCTACTCAAATCCGATATCCCGAAAATCTACCGATTCATTGCACCGGTACATGATTGGCTGGCAGCACTCGTAGCGTCACGGGCGCGACGGCTCAAACTGGAATGGGCGAACATACAGGATGGAGAATCGGTTCTGGAAGTGGCCGTAGGGACAGGGTTATCGTTCCGTCAGGTCTTGCGGTCGAATCCCAATGGTAGAAACGCTGGCGTAGACCTCTCGCCTGCCATGCTCAGGCGAGCCCGAAAACGAGCGGAGCGTATTGGCGGGCAGTCCGAATTAGCAGTTGGTGATGCGTATGCTCTGGACTTCCCGGACAATACGTTTGACGTGCTTTTGAACTCCTATATGATCGACCAGCTGCCCGAACAAGACTTTGAGCCGGTCCTCAGAGAATTCCGGCGTGTCTTGCGGCCGTACGGCCGCCTGGTCCAGATAAACATGACGATCGGACAGAAACCGTACCACCGGTTGTGGGAGTGTTTGTACTGCCTCCACCCCGCCCTGCTCGGCGGCTGCCGGGGTGTAGAGATGGCCTCGTGCTTCGAACGCGCTGGTTTTACAGGTATCCGACGGGCGTACATTAGCCAGTGCGCGTTCCCCTCAGAGGTGGTAATCGGCATAAAACCGGGAAAAGACCTCGAGTGAGCTGGGATGCAGATGCAGGCATGCGTTTTTCCGGGTGCCGAAACGAGTGCCTGAACCAGGCTTACGCCTGCGCTACGATACTTGCATCGAGACCGACCGGGGACTTAGTCTGGTATGAACGGATTTTCGAAGCTGATTTAGTAGTCCATGAAGATTGATCTGAGTCTTCAAAATGAGACCATCCTGTCTATCATCGTCACGATCGCGGTTCTGCTGGCGATCGCGATACTGGCCAGGGTCGTCCTGCGGGTGGTGTTTCGTTATGTGGATGAGCCGGCAAAGCGGTATCTCGCCTCCCGCACCGTGCGACGATTCGCCAGCCTCCTCGCCCTCGTCGTGGTCTTTGTAATCTGGTCGCCGGGCGAAAACCTCGTAACGATCCTTACAGTCATTGGCGCCGGTACCGCCATCGCCCTGCGAGAAATGGTATTGAGCGCCGTGGGGTGGATGAATATCGCCGTACGTACCCCATACCGACAGGGAGACCGGATCGAGATCAACGGTGTGCGGGGGGACGTGCTGGACATCCGCCTGCTACACACGGCAATGATGGAGATTGGAGGGTGGGTAGAATCCGAGCAAAGCACGGGACGTATCGTCCACATCCCCAATAACTGGGTGTTCCAGTACCCCATCTATAACTATACGAGAGGGTTCAACTTTATCTGGAACGAGATCGGGGTTACCGTGAGCTTTCGGAGCGACTGGGAGGCAGCGCGGGAGATCATGCTATCGCTGGCGCAGGAGTCAGCATCTATTGTAGAACAACAAGCTGCACGTGAGATTCGTAACCTCTCGCGGGAATACCTCGTGCATTACAGCATTCTGACCCCGTTCGTCTACGTTTCCATTCACCCGAACGGGGTCCGGCTGACCCTCCGGTACCTGTGTGAGGTGCGCAAGCGACGGGGTACCGAACACGCGATCACGCTGGGCATCCTGGAGAAATTCCGTGAGCACGGAGCAATCGAATTTGCCCACACCACCACGGCATCTTACAGCTACGATGTGCCCCAGTTCGGGCCGATGCCGAGATCTGACAACGGAGCATCGCTTTCAGGTACGGAAACAGACAGTGCAACGACGCAGAGGTACCCCGTTTAAAGCATGTCATCCGCCTTCGGGCGGGTCTTGCGTGCGGAACATTGCCGGTGTATCTTAATGTCATGTCTAGCACTCGTGTACATACGGCCCGCTTCACCAACGTTTGGTGGTGGCATTGCCAGGGAGCAGTGGGCCGCAGCCATTGTGCACGTACACGCTAGTACGGACATACGTGCTGACAAAAGACACCCACTGCTCCTCGAGCACGTGGGTTTTTTTGTTTTTATACCATTCAGCTACTATGCGGAATACAATCCGAGCACATATTCCGAATGCTCACCGCCAGAGCTGATAGATAACCACTTCACACTACGCCATGATGACGTTCGAGGAGTTTCAGCAGATCGTGCGGGAACAGCGAGCGGCCGGGACAGCCCGGTTTATCGTGCCGGTACACAAGCGCTTGAGCGCGGACCTGATTACGCCCGTATCGGCCTTCCTCGCCATACGACGCAATAGCCGATACAGTTTTCTCCTCGAAAGCGTGGAAGGTGGTGAAAAACTAGCGCGATACTCCTTCCTGGGTAAAAATCCCTACCGCGTCGTGAAGGGTTGCGGCGAGCGAATCGAGATAGAGGAGTTGCAGCCGAATCACCAGTATGCGGCAGCGAAAATCCCTCTGAACGGCCAGAGCACACAGGGAAACATCTTCACGGTACTCCAACAGATGGTGGATGCCTACGTCCAGGTACACGTCCCGGAGCTCCCACGGCTGACCGGAGGTGCCGTAGGATACCTCGGATATGATGGAGTACGCCTCGTAGAACGGCTCCCCCACCCTCCTCCAGACGAACTGCAGCTTCCCGACGCGGTCTGGTGTTTTTACGATACCATCATCGCCTTCGACCACGTGAAGCACCAGGTCGTTCTGATTGCAAACACGTTCATCGATCCGGACACGGACCTGCAGGCCGCGTACGAATCGGCACGTGAACGCATGCAGGGATTGGAACGCGAACTGGCCGCGCTGGAATTTCAGAGCCCCGAGGCCATCACGCTGCCCCAGAAGACGCTCTCCTCCAACTTCTCGAGGCCCGACTTTGAAGCGGCGGTCGAAAAGGCAAAACGCTACATCTACGAAGGAGACATCTTCCAGGTCGTCCTCTCCCAGCGATTCTCGACCACGTTCACCGGCGACCGGTTCAACCTGTACCGGGCTCTACGCCAGGTCAACCCTTCCCCTTACCTGTTCTATCTCGAACTGGACGAATTTGCACTGGTTGGATCATCGCCGGAGGTGCTGGTTCGGGTGGAGAACGGACGAGCCGAGGTGCTGCCGATTGCAGGAACGCGCCGGCGGGGAGTCTCGCCGCAGGAGGATCGACAGCTCGAAATGGAGCTGCTGGCCGATCCCAAGGAACGCGCAGAGCACCTGATGCTCGTCGACCTGGGGCGAAACGACCTGGGCCGTATTTGCGATTACAGCACGGTCAAGGTAGACCGGTACGCGTTCGTAGAGCGTTATTCGCACGTCATGCACATCGTGTCCTCGGTGTCCGGGCTTCTCCGCCGCGGACGTGGACCTCTGAACGTGCTGGCGGCATGTTTCCCGGCAGGCACCGTTTCGGGAGCACCCAAGGTGAGGGCTATGGAGATCATAGATGAACTAGAACCCACGAAGCGGGGTATCTATGCCGGCGCAGTGGGATATATCGATTTCTCAGGCAATATGGATACGTGCATTGCTATCCGCACGATGCTGGTGCGAGGCAACACGATCTATATTCAGGCAGGAGCAGGAATCGTGGCAGATAGCGATCCTGCAAAGGAGTACGAAGAGACTGAGAATAAGGCCCGTGCGTTACAGCAGGCTATTCTCATGGCATCAGAGGGACTCTTATAGTTCGATGGTGGAACGTAGATTCGATTCCATACGAAATAAAGGCGTGATCTAATATCGCCTGGATCCGATTTTCTGGACCCAAATCCTTTCGGTAATCGTTCGGGCATTCACCCAACAAGAACAGCTACACATGGCGAATATCTTTTTGAAAAAGGGCGGCGCAGGATTTTCGATCGGGCGTGAGGAAACGGCGCAGCGGTTAAACCCGCTCATTGAAAAGCTGATCGTCCTTAACCACTGCTACGACTACGTCATCCTCCACACATCGAATCCGGACACGGCGGAACGGCTGGAAGCGTTCCAGAAGATCGCGCGCGCAGATGTGGGTAAACTTTCAGAGACCATCCTGAGCAACGGCGGCGTGCCGTATAACGGAATCGATCTGGAAGCATCGAACTTCAATCTGGGAACAGGGGATGCTGAAATGCTTCGAGCCGTGCTCGACCAGGAGCGGGCTTTCCTGGACGCGATCGCAGCGGAACGAAAGGTCCGGCATCACATCCGCACACAGGCCATTCTCGAAAAGGTCCATTCGAATGGCCAGGCCCGGCTGACTTTCCTGGAGAACGCTATAAAGCAGAAGTGACCAGTTCCGGAGCCTACCCGGTATACCAGTATGCGGTCGGGAGTATAAGGAAGCAGAAGCACTGGAAAGAAAACTGGATGAGCGTGGACACATCGGGGTCGGCCTGTGGCTGCCCGGAATGTCCTACGGAAGTTGATATCAAAACATGTCCTCCGAGCAAACAGCAGAACACGTATCGACAGAGCGGAAACATGAGGCCGGGAATACCGACCATCCGACTGTGGTGGTATCCGGCATTCAGCCTTCGGGGACGTTACACCTGGGGAATTACTTTGGAGCGCTCCGGCAGCACATCGATCTGCACACGAAGTACGAGTCGTACTACTTCATCGTCAACTACCATGCGCTGACGAGCCTGCGGGACCGGGAAGCGCTGAAGCGGTACACATTGGATGTCGCCCTGGACTACCTGGCACTCGGGTTCGACCCGACAAAGTCGCACCTTTTCCTGCAGAGCGACGTGCCGCAAGTGACAGAACTGGCCTGGATATTTTACAACCTGACGCCTGTATCGGCCCTGGAGAAAGGCGTAGCCTACAAGGATAAGGTGGCGCAGGGACTCACGCCGAATGCAGGGCTCTTCAACTATCCAGTCTTACAGGTAGCGGACATCCTGATTTACGGCGGTACGCTGGTTCCGGTGGGTGCGGATCAGAAACAGCATATCGAGATAACCCGCGACCTCGCACAACGCTTCAATCAGACCTACTGCCCTGAAGACGCCCCTCTCTTCCCTGTTCCCGACGCCTACATTCTGGAAGATGTGGCCGTCGTGCCCGGACTCGACGGACGGAAGATGTCGAAGAGCTACGGCAATACGATCAACATTTTTGACGAGGGACCGGAGTTGAAGAAGAAGGTCATGAGTATCGTGACCGACTCAACGCCTCTGGAAGAGCCGAAGGACCCGGATAAGGATAACGTGTTCGCCCTCATCAAGCTGTTTGCCGACCAGGAGAAAGCGAATGAGATAGCCGCAAAGTACCGGGCAGGCGGATATGGATACGGGCACGCGAAGAAAGAACTGCTGGGGATGATCAATGACTATTTCGCGGAGGCTCGAGAGCGCCGGAGAGAATTAGCTCGCGACCCGGATTACGTTTGGGACGTATTGCGGGAAGGGGGCAAGAAAGGCCGGGAGAAAGCGGAAAGCCTCATGGTGAAGGTCCGAGAAGCGGTGGGATTGCTGACTACATATTGAGGGTGGAAGACTGATGGTGCGGGCATATCGGTTACCGCGTGCAGGCAGACTGACGGATAGGATGATCGTGTATCCCCATGACCTGCGGGAATACCGGCCTACGTCCGTGGCATGCACGATTTACCTGCCTCCAGTACCCGACTCGATCTGTTTATACAGACATTACTGAAGCTTGGCGCAAGCGCAGGTGCCCCGGACACGACAGGCGTGGTTTTACCATAGCCCATGCGCGAATCACTGGGCGGACATACCGATCTCAATGAAAACGTACGTGGCCATTACGGACAGGTTGGTGAACAGAATGCCGAGACCCAGGCGATGGTGCAGCCCATCGATAGTTCAAAAGAGCGTTGCCATTCATGAGGCTGCTCCTTACGAGACTTCGACTTCTGCACCTTTCCATATTCCCGCATTCCTATGATTCTGATAATCGACAACTACGACTCGTTCACCTATAACCTCGTCCACCTCGTGGGGCGTCATACAGACGACCTGACGGTGATCAGGAATGACCAGATTTCCGTAGAGGAGGTCCGGAAGATGGCACCGGAGGGCATCCTGATCTCCCCGGGACCGGGGCGGCCGGCGGATGCAGGGATAACGGAGGATCTGATCCGGACATTCGGGCCTACGACGCCGGTACTCGGGGTATGCCTTGGGCATCAGGCTATCGGAGAGGTGTATGGCGGAACGGTGACGTATGCCCCGAGCCTGATGCACGGCAAAACCAGTGACGTCTACCACGACGAACGCTCGATCTTCGAAGGGGTCCCACAGGGGTTCACTGCTACCCGATACCATTCCCTCGTCGTGGATCGTGCATCTCTTCCCGAAGTCCTGGAGATCTCTGCGCAAACGGAGGACGGTGTTATCATGGGCCTGCGGCACCGGAAATATCCCGTTGAGGGCATTCAATTCCACCCGGAAAGTGTCATGACGACGGAGGGTCCGAAATTGATCGCCAACTGGATCAGACGTGTGTTCTCCCATTCAGCCAGGACCGTAACGGCGGCCTCCAAAGACGCGGCATTCTCATGAAAGAGATTCTTCATACCATAGCGGAAGGTGAAACGCTGACGCCCGCACAGGCTGAACAGGCCATGCACCTGATGATGCGGGGAGAAGCCCAGCCGGAAGAAACCGCAGCGCTGCTCATGGGTCTACGGGCTCGCGGGGAAACGTTGCCCGAACTCGTTGCCTTCACCCGGGTGATGCGGGAATATGCCGTGCAGGTAGATGCGGGTGATCCGATGGCTATCGACCTTTGCGGAACCGGCGGGGATAATACGGGCACCTTCAATATCTCGACCGCAGCATCGTTCGTCTGTGCCGGTGCAGGCGTGACGGTCGCCAAGCACGGCAACCGCTCGGTCTCATCCAAGTGCGGTTCCGCTGATGTGCTGGAGGCACTTGGTGTGAAGGTGGATCTTCGAAAAGAGGGCGTGGAGCATTGCCTGCGCGAAGCCGGCATCGCGTTTCTATTTGCCCCCTACTTCCATCCGGCCATGCGGCATGTCATGCCGGTACGCAAACTGCTCGGGGTCCGGACTTTCTTCAATATCCTGGGGCCACTGTGCAATCCTGCAGGAGTCCGGCGGCAACTCATCGGGGCGTTCAGTTCGAAGGTGGCCCAACTCATGGCAGACATCATGGCCGAACTGGATGCCGAGCACGTCATCGCCGTGCACGCAGAGGACGGGATGGACGAAATCTCTCTGTGTGCTCCGACCTATGCATTCGAATACGATGCGGGGCGGATCGAGAAAGGGCAGCCGCGAAAGTCATCCATGTTTGAGATTCACCCCGAGGAACTCGCTCTCGGGTGCGTAACGATGGATGACGTGCGCGGAGGAACGGCAGCGGACAATGCAGAGATCCTGCGGCGCTTGCTAGCCGGCGAAACGCTCCCTCACAGGGATGTCGTGCTCTTGAACGCGGCATACGCGCTCCACACAAGCGGAAAGTTCGACGGACCTGAAGCCTGCCTGGAGGCAGCTACCGAAAGCATCGATTCCGGTGCGGCCATGAACAAACTGAATCTTCTGATCAAAGTCTCACAGGAGGCGTCCGCCGAATACGTTTGAACATACAGAGCCTAAGAACCCCCTCTGACTCGTACTGGATGATGTACGAAGGGCTGCTTCTCCGACCCATATGACGATACTCGACCAGATCATAGCTGATACCCGGGATGTGGTGGCCCGGCGAAAACGGGAACGCTCAATGGGAGCACTCGAGGATACCCCCCTGTTCGACCGCACGATCCGACCGTTTGAGGAAAGGCTGCGTGGGCCAGAGCTGGCATTCATCGCAGAGGCTAAAAAAGCCTCGCCTTCCAAAGGAGTGATTCGGGAGGACTATGATCCGGCGGATATCGGTAGACAGTACGAGGAAGCGGGCGCCTCGGCCATGTCGGTCCTTACCGAGCCCCTCTATTTCCAGGGATCGCTCGATCACCTCGCGGCGGTAAGGGAGGCTGTAGACCTCCCTCTTCTGCGCAAGGACTTCGTAATCGACCCCTATCAGATCTTCGAAGCACGCGCATACGGCGCGGATGCTGTTCTACTCATCGCCGCCGTGCTGGACCGAGGGCACCTCTCGGAACTACACAGTGCCGCGGATGAACTGGGACTGGCGTGCCTGGTGGAAGTGTACGAAGCAAAAGAACTGGATAAGCTTGACTTCGACCAGGTACGTATTCTCGGCGTGAATAACCGGGACCTGCGGACGTTCGAAGTAGACATCGATCACTCCCTGCGGGTATTCGCCGAAGCCCCGGAAGGCCTGGTATGTGTATCGGAGAGTGGGCTACGAACGGCACAGGACCTCGCACACCTGCATGCGCATGGCATCGATGCGGTGCTAATCGGGGAGACCTTCATGCGTGAGAAGAGGCCCGGTGATATGCTGATGCGCCTGCGGGAAGAAATGGAGCGCGTCGCAAGTGTCGATTGACGTGTGTTGAAGCCTCGGGCCCGGGGCATGCGCTGCCGATAAG
>Ga0164243_10004311_pt1 | contig 22384 bp, 20 predicted proteins | sample OricompcompostOP_FD_108781 | JGI IMG/M metagenome (GOLD analysis project Ga0164243, IMG submission 108781) | Organic Plus compost microbial communities from Emeryville, California, USA - Original compost - Organic plus compost (OP) | ecosystem: Engineered > Solid waste > Mixed feedstock >...
CCACGCCGTCGCAGACGGTCGGCCCCTACTACGCGATCGGCCTGCCGTGGCCTGAGGGCCCGCACGTCGTGGCCCCTGACACGCCGGGCGCGATCGGCCTGCGCGGGACCGTCTACGACGGCCGCGGCGCGCCGATTCCCGACCACCTGATCGAGACTTGGCAGGCCGACCCGGAGGGCCGCTTCGCCGACCTCCACGGCGCCGGCCCCGGCGGCCGCTCGCGGCTGGACGGCTTCCGCGGCTTCGGCCGCTGCGGGCGCGAGGTCGGCGACGGGACGTTCGCGCTTGTGACGGTCAAACCGGGCCGCGTGCCCGGGCCGGGCGGCGCGCTGCAGGCGCCGCACGTCGACCTCTCGCTGTTCGCGCGCGGGCTGCTGCACCGGCTCGTGACGCGGATCTACTTCGCCGACGAGGAGAGCGCCAACGCCGAGGACCCGGTGCTGCAGTCGGTCCCGCCCGACCGCCGCGCGACGCTGCTGGCGGTGCCCGAGGCCGGCGGCTACCGGCTCGACATCCACGTCCAGGGACCGCGCGAGACGGTCTTCTTCGCGCTGTGACGACGCTCTTCGACGGCACCTACGCGCGCGGGCGCGCCGCGGCCGAGACCTCGGAGGCCGCCTGGCTGCAGGCGCTGCTCGAGGTCGAGGCGGCGCTCGCGCGCGCCAACGCGGCCGCCGGGCTGATCCCGGCCGCGGCGGCCGAGCGGATCGCCGCCGCCTGCACCGCGGGGCGGTTCGACGCGCGGGCGCTCGCGCGCGAGGGCGCCGACCACGCGACCGTCGTCGTCCCGCTCGTCGCGGCGCTGCGGGCAGCGGTCGGCGACGACGACGCGCGGCACGTCCACCGCGGCGCGACCAGCCAGGACGCGATCGACAGCGCCGCGATGCTCGTCGCCCGGAGGGCGCTCGCGGCGATCGACGACGACCTCGCCGGCGCCACCGCCGCGGCCCGCGCGCTCGCCGCCGCGCATGCGAATACGGCGATGATCGGCCGCACGCTGCTGCAGCAGGCGCTGCCGACGACCTTCGGCCTGCGCGCCGCCGGCTGGATGACGGCGCTCGACGTCGCGCGGGCGCGCCTGCGCGCCGTCCGCGAGCGCGACCTGTGGGTCCAGCTGGGCGGGCCGGTCGGCTCGCGCGATCCGCAGGTGGCGGCGTCGGTCGCGGCTGAGCTGGGCCTCGCCGAGCCGCCGCTGCCGTGGCACGCCCAGCGGCTGCCGGTCGCTGCGCTCGCCGGCGCGCTCGGCGGCGCCTGCGGCGTGCTGTCGAAGGTCGCGCGCGACGTGACGCTGCTGGCCCAGGACGAGATCGGCGAGCTGCGCGAGCGCGGCGAGGGCCGCGGCGGCTCCTCCGCGATGGCGCACAAGCGCAACCCCGTCGCGGCCGTCTCCGTGCTCGCCTGCACCCGCCGCGTCCCCGGCCTCGTCGCGACGCTGCTGGCGTCGATGGAGCAGGAGCACGAGCGCGCCGCAGGCGCCTGGCAGGCCGAGTGGGGGACGCTCACCGACCTGCTCGCGCTGAGCGGCTCGGCCGCCGCGTGGGCCCGCGACCTGCTGGAGCGCGTGGAGGTCGACCGCGAGCGGATGGCGTCGAACCTCGCCGCCGCGTCGAGGGCGCCGGGCGGCAGCGAACCGGCCGGCGCGGGCGCCGCCGAGGCGCTCGTCGCGCGGGCGCTGGCGACCCACGATGCGCGGCTCGGCGGGGCGAGCGGCGCGGCTGGCGCAGGCGGCGCGGCTGGCGGAGGCGGCGCGGCTGGCGGAGGCGGCGCGGCTGGCGGACGTGCGGCCGGCGGCGGTGAGGCGCCGTGACGGGCGCGCCGGTCGCGCTCCACCACGCGATCGACGGCGAGGAGACGGAGGCGCCGACGCTCCTGCTCGCCGGCTCGCTCGGCAGCACGCTCGCGACGTGGGAGCCGCAGGTCGCGCCGCTCGCCCGCCGGCGCCGGCTGGTGCGGCTCGACCTCCGCGGCCACGGGCGCTCGCCGGAGCCGCCCGGGCCGTACGCGATCGCCGACCTCGGCCGCGACGTGCTCGCGCTGCTGGACGAGCTGGCGATCGAGCGGACCGACTGGTGCGGCCTCTCGCTCGGTGGGATGGTCGGCATGTGGCTGGCCGCCAACGCGCCCGCGCGGATCGGCCGGCTCGTGCTGCTGTGCACCTCCGCCCACATGCCGCCGGCGGAGGACTGGCGCCGGCGCGCCGCCGCAGTGCGGGCCGCCGGCGCCGTCGATGCGGTCGCGGACGCCGTCGTCGCGCGCTGGCTGACGCCGGCGTTCGCCGCCGCGGAGCCCGCGCTGCGCGACCGCCTGCGCGCGATGCTCGCCGCCTCCCCGCCGGACGGCTACGCCGCCTGCTGCGAGGCGATCGCGGCGATGGACCTGCGCGAGCAGCTGCCGCGGATCGCCGCGCCGACGCTGATCGTCGCCGGCGCCGAGGACCTCGCCGCGCCGCCGGCCCACGCCGAGCGGATCGCCGCCGCGATCCCCGGCGCGCGGCTGCGGACGCTGTCGCCGATGGCCCATCTCGGCAACGTCGAGCAGCCCGGCGCCGTGACGCGGCTGATCCTCGACCACCTCGACCGACCGGAGGCCCCGTGACCGACGACCCGCTCCACGCCGACGGCATGCGCGTCCGCCGGCGCGTGCTCGGAGACGCCCACGTCGACCGCGCGATCGCTGCGACGACGCCGTTCACCGCGCCGTTCCAGGAGTACATCACCCGGGCTGCGTGGGGAGGCGTCTGGACCCGCGACGGGCTCGACGTCAGAACCCGGCGGCTGCTCGTGCTGGCGCTGCTGGCGGCACTCGGTCAGGAGCACGAGCTGGAGATGCACGTGCGCGCCGCGCTCGCCGACGGCCTTCCCGCGCAGGAGATCGCCGAGGTCTTCCTCCAGACCGGCGTCTACGCCGGCGTCCCGGCTGCCAACCGCGCCTTCGCGATCGGTCAGCGCGTCCTCGACGAGCTGGACGGCGCCGACGCGCCGGAGCGCTGAGGAGGCGCCGACCGCGCCTTGCCGCTGCCTGTAGTATGTCAAATATTCTGGTCTTATCCGAGGAGGAGCGCACGGCGATGGATGTCACCAGGGAGAGAGTCCTCGACACGGCGACGTGGGACGGGCTGCTGTTCGACGGGACGTGGCGCGAAGGGGCCGGCACGTCGGCGGTCGTCGAGCCGGCGACCGGGGTGGAGCTCGGCCGCGTCGGTCTCGCCGCGGCCGACGACGTCGCCCGCTCGGGAGCGGCCGCGAGCGCGGCGCAGCGCGAGTGGGCCGAGACGTCCTACGAGGAGCGCGCCGCGGTCCTGCGCCGCGCCGGCGCGCTGTGGGAGGAACATGCCGACGAGCTGCGCGAGTGGCTCGTGCGCGAGGCCGGCTCGCTGCCCCCGAAGGCCGACGTCGAGCTGCACACGGCGGCGCAGGAGTGCTACGAGGCGGCCGGCCTCGCGTCGCACGCGCTCGGGGAGATCCTGCCGACGGCGAGCCCGCGGCTCAGCCTCGCGCGGCGCGTGCCGGCCGGCGTCGTCGCCGTGATCGCGCCGTTCAACTTCCCGCTGATCCTCTCGATCCGCTCGGTCGCGCCGGCGCTCGCGCTCGGCAACGCCGTGATCCTCAAGCCCGACCCGCGGACGGCCGTCTGCGGCGGCGTCGCGCTCGCGCGGATCTTCGAGCTGGCGGGCCTGCCCGCGGGCGTGCTGCACGTGCTCCCGGGCGGCGCCGACGTCGGCGAGGCGCTCGTCGCCGACCCGCACGTGCGCGTGATCTCCTTCACCGGCTCGACCGCCGCCGGCCGCCGCGTCGGCGCGGCGGCCGCGACGCACCTCAAGCGCGCCCACCTCGAGCTCGGCGGCAACTCCGCGCTGATCGTGCTCGACGACGCCGACCTCGACCTCGCCGTCGGCGCCGGCGCGTGGGGATCGTGGCTCCACCAGGGGCAGATCTGCATGACGACCGGCCGCCACCTCGTCGCCGCGTCGATCGCGGAGGAGTACGTCGAGCGGCTGGCGGCGAAGGCCGAGCAGCTGCCGGTCGGCGATCCCCACACCGAGCAGGTCGCGCTCGGGCCGATCATCGACGAGCGCCAGCGCGACAAGATCCACGGGCTCGTGACCGCCAGCGTCGAGGGCGGCGCGCGGCTCGCCGCCGGCGGCTCCTACGAGGGGCTGTTCTACCGTCCGACCGTGCTCGCCGACGTCGACGCCGGCACGCCCGCCTACGCGCAGGAGGTCTTCGGCCCCGTCGCCCCGGTCGCCGCCTTCTCGTCGCTGGAGGAGGCGGTCGCGCTCGCGACCGACACCGAGTACGGGCTGTCGCTCGGGATCATCACCGCCGACGCGATGAAGGGCTTCGAGCTGGCGCGCCGCATCCCCAGCGGGATCGTCCACGTCAACGACCAGACGGTCGCGGACGAGGCGGTCGCGCCGTTCGGCGGCGTCGGCGCGTCGGGCACGGGCTCGCGCTTCGGCGGTCCCGCCGCGAACATCGAGGCGTTCACGGAGACGCAGTGGATGACGCTGCGCGGGAGCGTCCCGGCGTACCCGTTCTAGAAGACGCGCGCGAGCTTGCCGAGGTACTCGAGGTGGTGGCTCATCGCCTCCTCGGCGGCGGCCGCGTCGCGGCGCTCGATGCAGTGCAGGATCTCGCGATGCTGGTCGACGACCGCCCGGTCGTCGATCCGCGTCGAGAGACGGTCGAGCTCGGGCTGCAGCACGTCGAACATCCACGCCGTGATGCTCTCGACGATGCGGTTGCCGCCGAGCACGCCGATCATCCGGTGGAAGGTCGCGCCGCAGCTCGCGACGCGCTCGCCGTCGGGCAGCGCCTCCTCGGCGCGGCTGACCGACGAGGACAGCTCGCGCAGCGCGTCGGCGTCGACGGCGAGCGCGGCCGCGCCGGTCAGCGGGACCTCGATCGCGACGCGCGCCTCGAGCAGCTCCCGCGGCGTCAACGCGCGCGCGTTCAGCAGCCGCGCGACCGAGTCGCTGACGCTGCGGCCGATGCTCGCCTCGAAGGTGTTGGCGACGATCACGCCGCCGCCCGGGCCCTTCATGCGGCGGATCAGCCTCGTGCTCTCGAGCTGGCGCAGCGCCTCGCGCAGCACGAAGCGGCTGACGCCCAGCTCGGCCGCGAGCTCCTCCTCGCGGCCGAGCCGTTCGCCCGGCTGCAGCTGCCGCGCCTGGATCATCGCGTGCAGCTGCGCGGTGGCGAGATCGGTCGCCGACGGCGGCCGCTTGCGATCGGGCCCGAGGCCGCACATCGCGCTCAGCTCGCTCCCGCGGTCGTCGCCGCGGCGCCGGTCGTGAGGTCGCGCAGGTGGTCGAGGTGCGCGCGCATCGCCTGCTCGGCCGCGGCGACGTCGCGCGCCGCGAGCGCGTCGAGGATCGCGCGGTGCTGTCGCACGACGACGTCCTCGACGGTCGGTGGCGGGATCGCGAAGTAGAGGCGCGGTTGCAGCACGTCGAAGACCCAGCCGACGATCGCCTGGAGCATCAGGTTGTCGGAGGCTTGCGCGATCGTCTGATGGAAGCGGCGGTCGCCCTCGCGCACCTGGCGCTCGTCGTGCGGGCCGGCTTCGATCGAGGCGATCGCCGCTTCCAGCTCGGCGATCTGCGCGTCGTCGATCCGCTCGGCGGCGACGCGCACGATCGGGATCTCGACGGCGATCCGCACGTGCATCAGCTCGTCGAGCGAGACGGCGTCGACGTCGAGCATCGAGCCGAGCCCGTCGGAGAGCAGGTGGCTGAGCCCCTCGGCGATCGTGCGCTCGACGAAGATGCCGCCGCCGGGTCCCTTCGCCGCGCGCAGCAGCCCGCCGCTGGACAGCAGCCGGATCGCCTCGCGCATCGTCGGCCGGCTGACGCCGAACTCCTGCGCGAGCGCCTGCTCGCGGCCGAGGCGGTCGCCGGGCTGCAGACGCTCCTGCTGGATCCGCGTCAGCACCGCGTCGGCGACCTGCTCGGTCACCGATCGAACCACCGGTCTGGCACGTCTGCTGCGCGCAGATCTCGACGCTCTGGCCACATCCGGAGGTTACTACTCCCGGCTCCCGTCACGCGGCAGAAAAAACCAGATCTTTTGATGTAAGATCTCCGGCGGTGACTGCTGAGACCCCCATTTCCGTGCAGATCCGGAGCGCGGGCGCGAGCACCGTGCGCGCCGCCGCCTTCGACGTGATGCGCCGCCACGGCCTGACGACGATGTTCGCGAACCCCGGCTCGACAGAGGTGCCGCTGCTGAGCGCGCTGCCCTCCGACTTCGCCTTCGTGCTGGCGCTGCACGAGGCCTCGGTCGTCGGCATCGCGACCGGCTGGGCGCTGGCGCGCGAGCAGCCGGCGCTGGTGCTGCTGCACACGACGGCCGGGCTCGGGAACGCCGTCGGGGCGCTGGCGACGGCGCGCGTCAACCGCGCGCCGCTGGTCGTCCTCGTCGGCCAGCAGGATCGCCGGCACCTCGCCTACGAGCCGTTCCTCGCCGGCCGGCTCGACGGCCTCGGCGGCGACTGCCCGGTCTGCGTCGAGCAGCCCGCGCTCGCGCGCGACGTGCCGGGGGCGATCGCGCGCGCCGCCCACGCCGCGGCGACGGCCGCCGGGCCGGCGGTCGTGATCGTGCCGATGGACGACTGGGAGGCCGCCGTCGACGGCCCGCTGGAGATCGCCGCGCCGCGGCGGCTGGTGCGCTCGGCCGGGGTCGACGAGGCGGCGGTCGCGGCGCTCGCCGCCTACCTCGCGGAGCTCGACGCGCCGGCGCTGGTCGCCGGCGCCGGGGTCGCCGGGCAGCCGGCGTGGGAGGCGCTCGCCGACGTCGCCGAGCGGCTCGCCTGCCCCGTCTACCAGGAGCCGTTCGGCGCCCGCGCCGGCTTCCCGCAGGACCATCCGCAGTTCGCCGGCCACCTGCCCGCCGGTCGCAGCGGGCTGCGCGCGGCGCTGCGCCGCCACGACGGCGTGCTGGTCGTCGGCGCCGCCGCCTTCCGCCAGTACGTCTACGAGCGCGGGCCGCTCGTCGAGCAGGGGACGCGCGTCGCGGTGCTGACCGCCGACCCCGCCGAGGCGCGCCGCAGCGTCGCGGAGCTGGCCGTGCTGGCGCCGATCGCGCCGGCCTGCCGCGCGCTCGCCGCGCAGCTGACGGCGCGCCCGGCGTCGAGGCGGCCGCGGCGGCGACGAGCCCGCCGGCCGGCGGCGTCGGCCGGCGGGCTCGTCGCCGAGGAGGTCTTCGACGCGCTCGCGGCGCGGCTGCCCGCCGACGTCGCGCTGATCGAGGAGACGCCGTCGACGCGGCCGGCGCTCAACGCGCGCCTGCCCGCGCGCAGCCCGCACGGCTTCCTCAGCGCCGCGATGGGCGGCCTCGGGTTCGCGCTGCCGGCCGCGATCGGCCTGCGCATGGGCGACCCCGGGCGGCCGGTCGTCGCGGTCGTCGGCGACGGCTCCTCGCTCTACTCGGTGCAGGCCCTCTGGAGCGCCGCCCACTACGGCGTCGGGGCGCTGTTCGTCGTGCTCGCCAACGGGCGCTACGCGATCATGGACGAGCTGGCGCGCAGAGCCGGCGGCACGGCGCCGTGGCCGCCGCTGCAGGGGGTCGAGATCGGCGCGCTCGCACGCGGGCTCGGCTGCCCGTCGCTGCGGATCGAGGGGCGCGAGCAGCTGGAGCGCACGCTCGACGACGTCGTCCCCGGCTTGGCCCAGCGCGCCGAGCCGCTGCTGCTGGAGGTCGTCGTCGACGCGAGCGACGGCACGTGACGGCGCCCGCTCGCGTGGCGCCGCCGCCCGAACCGGACCAACCACGAAAGGCGACGATGGTCTTCTCCTCCCCCCACTTCGACGGGCACGAGCGCGTGCTCTTCTGGGCCGACCGCGACAGCGGCCTGCGCGCGATCGTCGCCGTCCACCGCGTGCGCGGCGGCCGCGCCGTCGGCGGCTGCCGCGTGCGCGCCTACCGCTCCGACGAGGAGGCGCTGCGCGACGTGCTGCGGCTGTCGCGCGGGATGACCTACAAGACCGCGCTCGCCGAGCTGCCGTACGGCGGCGCGAAGGCGGTCGTGATCGGCGACCCGCGCACGGCCAAGACGCCCGCGGCGCTGCGCTCGCTCGGCCGCCTCGTCGACTCGCTCGGCGGCGTCTACGTGACCGCCGAGGACGTCGGGATGGCGCAGGCCGACCTCGCCGTCGTCAAGCAGGAGACGCCGTGGGTGCTCGGCGCCGACGACGTCGGCGGCCCGGCCGCGCCGTTCACCGCGCTCGGCGTCTTCCACGCGCTCCGCGGCGCGCTCGAGCAGCGCACCGGCAGCGACGCGATGACGGGGCTGACGGTCGCCGTCCAGGGCGTCGGCGCGGTCGGGGCGCAGCTCTGCGACCTGCTCCACGCTGCGGGCGCGAGGCTGGTCGTCGCCGACGTCGCGCCCGAGGCGGTCGCGGCGGTCGTCGCGCGCACCGGCGCGAAGGTCGCGACGAGCGAGGCGATCCACGCGGTCGCCGCCGACGTCTTCGCGCCGTGCGCGCTCGGCGCCGGCCTCAACGCCCGCACGATCCCGGAGCTGCGCGCGCACATCGTCGCGGGCGCCGCCAACAACCAGCTCGAGACCGCGGAGGACGGCCGTCGCCTGCACGCGCGCGGGATCGCGTACGTGCCGGACTTCCTCGCCAGCGCCGGCGGCGTCATCAACGGCGTGCAGGAGCTCGACGGCTACGACCGCGACGCGGTGATGCGACGGATCGGCGAGCTCGCCGGGACGGCGCGGCTCGTGCTCGAGCGGGCGGCCGCCGACGACCTGCCCGCGGCCGACGCGGCGGAGGCGATCGCGCGCGAGCGGATGGCCGCCGAGCGCGTCGGCTGAGCCCCACCCACGACGACGAGGAGGAGACGGGATGAGCGCTGTTGACATCGAGTACCCGCGGGACATGACCGGCTACGGCCGCAACCTGCCGCACCCGCGGTGGCCGGGCGACGCGCGCGTCGCGATCCAGATCGCCGTCAACTACGAGGCCGGCGGCGAGTCGAACGTCCTGCACGGCGACCGCGCCTCCGAGGGCGCGCTGTCGGACACGCCCTTCCCGGCGATGGAGGGCGAGCGCAACTGGCTCGTCGAGTCGGCCTACGAGTACGGCAGCCGGCGCGGCATCTGGCGCCTGTTCGACCTGTTCGCCGAGCGCGGCGTCAGGGTCAGCCTGTTCGGGGTCGTGATGGCGCTGGAGCGCAATCCCGAGGTCGCGCGCGCGTTCGCGGCGGCCGGGCACGAGATCGTCTCGCACGGCTATCGCTGGATCGACTACCGCGAGGTCGACGAGCAGACCGAGCGCGAGCTGATGCGGCGCGCGGTCGCCGGCATCGAGCGGCTGACGGGCGCGCGCCCTGTCGGCTGGATGACGGGGCGCCCGTCGATGCGGACGCGCGCGCTGGTCGTCGAGGAGGGCGGCTTCCTCTACGACCGCGACGCGCTCAACGACGAGCTGCCGTACTGGGTCGAGGTCGCCGACGGCCACCACCTGGTGATCCCGTACTCCTACGAGACCAACGACATGCGCTACGGATCCTCGCAGGGCGGCTTCGTCACCGGCCGCGACTTCGCCGACTACCTCTGCGACACCTTCGACCAGCTCTACGCCGAGGGCGCGCGCCAGCCGAAGCTGATGCCGATCGGCCTCCACGAGCGGACGGTCGGCCGCCCCGGGCGGGCGCACGGCCTCGCCCGCTTCCTCGACCACGCGCTCGCGCACGAGCGCGTCTGGTTCGCGACCGGTCGCGAGATCGCCGAGCACTGGCGGCGCGAGTTCCCGGCGCCGAGCGCGCGATGAGCGCGCTCGCCGTCGACGGCGGGCGGCTGCTCGCCGACCTCGACGCGCTGAGCGCGATCGGACGCCGCGGCCGCGGCGTCGAGCGGATCGCCTTCGGCCCCGACGACGTGCGCGCCCGCGAATGGCTCGCGGAGCGGTTGGAGGAGGCCGGGCTGGAGGCGCGGATCGACGGGATCGGCAACGTCCACGGGCGCTGGCCGTCGCCGCGCGCGGTCCTCGCCGGCTCGCACGTCGACTCGGTCGCGCGCGGCGGCCGGCTCGACGGCGCGCTCGGCGTCGTCGCCGCGCTGGAGGCGGCGCGCGCGCTGCGCGCCGCCGGCGCCTGCGACGCCGGCGTCGGCCTCGACGTCGTCGCCTTCGCCGACGAGGAGGGGACCTTCCGCGGCACGCTGGGCAGCCGCGCCTTCTGCGGCGAGGTCGACGACGACGAGCTCGCCGCCGCCGGCGACGCCGCCGGCCGCTCGCTCGGCGACGCGCTCGCCGCCGCCGGCTGGGCCGGCCGTCCGCTCGAGCGCCTCGACCCGGCCCGGCACGTCGCCTACCTGGAGCTCCACATCGAGCAGGGGCCGGTGCTCGACCGCGCCGGCGAGCGGCTCGGCGTCGTGACCGGCATCGTCGGCATGCGCCGCTTCGAGGTCGTCTTCGAGGGCCGCGCCGACCACGCCGGCACGACGCCGCCGCAGCTGCGGCGCGACGCCGGCGCCGCCGCGGTCCGCTACGCGACCGCGTTCCTCGACGCGGTCGCGCGCGCCGGCGGCCCGGAGTCGGTCGGCAACGTCGGCGCGGTGCGCCTGTGGCCCGGCGCCGGCAACGTCGTCCCCGAGCGCGCGTCGGTGCTGGTCGAGTACCGCGACCGCGCGCCCGAGCGGCTGCGGGCGCTCGACGCGGCGGTCGAGCCGCTCGCGGCCGCCGCCGCGGCGCAGGCGCGCGTCGAGGTCGCCGTCACCGAGGTCGTGCGGATGGCCGGGGTCGCGATGGACCCGGAGCTCGTCGCGGCGCTGGGGCGGGCGGCGGAGGCGTGCGGCGCGCCCGCGCGGACGATGCCCAGCGGCGCCGGCCACGACGCGATGGTGGTCGGCCGCCACCTCCCGAGCGGCATGCTGTTCGCCCCCTCGATCGGCGGCCGCAGCCATTGCGAGGAGGAGGAGACCGACCCCGCCGACCTCGTGCTCGCCGCGCGCACGCTCGCGACCGCGATCGCGGCCGTCGCCGACCGCGCCGCGCACGGTGCGCAGGAGGGAGGGACGGCATGCGCGTCCTCGTGATCAACCCGAACACCAGCGCCGAGCTGACGGCGGCGATCGACGCGGCCGCCCGCCGTCGCGCGCGCCCCGACGTCGAGATCGTCACGAAGGGCGCCGCGTGGGGGCCCGAGACGGTCGAGGGCAACTACGACGAGCAGCTCGCGACGGTCGCGATGCTCGAGCTGGTCGAGGAGCATGCGCCGGGCTGCGACGGCGTCGTGATCGCCTGCTTCGGCGACCCCGGCCTCTACGCCGCGCGCGAGGTCTCGCCCGTGCCGGTCGTCGGGATCGCGGAGGCGGCGATGCTGCTGGCGTGCCCGCTCGCCGACCGCTTCTCGATCGTCACGATCCTCGAGCGGATGGTCCCGCACCTGCGCCACCTCGTCCGCTTCCACGGGCTCGACCACCGCTGCGCGTCGATCCGCGCGACCGGCTGCTCGGTGCTCGACTGCACGCGCGACCCGGCGGGGACGGCGGCGGCGACGGTCGCCGCCGCCCGCGACGCGGTCGCCCGCGACGGCGCCGAGGCGGTCGTGCTCGGCTGCTCGGGCATGGGCGGCCTGGAGGAGGCGGTGCGCGACGCGCTCGACGTGCCGGTCCTCGACGGCACGGCGGCCGCGGTCGGGCTCGTCGCGTCGCTGGTCGACTGCGGCCTGCGCACGAGCCGCGCCGGCGCCTTCATGGCGCCGATCGCGAAGCCGATCCGCACGCGCGGCGCGGGCCGCTGAGCGGCGCCGCTCACCGCGGCCGCACCGCCTCGGGCGCGGCGGCGGAGGGGAGCGTCGAGAGGGTGAGGCGCGACGGCGCCGCGCCGCCGGCGTGGAGCGTCTGCTCGGTGCGCTGCAGGCGCGTCGCCGTCCACAGGCTCTCGTCGGTGCCGGGGTGGACGACGTAGCGCGGGAAGCGCGAGGAGGCGAGCGCCAGCCGCAGCCGGTGGCCGGCCGGCAGGCGGTAGGCCGTCGGCCGCAGCGCGACCGCGACGCGCGCCGGCTCGTCGCCGACGCGGGCCTGCGCGATCCCTTCGGTGATGACGCGGGCGGCGCCGTCGGGCGCGACGTCGCAGAGCATCGCGACGACCTGGGTCGACGGCCCGCTGCAGCCGATCGACAGCTCGGCGCCGACGGGGCCGACGAGGTCGAGCGGCTCCGCGAGCGGCGCGGCGTCGAAGGCGAGCACGTCGGCGCGGTCGTGGAGCGCGCGCTCGTCGGGCCGCGGCTCGGGACCCGAGGCCGCCCCCGTGCTCGGCCCCGGCACCGGCGCCTCGGGATCGTGCTCCCACGCGCCCTGCGAGCGGCGCCCCGGCCGCGCGGTCGCGAGCGATCCGACAGCGTCGCGGGCGCGGTCGGCGTCGTCGAGGTGGAGCTCCAGCGGCCGCGCCTCCCGCGGCGGCCACGTGTCGGCCTCGAGCCAGCCGCCGTTGACGAGCTGGCAGCGCACCGGCGGCAGCGCGAGCGCGCCGTCGCGGCCGCGCAGGTGGTGGTCGAAGAACGCGAGCGCGGTGCCGAAGCGACGCTCCAGTCGCGCACGGAAGGCGTCGGCGGCGGGGAGGCCGTCGTCGGCCGAGCGGCCGTCGCCGTGAAACTCGTAGCCGCGGTGGTTGGTCGCCGCCATCTCCAGCAGCTGGTGCCGCGCGGCCGGCGCCTCCCGTCGCGCGATCCGCCACTCGGCGATCTGCTCGGCGGCGAAGTGGTCCCACCAGCCGCTCGCGTGCAGCGCCGGGATCCGCAGCCGTGCGCCGGGCGCTCCGCCGGGGTAGAGGCGCGCCGCGCGCGCGGCCGGATCGAGCGCGATCAGCTGCTCGAGGATCCGCCGGCTGCGCGTCAGCGCGGGCGGCAGCGCGTCGAGGAACGGCCGCTTGGCGACGTCGACGGCGACGTCGTCGGGCAGCCGCGCGGGCTGCGACCAGTCGCGCATGACGAACGACAGCCCGGTCGTCGAGAGGACGTCGTGGCCGTACCAGCGCGGCGGGATCCACTGCGACGTCACGCGCGGCGCGATCGCGCGCAGCGCGGGATGGCCGCTGGCCGCGGCGGCCCACGTCGTCACGCCGAGATAGGACTCGCCGGTCGCGCCGACCGCGCCGTCGCACCACGGCTGCCGCGCGATCCAGTCGATCGTGTCGAAGCCGTCGAGCGGCTCGGGCAGCCACGGCGTCCCCTCGCCCTCGGAGCCGTACTTGCCGCGCACGTCCTGCGCCACGACCGCGAACCCGTGCGCGGTCAGATGCGCCGCGACCGCGGGCAGCAGCGTCGTCGGCCCGGTCTTGTCGTAGCAGTCGCGGATCACGATCGCGGGCGCCGCGGCCGCGCCGTCGGGGAGGTAGACGTCGGTCGCCAGCCGCACGCCGTCGCGCATCCGCACCATCGTCCGCTCCGCCGGCTGCGCCATGGGGAGTCTGTCGGCCTGCTCGTCCACTGCGGTCTCCGTTTCCTCTCGTCCTGGCCGGGCGCACGGGGCGCACGGCCCGCGCGAAGGCGCGCCGGAGGGCGAATCATGCCAAATTATTTGACTCAACGCTCACCTCCCCGCTATGGTGCCGAGTCGCGCCGGAGCCGCGGCCCGCAGGGGCGCCGGCGCCATGCGAGAGCAACGAGGAGGAAAGCTATGAGAGGGCGGATGCGAAGCGGCTGCAAGCCGCTCGCGGCCACCGCGCTGGCAGTCGCGATCGCTGCGCTGCTGGCCGCGTGCGGCGGTGGATCGGACAGCGATGCGACGGGCGGCGGCGCCGCCACCGGCGACGCCGGCGGTGAGACGACCGCGGTCCAGGCGACCGGCGACCAGCCGGAGCTGACGCAGGGGGCCGATCCGGTCGACGATCTGCGCATCGGCATCGCCGACCGCGTGACCGAGCTCGACCCGCTGCTGACCGGATCGCCCGCGCTCGGCTCGATCGGCCACCTGACGAGCGGGACGCTGTTCCGCTTCGTCGGCGTCGGCGACGACGTCGAGCCCGCGCTGGCCGAGAGCGGCAGGCTCAGCGACGACGCGATGACCTACACCGTCAAGCTCAAGCCCGACCTCGTCTTCAGCGACGGCTCCGAGCTCACCGTCGAGGACGTCAAGGCGTCGTTCGACCGCGGCCGCACGAAGGACGGCGGCTACAGATCGTTCTTCGCGCCGATCAAGCAGGTGACGATCGTCGACGACCGCACGGTCGAGTTCAGATTCAAGTCGCGATACCTCTCCTTCGAGAACTTCCTCGCGTACCCCGCGGCCGGGATCTTCCCGGCGAGGGGCATCGCCGACGACACCGCGTTCTTCAAGACCCAGCCGGTCACGTCGGGGCCGTACAAGGTCGTCACCCCGCCCAACGGCGCGACGTTCAGACTCGAGCGCGACGACGGCTACGCCGGCCCCAAGCCCGTCGCCAGAGCGGTCACGTTCGTGACCGTCGAGGACCCCAACAGCCGCGTGGCGCAGCTGCGCTCCGGGCAGCTGGACTACATCTCCTCGCCCCCGCTGCAGCAGTTCAAGTCGCTCACCGGGGACGTGACGCCGATAGCCCGCTCCGGCTACGCGACCACCTACCTGGGGCTCAACAACACGCGCGCCCCGTTCGACGACGTGCGCGTGCGGCGCGCGGCCGCGCTGGCGGTCGACCGCGCCCAGGTCCAGAAGGTCGCGTGGCAGGGGATCGTGGCGCGCAACGACGGCGCGCTGCCGACGATCTTCGACGGCTACGAGGCGGTCCTGCCCGAGCCCGACGTCGAGGCCGCGAAGGCAGAGCTGAAGGGGACCGCGTGCGAGAGCGGCTGTCCCGTCACGCTGCTGATCGCCGCCGGCGACGACTGGCCGCAGGCCGCCGCGGTGATCATCAAGAGCAACCTCGAGGCGATCGGCATGAAGGTCACGATCGAGAGCGGCGACCCGGTCGCGACGCTCGACCGCAAGCGGTCGCTGGAGTACGTCGCGATGCCGACCTTCGTCGGCTCGTTCAGCTCGATCCCCGAGGGCTACCCCTCCAACGCGCTGTACTCGAAGGGCAGCTTCCTGTCCGCCTACACCGGCTACAGATCGGCGCAGATGGACAGAGCGATCGAGGCCTCGATCCTCGCGAGAACGCCAGCCGAGCGCAGGGCGGCCTACGAGCGGGCCGGCGACATCTTCGGCAGAGACGTCCCATTCGTGACGCTGACGGACTTCCCCGTCACGGCGGCGGTGCGGACCGAGCTGAAGAACACCGTCACGCCGTCCTCGACCGTCTTCATCGAGATCGCGACGGAGTAGCGCGAGCCGGCGATGACGACAGTCTCCTCCATCGGGAGCCGGGTCGGGCTGCGGGTGCTGCAGACGGTCGTGGTGGCGGTCTTCGTGACCGTCATCGCGGCCGTGCTCGTCCGCCTCGCGCCCGGCGACGCCGCCACCACGCTGCTCGGCGACCGCGCGACGCCCGAGGGCGTCGCGCGGCTGCAGGCGCAGCTCGGGCTCGACCGCTCGGTCTTCGCGCAGGTCGCCGAGACGCTCGGCAACGTCGCGCGCGGCGACCTCGGCACGTCGCTGACGCGCCCCGACCAGCCCGTCAGCCGGATCGTCCTCGACGCGCTGCCGGTGACGCTGTCGGTGATCGCCGCCGCGCTGCTGGTCGCGGTCGTCGTCGGCGTGCCGCTCGGCCTGATCGCGGGCACGACGAGGCGCCCGGCGGTCGACCGCGGCATCTCGCTCGCCGCGATCGGCCTGCTGGCGCTGCCGTCGTTCTTCCTCGCGATCATCGCGATCCTCGTGCTCGCGCTGACGCTCGGGATCGCGCCGGCCGGCGGCTGGGGCGGCGGCTGGCCCGAGAACCTGAAGTACCTGTGGCTGCCGGCGCTGTCGCTCGCGGTGCTGCGCCTGCCGCAGGTCGTCCGCGTCGTGCGCGAGGCGGCGCGCGAGGCCAGCTCGCACGAGTACGTCGAGGCCGCCGTCGCGCGCGGCCTCTCGCCGCGGCGCGTGACCGCCCGCCACGTGCTGCCCAACTGCCTGCTGCCGATGCTCGCGCTGGTCGGCTTCGACGCGGCGGTGCTGCTCAGCGGGGCGGTCGTCGTCGAGTCGATCTTCGGCCTGCCCGGGTTCGGGCGCGAGCTGGTGACCGCCGTCGGCACGCGCGATTACCCCACGATCCAGGGGATCGCGCTGACGGCGGCGCTGTTCGTCGTCTTCGTCAACCTCGTCGTCGACGCGCTCTACGCGCTCGCGGACCCGCGCGTCCGCACGGCCCGATGAGCGCGACCGCGGCCGCACCGACCCACCCCGTCGCGCGCGTGGCGCGGCGGCTGCGCCTGCCCTCGGACGTCGGCCTGCTGATCGGCGTCGGCACGCTCGCGGCGATGCTCGCGCTCGCCTTCCTGCTGCCGGTCGTCACCGGCTACGGGACCAACGAGTTCGCCGGCGCGCCCTACCAGGCGCCGTCGCTGTCGCACCCGTTCGGCACCGACCAGTTCGGCCGCGACGTGATGGTCCGCACCTTCGCCGCGGCGAAGGTCGACTACATGATCGCGTTCCTGGCGGTCGGCGTCTCGCTGCTGATCGGCACGACGATCGGCGTCGTCATCGGCGTCGTCCACGGCGGCGTCGTCGACTGGCTGCTGAGCCGCCTCGTCGACGCCGTGATCGCCTTCCCGCTCGTGATCCTCGTGCTGGCGCTGGTCGTCGCGGTCGGGCCGGAGAAGTCGGCGCCGGGCCTGCCGGCCGGGACGCCCGCGCTGCTGATCGCGCTGTTCGTCTTCGGCTGGGCGTTCTACGCGCGGCTCGCGCATGCGCAGGCGCTCAGCCTGCGCGAGCGCGAGTTCGTCGTCGCCGCGCGGATGATGGGCTACTCGCGGACGCGCATCGTGATGCGGCACATGCTGCCCAACGTGCTCGCGACCGCGACCGCCTACGCGGTCGGCGACGCCGTCTTCATCATCGGCGCGACCGCGTCGCTGGCCTTCCTCGGCGCGGGCGTCCAGCCGCCGACGCCGGAGTGGGGCCAGATCATGTTCGAGGCCCGCGGCGTGCTCGAGACGGCGTGGTGGACCTCGGTCTTCCCCGGCCTGGCGCTGGTCGTGACGGGCCTCGCGCTCGCGCTGATCGCCGACGGCCTGATCCAGCGGCTCGAAGGAGGGTCGAAGTGACCGACGCGCCCGTGCTCGCGGCCGAGCGCCTCGCGGTCAGCATCCGCGGGATGGAGCTCGTCTCGCGCGTCGACGTCGAGGTCGGCGCCGGCCAGTGCCTGGCGATCGCCGGCGAGTCCGGCTCCGGCAAGACGGTCACGTGCCGGTCGTTCGTCGGCCTGCTCGGCCGTCTCGGCGGCGAGGTCTCCGGCGGGCGTCTGCTGCTCGGCGGCGAGGACGTCTCGCGCGACGACGAGCGGGCGTGGCGGTCGCGCCGCGGGCGGGCGGTCGCGCTCGTGCCGCAGGCGTCGCTGGCGAGCCTCAACCCGGTCGTGCGCGTCGGCTCGCAGATGGTCGAGACGATCCGCGCGCTCGGCGGCGCCCGCGCCGCGCGGGGCCGCGCGCTGGAGCTGCTCGAGCAGGTGCGGCTCGACGATCCCGAGCGGGTCTTCCGCTCCTACCCGCACCAGCTGTCGGGCGGGATGCGCCAGCGCGTGATGATCGCCCTCTCGATCGCCGGGCGGCCGCGGCTGCTGGTCGCCGACGAGCCGACGACGGCGCTCGACGTGACCGTGCAGCGGCAGATCCTCGCGCTGCTGCGCGACCTCCAGCGCGCGTCGGGGATGGCGCTCGTGTTCGTCACGCACGACCTCTCGGTCGTGCGCGAGATCGCCGATCGGGTCGCCGTGATGTACGCCGGCGAGACGATCGAGACGGGGCCGGTCGCCGACGTCCTGCAGCGGCCGCTGCACCCGTACACGCGCGCGCTGCTGGCGGCCGATCCGACGACGGCGCCGCGCGGCCGCCCGCTCAGCGAGGTGCCCGGCAAGCCGGCCGACCCGCGCTCGTGGCCGGCCGGCTGCCGCTTCCAGCCGCGTTGCGAGCACGCGCGCGAGGAGTGCGCGGCGCCCGCGCCGCTGCGCTCGTTCGGCGGGTCGCGCGCGGCGGCCTGCCACCGCGTCGAGCAGATCGGAGAGGGCCGATGAGCGCCCCGGTGCTGGTCGCCGAGCAGGTGACGATCCGCTACCGCGGCGACGCGCCGCCGGCCGTCGTCGACGGGTCGATCTCGGTCGCGGCCGGCGAGACGGTCGGGATCGTCGGCGAGAGCGGCTCGGGCAAGTCGACCTTCGCGAAGGCGCTCGTCGGCCTGATCGAGCCGAGCGAGGGGGCGATCAGGGTCGCCGGGCGCCCCTGGCGCGAGGTCAGGCGGCGCGACCCCGAGCGCCGGCGCGTGCAGATGATCTTCCAGGATCCGTATGCGGCGCTGAACCCGCGGCTGACGGCGCGGCGGTCGGTCGCCGAGGCGCTGAGCGTCGTGCGCGGGGTGCCCGGCGCGGAGGCCGACGAGCAGGCCGACGAGCTGCTCGCGAGCGTCGGGCTCGACGCGCGCGCCGTCGACCTGCGGCCGCGCGCGCTCAGCGGCGGCCAGCGCCAGCGCGTCGTGATCGCGCGGGCGCTGGCGTGCGATCCGGACATCGTCGTCGCCGACGAGCCGACGTCGTCGCTCGACGTCTCCGCGCAGGCCCAGGTGCTCAACCTGCTCGCGCGCCTGCGCGCCGAGCGCGGCCTCGGGATCGTGCTGATCAGCCACGACCTCGCGGTCGTGCGCCACATCACCGACGAGGTGCTGGTGATGCGCTCGGGGCGGATCGTCGAGTCGGGTCCGACGGAGGCGGTGATGAGCGCGCCGTCGCACCCGTACACGGCGACGCTGCTCGGCCGCGACGCCGGCGCCGCAGCCGAGGCGGCGGCCGAGTGAGCGGGCCGGGGGAGCGGGCGGCGCCGGCGCCGGAGCGCGGCTGCTCGATCGAGGCCGGCTGGGCGCTGGTCGAGCGCGACGGCGGCCAGGAGCTGCTGCGCGACGCGACGATCGTCGTCCGCGACGGCGAGATCGCCGAGGTCGTCGCGGGCCACCGCGGCGGCTGCGACCGGCGCCTCGACGCCCGCGGCCTGCTCGTGCTCCCGGGCTTCATCTCCGGCCACGCTCACGCCGCGATCAGCAGCCCGGCGCGCGGGCTGATCGAGAGCGGCCGCTTCTACGACCGGCCGCTGCTGCTGGTCGACGAGCTGGACGACGACGAGCTCGACGTGCTGACCGCCTACAACGTCTTCGAGCTGCTGCGCTCGGGCGCGACGACGACGGTCGAGATGAGCGGCAGCCTCCGGCAGGCGGAGTCGTACGCGCGCGTGGCGCGCAGATGGGGGGTGCGCACGTACCTGAGCGCGATCGTGCCCTCGTCGGAGCGCCTGTTCGAGATCTGGTATCGCGACGACGACCGCGTCCTGCGCGACTCGGTGTCGGGCACGCTGGCGGAGATCGAGCGTGCGCTCGCCTTCGGCCGGCGCGTCAACGGCAGCGAGGACGGCCGCATCCGGGCGCAGATGGGCCCGCACGCGACCGACACGCACACGCCCGAGACGATGGCGGCGATCCTCGCCGGAGCGCGCGAGCTGGGCAACGGGATCCACATCCACCTCGCCCAGCGGCCGCGCGAGGTCGAGGCCGTCGAGCGGATGTGGGGGATGCGGCCGGCCGCCTGGCTGGAGCAGCTGGGGATCCTCTCCGAGCCGCTGCTGGCCGCCCACCTGCTCGCCGCCGACCCGGCCGTCGACTTCCCGATCCTCGCCCGGCACGGGGTGACGTTCAGCCACTGCCCGGCGATGGCCGGCCTCCTCCACGGCGCCGCGCAGCCGTGGCCGGAGGCGCTCGCGGCCGGGCTGAACGTCAGCCTCGGCACCGACCAGCTCTGCAACGACTGCGTCGAGAACCTGAAGCTCGCGACCGTCCACGGGCAGATCCGGCACGCGCAGCTCGCGGCCGGCGCGGCGGTCCCGCTCGCGCGCCCGACGATCCGCGACGCGGTCGCGGCGGCGACGCGCGGCGGCGCGGACGGCCTGCGCCGTCCCGATCTCGGCCGGATCGCGCCGGGTGCGAAGGCCGATCTCGTCGCGATCGACGTCTCGGGCCCGCTCGTCGGGACCGGCAGCCTCCCGCCCGACCCGCTCAACAACCTGCTCTACGCCAACGGCCTCAGCGTCCGCCATGCCATGTGCGACGGTCGCTTCACGGTTCGCGACGGCGCGCTCGCGGTCGACGACGAGGCGCGCGTCGTGCGCGCCGGCGCCGCGCTCGCCGAGCGGATGTGGGCGCGCCTGCGCGCCGACGGCTGGTTCGAGGCACCGCCGCCGGCGAACTCGCGCGGCTGAGCGGGCGAGGTCGCGCGCGGCCGAGGGGCGGATGCGGGAGGCCGCCCCTCGGCCGCGCGCCTCAGCTCGCGTCGGGCGCCGGCGCCTTGACCTTGCGGAAGCCGTTGATGCGCGCGATCAGCTCGCCGTCGAGCTCGAACGTGTCGCAGCCGGCGATCCGCTGCGGGCTCCCGTCGGCGGCCGGCCACTCGATCTGCCACTCCGAGGCGGCGAGCGGGCCGGCGACGAACGAGCGCACGTCGACGTAGCTGCCGTCGGGGTGGAGCTGCCAGATGCTGCTCGCGAGCTGCTTGATCGCCTCGCGCCCGCGGACGGTGCGGCCGACGACCTCGGGGCCGACGGAGGGGTGGAAGACGCAGTCCGGCGTGAGGAAGCCCGCCAGCCGCTCGTAGTCGCGCGCGTTCCAGCACGCGAAGAACTCGTTCAGTCGCTCCGGCGTCACGTCGGATCCTCTCTGTCGGCGTCGATGCGGTCGATCGTCACAGCGGTCGCGGCCCCCTCGCCGAGAGCCCGGCGCGGCGCTGCCACGACTGCGAGATCTCGGCATGCCGCCGCAGGCGCTCCTCCAGCGCGGGGTGGGCGACGCGGTGGTCGCGGACCAGCGGGCGCCCGGCGACGATCGTGTCGCGCGCCGAGACCGGGCCGCAGCGGATCCACGCCTCGACGGGGTCGGTCCAGGCGCCGGCGAAGGCTGGCCCGCTCAGCGACCAGACCGCGACGTCGCCGCAGGCGCCGGGGGCGAGCACGCCCAGCTCGCCGGCGCGCCCGAGGCAGGCGGCGGCGTCGACGGTCGCCATCCGCAGCGCGGTGCGCGCCGTCATCGCCGACGGCCCGCCGCGGAGGCGGGCGAGCAGCAGCGCCGTGCGCGCCTCCAGCCACAGCGACCCGTGGTCGGCCGAGCTGGAGCCGTCGCAGCCGAGGCCGACCGGGACGCCGGCGGCGCGCATCGCGGTCACCGGCGGCGCGTGCCCGACGAGGATCATGTTCGAGCTGGGGCAGTGGGCGACCGCCGTCCCCCAGCGCGCGAGCCGCTCGATCTCCGCGTCGTCCGGGAAGATGCAGTGCGCGACCCAGGCGCGGTCGCTCGCCCAGCCGACCGCCTCGAAGTGCTCGAACGGCGTGCGGCCGTGGCGCTCGCGCACGAACGGCTCCTCCTCCTTGGCCTGCGCGAGGTGAGTGTGGAGCCGCACGTCGAGCCGCTCGGCCTGCGCGGCGACCTCCGCGAACAGGCGCGGGGAGGAGTCGAAGGTCGTGCACGGCCCGAGCGCGATCCGCACCATCGCGGCGGGGTCGCGGTCGTGGTGGGCGGCGACGAGGCGCTCGTTGTCGGCGAGGATCTCGTCGAGCTGCTCGGTCAGTGCCGTCGGCAGCGGGTTGCCGTCCTCGTGGGGGACGTCCTGCGCGCCGCGCACGGGGTGGAAGCGCATCCCCAGCTCGCGCGCCGCCGCGATCTGCGCGTCGAGCAGGCGCGGGCGCGGATGGACGTAGAGGTGGTCGGCGCTGGTCGTGCAGCCGCCGAGCGCCAGCTCGGCGAGCGCCACCCAGGTCGAGACGAACGACGCCTCCTCGTCGAGCGCCTCCCACATCGGCCCCAGCGCGGCGACCCACGGCACGACGTCGCTGCCGACCGCGGGCGCGAACGCGCGCGTGAGGTTCTGGAACATGTGGTGGTGGGTGTTGACCAGGCCGGGCGTCACGAGGCAGCCGTCGGCGCGGATGCACGTGCGCGCGTCCGGCTCGCTGCCCGGCGGCCCGACGGCCGCGACGACGCCGTCGTCGATCGCCACCCAGCCGCCCGCGATCTCCTCGCCGGTCATCGTCACCAGCAGCTCGGCGCCGGCGACGACGAGGTCGGCGGCCGGCGTCATCGTGCCTCTCCGCATTAAGACAGAGAATATGACATAACTGCCGGCCCGGCGTCGCCGACCGCGTGCGGCGCCGTGAGCGCCCGGCGCGACCTGGGGCCTCGCGGGCGCCTCCTCACCGGCTCCGTCGGGGCGCCGGGGCGCCGAGGCGGGCGAGGACGACGGTCGCCTCCTCGACGATGTCGGCGACGACCTGGCCGGCCGGCTTGATCGCCGAGATCA
>Ga0164243_10004312_pt1 | contig 22381 bp, 10 predicted proteins | sample OricompcompostOP_FD_108781 | JGI IMG/M metagenome (GOLD analysis project Ga0164243, IMG submission 108781) | Organic Plus compost microbial communities from Emeryville, California, USA - Original compost - Organic plus compost (OP) | ecosystem: Engineered > Solid waste > Mixed feedstock >...
ACATTTCGTGGGCCGCCGGTGCACTGGTGAAAAGCTGCTTGAACAGCGTCGCCAGCGTATCGACGGATTGCTGCCGAACTCGACCGTCGTCAGGACCGTACGGCAAGGAGTCGAAGGGCACCATTGCCCCTTGCAGCGCCTCAATCCAGTCGCGATAGGCATCAGGATCACGTGGGTTGTCCGGTGCCAGAGCCTCGTATGACAGGGTCGCACCGGCGGTGTTGACCGCCTGGGCCAAGGCGTTGACCTCTCGCCCAGTACGGACCACTCCGGTGGCGAGCAGTCGAATGAGCGCCTGGGCCGTCGGCCGGTGCAGGATCACTTCCAGGCGCAGAACCGTATTGAGCATGTCCTGATTGCCGCATGCCACGACCACGGGCTCATAGTCGGCGCCATCGCGGAACAATTCGGCGGCCCACCACAGCCTGGCGAAGGCCTGGGAATAGAAGGGGCCCACGAAGCGGGTTCGAGTGACCGATGGAGTGGCTTGCCTACGGCCGAGGTGTCGCCAGAACACGTAGTCGGGCGCAAGCCGTATAGCCAGGTAATTCCAGAGTCGCGAGTCCGCGGCCTCGCGACGGGTGAGGCGCAGAGTCGAATGGAGCACCGGTGCAAGCCACGCGTCGGCCGCCGTCCGCTCGGTCGGCTGGAAACGCTTCATCGCCTCGTCAAAAAGATCACGGACGGGCTCGGCGTCCCAGTCCGTCGCGGACGAGACCCGCTCAATGGCGGCTTGGGGGAGCGGCTCGACGTTTTCCAGCACACCCGCGGTCAGAAACTTCACCGCGGCCTCGTCGGGCAACAGCCCCAGCTTGCTCGGGACGTCGTTCACTCGTCCTCCGATCCGATCTTCTGCAGTGATCGAATGAAGCCACCAAGGCTACGTGGCGCCCGGGCCTGCCTTGTCGCCGCGTGCAGGACGCGCGTGTGCAGGTCCGCCACCTCCCCGTTCGCCACCTCGCGTAGTGCGTCATCCGGTGAGCGATCAGGGAAGAGCTCCGGCATCATGCGACGAAGCACCGCTCCGCGCCAGCCATCCGGCCACTCGGCGCCCTCGACGTACCGAATCGCCTCGTTGAACAACACCGTCCACAAGCTCACCGCGATCTGTGAGGCCAGCAGGTCCCGCGCCGGCCGGTCGGCCGTCTTCGTGCTTTCAAGCACGGCCCGAAGACCATCGAAACCGCTGTTCAGGTGCAGAGTGGCTGTCTCATCCGTCGTGGTGACCGCCCAGGGATCGTCCCGGTACCTGTTGAGTTGAGGATCCTCTGCGAAGTTGATCCAACGTGTGCCGATCGCATCGCGTTGCGTTGGCACATTCGTCTGAAAATCAACCGTCCAGGGCCTCGCAACAGTCGCGATCACGCGTCCTGGTACATCGTCAACCGTGGCGACCAGGTGTCCGGAGACACGGGCTCCCCCGAGGTGGTCGTCGCGGTGCAGTTCCACCTCGCCGGCCCATTCACCGGGCTGCTCCATGGTGAGCTTCACCGCGGTGTGAACGTTCGTGCGGCGCTCGGACACGGTCGCGACGAAGGCCGTTTTGAACCACGGTCCTGCCTCGAGTTCGTGCCGTGGTGCGGTCACGTGTAGGAGCAGGCGGACGGTACGCCAGTCCGTACGGCCCACCAAGTGGAGGGCGACCTTTCTGTCGGCTTCCGAGACCGCGGTGTACGGCAGGGCCACATCGTCCAGCCGTACCTCACGGACGGTCAGGGTGACCTCATCGGCCAGGACCGGGTAGGGGGCGATCCGCTTCACCGTCCACCGCCTTTGGCCTGGACGAGGTCGACCTCGGCCATGGCCATGCGCCCGGAGACTGGATGACTGCTCACATCGCTCACACCCGTGAACACGGCGACACGCTCATGCGGCACGCACTTCAGCACGTCACCGATCACCTCGCAGTGGGCCTCGGCCACCAACTCGGCCCAACGCGCCTCGGGCTTGGGACCGGAGCGGGTCGCGAAGCGAAGAATCGGACGGAGCACCCATGGATCCTCCCGTTCCGGGAGCTTGATTTCGACCCGAATCCGCCAGGCACCGTGGTCGTCGAGTCCTCCGGTGACGTTCCTCACCGTCGGATAGCCCGGGCTGCGGGGCGGCGGCGTCGGATCGAGTCCGGTCAGGGCACGGAGTGCGGCCGGCGGACCGTCATCGATGGTGTCCGCCTCGACCGGACGCACCGCCTGACGCACCGCGGCGAAGACCGCACTCCGGAAATCCCTCAACCTTGTCGCCGCCCCGCGTGCGTAAGTGGAGGTCAGGTCCTCGGTGGCCTTCCAGTCGTTGTGCTCGGGGGGCTCGGCCGCACGGAGAAACGCCTCCGCGAGCTCATCCTCCGGTCGGCCGGTACCGGTCGCCGTGCCCACGAGCAGAACGGCCTGAAACGGCGTGGAGCCCAGTGTCAGCCGAGTGACCGGACGATCCAGCACGGTCATCCGAGTCCCTCTCATTCCGACCACACGATTTGGACGAGGATCACCGTCGGTGGTCGGGGTCACGAGCAGGGCCGCCCGATGCTCGACCGATCGGCCGTTCACATCCGCCTTGAGAGGTGGCACGGACAGTGGCACGGACAGCTCGATGACGTCCTCGGCCCTGGTCAGTTGCGAGACCGTCGTCCCTTCGAGGAAGGCTCGTACTGCCCGCGAACGTGCGGGCTCGTAGAGGTGGGGGTCCACCCGCTCCTCTGCCACGACGACCTGACCATCGCGGAGCGCCTCCACCGAGACCTCCAGCATGGGTGCCGCGCCCCGCCCGGCCACCATCGACGCCCAGAAGTCCGAGGCCAGGGCTCGGACCAGCATCGCGTGGAGTTCCTCCAGGGTCGTCGCCTCGCCGGCGGGATCATGCGCGCCCACGATGAGAAAACTGGTCCCCGGATCGGTGCTCTTTCGGGTGAGGTACAGCTCCTCGACGGTGCGTTCACCCGCCCACCAGGAGCGTGCTGCCGACTCCCGCAGCGGGTCCCGCTCGCCCAGCCAGGCCGGACCCGCGTACTGCACCCCATCGAGTTCGTGCCAGGGCAGGTCGATCCGTCCGATGAGCCGGCGCTCCCGACGTTCCTCAAACGGTTCGGAGAGGGTGCTGTTCATGATCACCAAGCCGAACTGGCTGGCACCCCAGATCGTGGCCTTACCAAGGCCGAACGATCCTCCCGCTGTTCCCCTCTTGTGGCTGTCCAACTGGCGCCGGACCACCGCGGCGAAGCGGCCGTCATCGTACTCGGGACCGGTCAGGCCGTTCGCGTTGTAGTCGTCGATGCGGAGCAACAGCAGGGTGCCGTTCTCCCGAAGCTCTCGCAGCCCATTCGCCAACACCCGCCCCACCTTCTGTGTGGGACTGCCGGCCGCTTCGATGTGGGGAACGAGATCGTCCCAACGTATGGCCTCCTGGAAGCGGCGGAGCCGCTCTCCCGATATCTCGTGGAGTGTGAAGCGCACCCGGACCGAACGCTCGGGATCGAAGCGTTCGTCCAGGCTGTTCTGGGTCGCCTCACGCGCAGTGATCGCCAACGAGGAGTCGAAGGCGAACGCGGCCGCGTTTCCTAGTTCCCTACCTCCATCACGATGGGCCAGACGGTGCTGCCAACTCACAAAGCCGCTGGACTCTGGAGCCTCGTCGCGACTCACGGACGCACCGGCGGCGAGTCCGAGAATCTCCTCAATGGCATGGATCTTGTCGATTCGAGGCGTGGCCCGCCCGGTGATCCAGGCGGAGACCGCAGCGCGGGTGACGTCAAGCTCGGCGGCGAGCTCCGACTGACTCATGCCCTTCCGACGTAGCTGACGCCCGAGCCAAGCGCCGAACGCCTCGGGGTCCTGGGTGATGCCATCCTGCGTCATCGCGAGGTTTCTCCAGGTGAGGAAGGGTTCCTTTGACGTTCAAGGCTATCGTCAAACAGCAGTTGACACCACATGTCCACACTTTCTGCCTATGACCCATGAGGGCTGGACATTACTTTAAGTATCCATGAGAGACGAGATGAGTAACCACTCGTACGACTCCCGCATGCCCCAACGGAACCCGCCCGGGCTCGACCACTACCGGACACCGCCCTTACATCAATACCGACGAGGCGGCATGAAGAGGCAGTGACCTGTAGCTTTAGTACATAAGTCGTGCATGTACGACTCGGCACTCTTCGGTCCACTTGCCAACTCACGAGAACCTATGCAATGCTTAAAACACATCTCTTGGGCGAGTTCCCATAAAGGCCGCCTAAGAGGTGAAGTCTACCCATCGTCCGGTAATTCGTTCAAGGTTCGATAACTCCCATCACGGTTACGGACACCTGAGCTCAAACAGGGCGAAGACAACACCCACCCCTTGCCCATTCGGCATTCCTAGATGCTCATGATTGCCAAGATGTCACCCACACCGGTCGGCATCGTCGAAGATTTAAGGGTCGATTAGACATGTCCACCCGACATAGATACGGCCAGAACTGCGCGAGTATCCGGTCGAAGTCAGCAGGGACGTTCAGGGACACCATCGCGCACGACACGGAGAGCTCTCTGCAGCCGAGGAAGGTGAACGAGGACGGTTGACGTGCCGACACATATGACAAGGAGACCGCAGCCCGACCACTCGCACTGACGTCAATCCTTTACTTACCACCGGATTCCTGGTACACAATCCGATACACAATATCAATCTAATGATGCTCAAGGCGGTCTACCATGACCGCATATAACCCCCTGTCTATGCCTTCGTATTCGGGAGCTGACTCGTCATGAGCAGCAAAGCGCCTACCGTTCTTCAAGTCGTCCTTGAGCAGTCTGCGCGTGTGCTGGAGACCTACAAGATCGATCCGGGACTCATCCAGGAGCACGCAAACGGCGAACGCAACATCAAAGAAGGCGGGTACGGCGATCGCCAGATCTACGAACTCGTCCAAAATGGTGCCGACGAGCTGAGAAACGAGCCGGGCGGCGAAATCGCCGTGGTGCTCACTGCCACGCACCTCTACTGTGCGAACCAGGGAACCGCGATCACACCTGAGGGTGTGGACACCATTCTACGAATGGGGGTCTCCCGCAAGCGTGGTGGCCAGATCGGCCGATTCGGCGTTGGCGTGAAATCTGTTTTAAGCGTTACCGACGTCCCTGAGTTCTTCAGCAGGGATGACGACAAGAGTTTCGGCTTCGACAAGGACTGGGCAGAACAGGAGATCAAGCGGGTCCAACCGGCCGCGAAGGACACACCTGTGCTGCGGATGGCCCGACCGCTTGATCGAGACCGCGCCGCAGCCGCGGACCCCATCCTCAAGGAGCTGTTGAGCTGGGCGACCACCGTCGTGCGGCTGCCCCTCAAGCCCGCCGCCGTCCCGCGCCTGGCGCAGGACATCGACAAGTTCCCCGCCGAGTTCTCCCTCTTCTCCCCACACGTGGGCACGGTCACTCTGGAGAAGCGGCTCGCCGGACGGGTTTCACGGCGCCAGATCTTCCAGCAGGTCGACGGCGACCGGCGCCGGCTGCAGAAGGTGCTGACGGTTGGCGGCAGGGAGGAACGGAACGAGACCGACGGCTGGCGGGTCTTCGAACGGGTCTACCGGCCTTCCCCCGTGGCCCTCACCGACGCCGGCGAGCTCCACGACCGCCCCGAGATCGATATCGCCTGGGCCGTACCGGACCAGGTAGGACGCCTCAAAGATCGCGGGGAGTTCTGGGCCTACTTCCCGACCAACTACACCCTTACGCTCCGGGGAATCGTCAACGCACCGTGGAAGACGGGCACAGACCGCCAGAACCTCTATGCCGGCAACCGGTACAACGACGAATTGATCATCGAAGTCGCCAAACTGGTGGTTTCGTCCTTCCCCCTCCTGGCCCGGCCTGAAGACCCTGCGGCTTATCTGGACTTTGCGCCCGCTCGAGGCCGCGAGGAGCCACAATGGGCCGCGCGTGACCTGGTCGCGAGAATTTGGGAGACGGCCGCACGTAGCCCCGTGTTCCCGGACCAGAACGGGGAGTTCGGAACTCCGGACAAGGTGCGCCTGCATCCCGACGGTCTGCTTCCCGAATGGCTCGGGTGGTGGGCGCAGCATCCTGGGCGACCAACCAACTGGATCCACCACTCCATCGAAAAGACCAAGCATCGACGGGACAGCGTCAACCGGATCCTCGAACACGCCAACACCACCGTGGCCTCGGCCCGAGAGTGGCTGGAGGCGCTGGTTTCTGACGGATCCCCTGAAGCATCGGCCAGGGCGATCCTGATCGCCTCGGAAATGAAGAGAACCCGACACGCCCAGGCCGATGACGCGCTGCGCGCGAGGATCGTTCTCACCGAAACGCTCGGCATGGTGGCGCCATCGAACTCCGTCTTCAGACGGTCCATTGACGACGGCCTCGCCGACAACACTCTTTATGTCGACGAACGGGTGTACGCAGGGAACGACATCATCATCAGGGCCCTGGATGCTCTCGGTATCCATGAGGCCGACCACGCCGGCCGCTTCGCCTCCGTCGTCGAGCGCGGGTTCTTCGGCTACGGCGACCGTGACTGGACCGCGTTCTGGGAACTGGCCCGATTGGCCGGGCCTGCGGGCGTGCGAGCCGCATTTGAAGGACAGAACATCGACACCGGCAAGGAGCTGCGGGTACGCACCCTGGCAGGTGATTTCCGGCGCATCAGAGACTGTCTCTTCCCCGGTCGAGTGGTGCCCGGGGATGGTTCACGGGACAAGCACATCGCCGTGGACATGAACTTCCACGGTGACGACCGGGCGATCCTTGTCGAACTCGGGCTCCTCGAAGTGCCTCAAACCGGGGTGGACCCCGAAGGTGAGAGCTGGTTCGAGTCCTACAAGGAAGCGGTCTGGAGAGGCTATGTGGCCAAGCTGCCGGCGTCAGAGGCTCGTCCTGCTCTGGCCAGGATGCAATTCTCCGGAACCAATCCCGCAGGACCTCTCCATTTTCTTGAGCTGCTCTCTCCCGAGGGGCGGGCCGCATTCCTTCGGGCTCTCCCTCCTGGTGGCGCGGTAACGCAGTGGACGTTACAGCCGGGCAACAAGGGCGTGGACAGCCGTCGATCGATCGCCTCTCCAATCCGGTGGATGGCACGCAAACATGGCTATCTACAGACCTCCCGGGGGCTGCGGCCGGTCGTCGCCTGTGTAGGGCCGGGGTTGAGGGCTCATCGGGACATCCTCCCGGTCGCGGATGTGCCGGACAGCATCGCCACGATGCTGGGCCTGCCGCTTCAGCTCGACGAGCTGAAGGCCTCGCATTGGAAGGAGCTTGTCGCAGAGGCATCCGCCTCCACCGAGGACACGTTCCCCGGGAAGGTCTACGCCCTGATGTTCGAAGTCGGGGCGGACTTTCCCACAGATGAGACCACCCGGTGTCGTGTCGGTGACGAATGGCGCAGTGACATAAGCGATCAAGAGATCGCCGTCACAGCGGTCCGGGACGAGTACGAGGCACTCGTCCGAGAGCGGATCCCCGCCCTACTGGTGCCGACGGACTCTCTCGCCGAGCGGATGCGGAACGCATGGGGCATGCTTGCGCCAGCCGATGTCATCCAGAAGGAGATCCGCCAGATCGACCCGGGGGAGGCCGTACCCCTCGTCGAAGAGTTTCCTTACTTGAAGGTTGTTCGACGGGCCCAGGTCGAGGGCTGGTCCACGGTTCGGTGCGGCGAATTGCAGGAGATCATTCGGACACCCAACGGTATACGAACGAAATCGATCTCGACGACTGCGCTGTCGCATGAGCGTTTGGTCCTTGTCCGCATGCCGGCCGACGACCTTCAGGTACTCAACGCCGTGGACCGAACGCTAAAGCTTGGACTCGGCCCGGCAGGCTGCAAGGGCATCCTCGACCGTCGGGAGCAGCAGCGGAACAACGAGCGAATGCAGAAGGTCCGCCAGGCCAAGAACGAGGCGGAAAAGCTGCTTGCCCTCGTGGGCGAGGAGGCGCTCAGAAAGGGATTGCCGGAAGGACTGTTGGAGAGCGAAGAGGCCGAAAAGGGCAAGCCCGTCGATGCACGGCGGGTGGCCGAGTTGGCTCACAACGCCTACGGGGCCGGGACGCTGCGAGCCTACAAAAATGACATTGAGGCGGTCGCCGGTATCTCCGCGGGCTTCAGCGGCGACGCGAACTCCATGCGCGTCGTCAACGACCTCGGCTTCTCGGAGTCCTATGCCGGCACCAAGGCCCAGAGTCTGCCGCCGGTGGAAAAGGTCAACGGCCCGACCGCCTTCCCGCGGCTGCACGACTACCAGGAGAAGCTGGCGCAGAAGGCGTTCGATCTGCTGACCAAGTACGAGGCTCCGCGGGCCATGCTCTGCCTTCCGACCGGTGCGGGGAAGACCCGCGTCGCCGCCGAGGCCGTGATTCGGGTCATCAAGGAGCGTGGCCTGGGCGGCAAGCCAGTCCTGTGGATCGCGCAGAGTGAGGAGCTGTGCGAACAGGCGGTGCAAAGCTGGTCGTTCGTCTGGTCCAAGGTGGGCCCCGAAGAGCAACTCGTCATCAACCGCCTGTGGTCGACCCGTGATGCCGCTCCGAGCAGCGACACGCCGCAACTCGTCGTGGCGACGGACGCGAAGCTGGAATCCTGCCTCGAGAAGCCGGAGTACGCCTGGCTCCGCGATCCCGCGCTGGTGATCGTGGATGAGGCACATGCCTCCATCACCCCTCGGTACACGAGCATCCTCGCGCTCTTGGGACTGACGCATCGTGAGACATCCCGGCCTCTCCTCGGTCTGACCGCCACACCGTTCCGTGGCTTCAACGAGGCGGAAACCCGCCGGCTCGTGGAACGTTACGGGCGTAATCGGCTCGATGACGGCATATTCGAGAGCGGTGACCCCTACTCCGAGCTTCAAGAGCTCGGAGTACTGGCTCGGGTGGATCACCGACAGTTGAAAGGCATGACCCTCGAGCTGTCGCCGGATGATCTACAGCGCGTGACCGCCTTCGATGGCGCACGCCTCCCCTCCTCGGTCGAGGAGAAACTCGGGCGGGACATCGAGCGAAACAACATGCTCATCAAGGAGATCGAGGCGCTGCCGCCGAACAGCCCGATCCTGCTCTTCGCCACCTCGGTGAACCACGCCAAGCTGATGGCCGCCAAGCTCAACGACCGTGGCATCCCGGCCGCGGCGATCGACTCCGGCACGCCGGACGCCGACCGTCGTACCTTGATCGAGAGGTTCCGCGCGAAGAAGATCCGGGTCCTGACCAACTACGGCGTGCTCGCTCAGGGCTTCGATGCGCCGGCCACCGAGGTGGTCATCGTGGCCCGACCGACCTACAGCCCGAACGTCTACCAGCAGATGATCGGCCGCGGACTTCGAGGACCTAAAAACGGTGGCAAAGAGACCTGCCTGATCCTCGATGTGGCCGACAACATCATCAACTACGACCGGAAGCTGGCCTTCACCGAGTTCGAGTACCTGTGGAGCAAGAAGTGAGCGACGCCTATGGCGGCACCCCCGCGCTCACCCCCGAACAACGGGCCGTCGTCGAGCTGCCCGCCGACGCGTTGGCCCTGGTCACCGCCGAGGCCGGCACCGGCAAGACCCACACTCTCGTCCGCCGTCTCGACCGGCTGGTCGCCGAGGAGGACCTGAGCGCCGGAGAAATCTTGGTGCTCACCTTCTCCAGGGCGGCCGTACGGGAACTGCGTGAGCGGCTTTCCCGGTACGGTGACGCGGCCCGCCACGTTCGGGCACAGACCTTCGATTCCTGGGCGTTGGACGTGCTCACCAGGGTCGACGCACAGGGTGACTGGCCGAACAGGTCGTTCGACGCCCGTATCGCCGGGGCCCAGCAGGCCCTGGAGAAAGGGCTGGCGGACGAGCTGTACGAGGATCTCAGGCATGTCGTCATCGACGAGGTCCAGGACCTCGTCGGAGCACGACGTGATCTGGTGGAGACCCTGCTCGACCGGTTCGAGTGCGGGTTCACGATCGTCGGTGATCCAGCGCAGTCGATCTATGGCTTCACCGTGAAGGACCCGGAGGAGCGGGCGGGCGAAACCAACCGGTTCTTCGAGTGGCTTCGGGTCACGTTCGGCGAGGATCTGACCGAGCTGAGTCTGACCAGGAACTTCCGGGCCTCAGGCGCGGATGCCAAGTCCGCACTCCACTTCGGGCCGCGGCTTCGACTCCTCGCCGAAGGGTCCGCCGAGGACGGCAAGGAACTCCACGATGAGTTGCGAACCGTGCTCAAAGGGCTCACCCACTTCGGGGATTTCGACGAGTTGGCGGCCGACGCGCTCAACTCCTACGAGGGCACGACCGCGATCCTGTGCCGAACCAACGGACAGGCGTTGATCGTTTCAGAGCGCCTGCACGCCATCGGTGTCCCTCATCGTCTGCAGCGATCGGCACGCGATCGGGTCGTACCCGCCTGGGTCGGCATGCTGATGGCTCAGTGCGATTCCTCCACCCTGAGCCGGGAAAGGTTCGACGAGCTCATCATCGGCCTGCCGACGCCGGACGACACGAGCACCGACCTGCTGTGGCGGCTGCTGTTAAGAACCGGTACCGGGCGTGGTTCGGATCGGTTCGTGGACCTTGGACGCCTTCGCTCGGCGCTCGCCGGTGGTCGCCTGCCCGACGAGCTGACCGCTCAACCAACGGCGAAGCTGGTGGTGTCATCGTTCCATCGAGCCAAGGGGCTGGAATTCGACCGTGTACTCGTGTCGGATCCCGGTCCGATCGATCCGACCAGGAACAAGAAGCGAGAGCTGACCGCCGGGGACATCGCCGAAGAGGCTCGACTGCTTTACGTAGCGATGACACGACCGCGGATGGAACTGTTCCAGCTCGATGAGATGAACATGCGAAACATCCGCGTCGATACCCGTACCGATCGCTGGGCACGCTTCTCCTACGAATATTGGGTACGTGCCGGTGTGGAACTGATCGGTGGCGACGTCGCCACCGATCAACCGGCTGGAACGGTCGATTTTCAGGACTCCCCCGCCGAGCTGCAGCACTATCTTGCGACCGCCGTGCGGCCAGGCGACGCCGTGCAGCTGGAGCGCCTCTACCCGCACCCGATCGGGCTTGAGGAGAGTCCGCCATACGCCATTCGTCACGAGGAGCGGCTGATCGGCACTGCTTCCGAGAGCTTTCGAGCGGATCTGTACCAGTACCTGAAAACAAGCAAGGGTTTTATCCCGCAAAACTTCCCCGCCGTGATCAAAAATGTCCGGATCGACGCGGTGGAGACCGTGGTCGGCAATGAAGCGGCAGGGATCCGCGCGGGTCTCAACCGGCATGGAGTTTGGCTCGCCCCCAGGCTCGTGGGGCTGTCCACATTCAGTTGGGACAAGAAGGGCCAGGAAACGGGTTCGGATGTCGAAGCATAATGAGCACTACGCCTTCCGGCGCGAACTCGTCGAGCGTTTACGACTCGACATGATCGGCCCCGTGGGAGGTGACCACGAAATCCTGAGTGACTCTCCCGTCACCTCCTACGTCGCGGGAGTTCTCTACCCCCGATACCGCAATCGTGATGAGATCACCGAGGAGGCCTGGGAGCGAGATGCCGATCTCGCCCCGGAGACCGGGGCGAAGGACGAGGTGCCCGATACCGGGGTATCCCTCGCCAATGACCAGGCTCCTTCCTCCATGGGGTTGAGCTTCGGCGTGGACCCGGAGCGCTCGTCGAGTATCACAGTGACCGTCACTGCGGCGATGTACGAGCCCATTGATGCCGCCGGCCGCCCGGTGAAGGCTCAGCGTGCCGAACGTCGGGCCCTTGAGCAGGAACTACGCTGGCGCCGCTACCCCCTGGAGCTGCCTCCCGTGGAGGTCGACGTCCGTACCGCCGATCTGGTGAGAGAGCGTCTCGCTCCAGGTGTCGAGCTTCGTGTTCGCGTTCGTGAACCCAAGGACGGGGCCGTATCCGTCACCGTGGCCCTCCTCAACACCCATGAAGTCGAACAGTTCGGCATCCGGGACGCCTACTGCCTTTTCCAGCCACAAATCCGTGTCACCGGCGAAAAAGGTGCCAAGCCCTTCGTCGAGCGCCCTGTCCCGGTCGGCGCGGACGAGGACGATGTTCGCGCCAATCGTCTGCTGTATCGGTATGCCCCAAGCTTCGCCGCCGGACACGGCTGTGCCGCCGACTGGCACTGGGAGCCGCCCGGTCCGCGCGACGGGGCTCTGCTCAAGGGAACCCCTGCCGCAGTGGCCGAACTCTGGACCGAGTTCGTACCGAGCAAAGAGGTGCTGCTCACCGATTCCAACCCGGACATCGACGACTCCGCACTTCGCATGATCGATCTGGCCGAGAAGCCGGACGACCAGGTCCTGGACGCCCTACGCAGGCTGGTGGACGGTTATCGTGCCTGGATCGCCGAGCGCGCCGAGGAATCGCGTCTTCTCGGCACCACCGACTTCGCCGAAGCCGCCCGGAAGCAGATTCAACAGTGCGAACAGGCCTGTGATCGCATGGCCTCGGGCATCGAGACACTCCGCCGGGACCCTGTGGTCATGACGGCCTTCCGCCTGGCAAATGAGGCGATGGCCGTACAGCGGGGTCGGACAAGCTGGATCAAGGGCCGGAAGCAAGGACGGATCGAGCTGGCTGGAAAATGGCGGCCGTTCCAGATCGCCTTCCTGCTCCTCTGTCTCAACGGCATCGTCGACCCCGACCATGAGGACAGGAGACGAGCCGACCTTCTGTGGTTCCCGACCGGCGGTGGCAAGACCGAGGCCTACCTGGGGATCATCGCCTTCACGGTGTTCCTACGCCGTCTGCGCAAGGGTGAAGCAGGTGGCGGCGTCACTGCGATCATGCGGTACACGCTGCGTCTCCTCACCCTGCAACAGTTCGAGCGAGCGGCGGCTCTCATCTGCGCGATGGAGACCATTCGGCGCACTCGGCCGAAGGAACTTGGAGAGGAGACCATCTCCATCGGCATGTGGGTGGGCGCCGCGGCCACGCCGAATACCCTGAAGATTGCCGCCGAGAGTCTGAAGAAGCTCCGGCAGGGCGGCGAATTGCACAAGGAGAACCCTGTTCAGCTCCGGTTCTGCCCCTGGTGCGGCACCGCAATGGGACCGGACGAATACGAGGTGGATGTTTCCACCGCCAAGATGCGCATCTTCTGCGCGGATGGGGACTGCGACTTCCATGACGCACTCCCCGTCCACGTGGTGGACCAGAAGATCTACGAAGCCCGCCCCACGCTGATCATTGCCACGGTCGACAAGTTCGCGCAGATTGCCTGGCGTGCCGAGGTCGCCGCTCTGTTCAACCGGGACCGTCCCGGGACCCTGCCGCCGGAACTGATCGTGCAAGACGAACTTCACCTCATCTCCGGCCCGCTGGGCAGCCTCACCGGCCTTTATGAGACCGCCATCGACGTCGCCGCCGAGCAACCCAAGGTGGTCGCGTCGACCGCAACCATTCGCCGCGCGAAGGACCAGGTAAGAAAGCTCTTCGACCGGGAGGTGGCACAATTTCCGCCGGCGGGACTGGACGCCCGCGATTCATGGTTCGCCGTGGAGGCACCGGCCGAGGATAAGGCGTCGCGCCTCTACGTCGGGCTCCTCGCACCCAATACAAGCCAGGCCACCCTGCTGGTCCGCGCCTACGCGGCGCTTCTGCATCACGCCGCGGAGATCGACGGCCCAGAGTCTGTGCGGGACGCCTACTGGACCCTGGTCGGCTACTTCAACAGCCTGCGTCTCCTCGCAGCGGCCGAGTTGCAGGTGTTGGACGACGTCCAGGACCGTCTAAAGCTGCTCGCGCAGCGGTATCGCGCGCAGATGCGCCGCGCCGAGAATCTCACCGAGTTGACCAGCCGAGTGAAGTCCAGCGATATCCCGAAGCGTTTGAAGGACCTGGAGCGCATGCTCCCGGATGAAGGCGTCTTCGACACGGTACTGGCCACGAACATGATCTCCGTAGGTGTTGACGTGGACCGCCTGGGCCTTATGGCGATCATGGGACAGCCACAGACCACCGCCGAGTACATCCAGTCGAGCAGCCGCGTTGGACGTCAGCATCCCGGGCTGGTCGTCATGCTGTACAACGCGGGCCGGTCTCGCGACCGCTCTCACTACGAACGATTCGTCTCCTACCATTCCGCGCTCTACCGGCAGGTCGAGTCGACGAGCGTCACGCCCTTCTCATCCCGTGCTCGTGACCGTGCGCTCCATGCCGTCCTGGTGGGAATGGCGCGACTCATCTACCCCGAGTTGCGGCTCAACGGAGCGGCCTCCCAATTGCGACAGCACGAGAGTCGTGTCGAGGAACTCGTTGATCTGATCCTCGCCCGAGTCAGGGCCGTGGACGATCGTGAACTGTCCGGCACCGAAGACGATCTCAAGTACATCGTCAAGGAGTGGGCGAACCTCGCGGATTCGAACCCCGATCTGGTCTATGAGGCCAAACCCAGGTTCAAGCGAAGCGAGTTGCGGCAGCCGGACACCGCCCTGCTCCGCACACACACCGACAACGACCTCCTCGACGCGTTCCCGACACTTTGGAGCCTGCGGGACGTCGACGCCGAATCCGACCTCTACCTGGAGAAGTGAGATGGCCCTGCGCAGTAGACGAGCCCGCCGGGCTGACGGCAACGGTGAGGCCGAGGTCACAAGGAAGCCGCTGGGGGCGGTACGGCGAGCGCAGACCATCACCACATACGGCGTGGGCGCGATGATCGCAATTGAGGACCAGTCGTACATCATCAGCGGATTGGACAATTGGCCGGTCTACAAGGACGACGTCATCTACGAGCCGCGTCTTCAGCACTGGCTGGGCGTGGCCCGATTCCAGTTGCCGCCAGCCGCCGACCCTCCCGCCGGCAACGGAATCAAGGTGCGGCTGTTCCCGACGATCTACTCCTGTGGTTCCTGTAGGAAACTTCAGGAGTTCCGCAGATTCGGATCGCCAGCCGGCAAGAGCATCTGTGGGGCCTGTGACAAGCCCCTCACCCCCTCCCGTTTCGTGATCGCCTGCGAGAACGGACACCTCGACGACTTCCCCTACTTCGAATGGGTTCACCGAAAGAGGGAGCGAATCCAGGGCGAGGAAATCAAGCACGAGTTGACGCTGGAGAGCACCGGCCAGACGGCATCACTCCGCTCCGTATTGATCAAATGCTCGTGCGGCGTTCCACCGGTCTCCATGGAGGGCGCTTTCGGCCGATACGCCCTACGCGATCTCGGCATCAAGTGTAAGGGGCGTCGCCCCTGGCTGGGACGTGGCACCGAGGAATCGGGGTGCACGGCAGTCCCCAGGGCTCTGCAGCGCGGTGCTTCGGCCGCATGGTTCCCCATCAACCGATCGGCACTGTCGATTCCCCCGTGGTCGGAGACACTGCAGCAGCGACTGAACCCGCACTACGCGAAGTTGCTTGAGCGTATCGACCGCGGTGCGTCCCAAGCGGAGATCATGGATGCCGTCGACCTGCTCGGAATCCTCGACGACAGCCGCTTCACGGCCGAAGACGTGCTACAGGCCATCATGAGGCGAAGAGAACTCGCCATGACCGAGGCACCCGATTCGGATGAGGTGGCGGCCTTCGAATCTGCGAACGCCCTGCGCCGCGAGGAATACGGCAAACTCTACGATGGCACGGCGAGGGTCGACCGCGGCGACGACTTCGAGTGCGTACCGCCCTCCGGACATGGCAGCGAGCCGCTGCCATACGGTATCGCGCGTTCCATGCTCGCAAAGCGACTCAGGGAGGTCCGGGCGCTCGAGTCCTTCACTCGCATCACCGCTCCCGACCCCACCAGCGGAGATATGCGCAAGGCGGCGCTTTACACCGGGTCGATCGACTGGCTTCCCGCGATCGAGGTCAGCGGCGAGGGGGTCTTCCTCGCCTTCGACCAGAATCTACTCAGAGAGTGGGAGCAACGTCCGGGGCCTGTGGATCGTGCCGAACGCATTCGACGAGGGCACATCGAATTGCTTCGCGAGCGCGCAGAGCAACTGGGTGTCCCAAAGCACCCTGTCGAAATCCGATCTCCGGTGACGCCGCGCTATCTGCTGCTCCACACACTTGCGCACGTCCTGATCAACGAGTGGAGCCTCGACTGTGGATACCCCTCTGGATCGCTTCGCGAGCGGCTGTACGTCTCCGACCAGATGGCCGGTGTACTCATCTACACCGCGACGAGCGATTCGGCGGGAAGCCTGGGTGGAGTGGTGGCCCAAGGTGAGCACCGCAAGCTGCATGAGTCTCTCGGATCGGCGCTCATGCGCGCCGAGTGGTGCTCGCAGGACCCGCCGTGCATCGAGTCCGAGGCGAGTGGCGTCGGCAGTCTCAACCTCGCGGCCTGCTACGCCTGCGTGCTGTTGCCCGAAACCAGCTGCGAGGTCAACAACATCTTCCTGGATCGGGCGATGTTGATCGGCACCCCCGAGGACCCGCTCACGGGTTTCTTCCGTACCGACAAGTGAGTAGCGTGATCTTCCGGTCCGGTCGTGTTCGACCGGACCGGAAGCCGCAACGAGGAGGGGCGACGTGGCCCGTCTGGGCATCCACCGAGACTTCCTGAAGGACCTCATCCGCCTGGAACGCCCCGTCCAGCAGAAGGTCGTCGATGTGATCGTCAGGTTCGAGCAGACCTCTCACGCCGGCGCGCATCTGGAAAAGCTCAGCCACATTCGCGATGGTCGGCTGAAGAGCATCCGAATCGATCGGAAGTACCGCGGCATCGTCCTGGCGCCGGAGACCGGGGAGCAGTACACGCTACTGCGCGTCGACACCCATGACGAGGCGTACGACTGGGTGAAGAACCGCCGCGTCTCGGTCAACATGGCCACAGGGCACATGGAGATCCGCGACGAAGCGACCATCGATACGACGATTCAGACGATGACCCGGGATCCGGGTCTGCGGACCAGGCCGTTGTTCGATCACATCTCCGATGCGGATCTGACTCGCCTTGGGATCGATGATCAAATACGCAGGTTCGCTCGGATGCTGACCGACGTGACGATGTTGGAGGCGCTTGAAGGTCGGCTGCCACAGGATCAATACGACGTGCTCTTCGGACTGGCCGCCGGTATGTCCCCGGAGGAGGTCTGGAACGACGTCGTCGGCTCCGCCGCGCGGGAGAGCATCGATCCGGAGGACCTTACGGCCGCCGCGCAACGCATGCCCGACAGGGTGGCGTGGGTGGAAGGGCCGGAGGAGCTCATGGAGCTGTTCGCCGAGCCCTTCGCGAGATGGCGGGTCTACCTCCATCCGCTGCAGCGCGAGGCCGCCTATCGGTCGTACTCCGGTCCCGCCCAGGTCACGGGCGGCCCGGGAACGGGAAAGACCGTCGTGGCGCTGCATCGTGCCCGGCATCTCGCCCGGCAGGGCGGTCGGGTGCTCCTGACGACCTTCACCGCCACGCTCACCCGCTCGTTGGCCGAATCCCTTCGGCTCCTGGAGACCGACGACGAGGTGTTGGCCCGCATCGACGTGCTCACCGTGGACCAGGTCGCCCGTCGCGTGCTCGACCGACACTCCATCCGCTTCGCCTTGCTGCGCGAGGAGGAGGAGATGGACATCTGGCGGCGGATCATTCGACGTCGCTCTCTCGCCTTCAGCGAGACGTTCCTGCGAGAGGAGTGGCGGCAGGTCGTCCTCGCTCAGGGGATAAGTGCGTCCGACGAGTACCTCGCCGCCCGACGGGTCGGACGTGGTCGACGACTCGGCTCCCTGCAGCGCGCACAGGTCTGGCGGGCCATCGCCGAGTTCGAGCAGGAGCTGAAGGAACGTAACGCCCGCACGTTCGAGACGGTGTGCGTCGAGGCCGCACGCCTGCTCGGCGAGGAGGACGACAAGCCGTACGACCACGTGATCGTGGACGAGGCCCAGGACCTGCACCCCGTTCGCTGGCGGGTACTGCGTGCGGCCGCGGCGCCGGGACCTGACGACCTCTTCATCGCCTGCGACACCCACCAGCGGATATACGACAACCGGGTCTCGCTGGGTGCGCTCGGGATTCAGGTGACCGGGCGGTCCACCACTCTCCGGATCAACTATCGCACCACCGCGGAGATCCTGGCCTGGAGCTGCGCGATGCTCGCGGGTGAGAAGGTCGTCGGTCTGGACGGAGAGCCGACCGGCCTGACGGGGTGTCGGTCAGAGGTTCACGGCGCCAAACCCGAACTGTTCGCGGCAGCGACGAAGAACGCCGAGCTGGCCAATTTGGTGGAAACGGTTCGGTCCTGGCTCGACGCGGGTGTGCGGGCCGAGGAGATCGGAGTGGCGGCGCGCTCCGGTCCTCTGGCCCAGGAGGCCGTTGCCGCCCTTGAGAACGCCGGCATCGCCGCCTGCCATCTCGCAAGGGATCAGGACGGAGTCGAGGGTCATGTGCGGACCGCCACCATGCATCGGATGAAAGGCCTGGAGTTCCGCTGCGTGGCTGTGATCGGAGTGGGCGCCAATCAACTTCCCGCCCCAGGCAGGGTCACCCCCGTTGAAGAGGACTCGACCACCCATGAAAACGATCTTCAGCGGGAGCGCTGTCTCCTCTTCGTCGCCTGCACCCGAGCCCGGGAACGACTGCTGGTCTCCTGGCACGGCGACCCGAGTCCATTCCTCAACCTCGCCAATGACTGACGATCGCCTCGATCTCCTCCTTCGAGATGGCGGCCAGCTGTAGCTCATGCGGCATGTGATCCCTGCCGCCGACGAACAGTCCTTCTCCCGCGCGCAGCGCCTCGGCCCCCGACCTGTCGAGTACGCGGACGCTCTCCTCCGGAGAGGACACCTTGAGCGCCAGCCGGGCCGGAATGTAGCCCTTGATCCGGCTGGAGATGGTCCGCTCGTTCGGTGACTCGGTGCGAGCGATGACGTGAAACCCGACGGCACGGCCTTCTCGGACGAGTTCAACGAGTGTGACCTCGGCCGAGGGCCGGCGAACGGCCTCGTCGAGTTCATCAACGACCACCAGCACATCGGGATGGGCCAACCGGACGTCTCCCAAGGCGCCCAGCGGTACCGGGGCGCGCTTCTCACGAACCATGCGATTGAACTCGTCCGTGGTACGGCAACGCGCCGCGGACAGGTCCGCGTAGCGTCGATCCATTTCGGCCGCGACCCAGCCCAGGAGATCCTCGTGGTCGATCAGGTGGGGGACGCCCATGAACGAGGTCAACCCACCCTTCCTGGAGTTGATCAACGCCAACCGAAGCTCCTGCGGGCTCCGCCGCATGAGGGTCGCGGCCAAGACGGTGTGCAGTGGATCGAATTCCGCCGCTTCTCCCCCTATCAGGAGATGCGGCGAATCCTTGAGATGGAGGACGGCGGGTCGGCCGTCCCTGCCACGTCCGATGACAAGCTCGTCCTTGGTCGATACCTCCCGCAGCAGATCGCCGAGGCTGACCAGGTCGGGGACCTGGTGCCACACCTCGACTCCGACGGCGGCGACCCCGGGAAGCGGAGACGACGACCTCTCCATGGGCACCAGCCGGATCGCGGGCCCGTTTAAGGCCGCGGCGAACGCGTCCTCCAGTGCCAGCACATCCGACTTGGGGGTCATCGGTCCAAGTCGGATTTCGAATCGGGTCAGGCCGGGCGCGCGGGTGTATCCCGCCACCTTCGCGTCCACACCCGCCTTCCGCAGGATCCCTTCGATGATCGACGACATGGCGTCGTCCACGTCGGTGTGCTTACGTGCCGGAACCCCGGCCTTCAGAATGCCGTCGGGCGGCAGACCACGGACGGGCTTGGCCCGATCGACGGGCTTGGGGGCGGGAATCGGAGGGTTCCGCATGGCCTTCAGGCGAGCCGCGACCTCTGCGGCCGTCTGCGGCCGATCCTCCGGGCTCTTTCTCAAGAGTTGAAGGACCAACTCGTCCAATTCAACGGGGACCTCGGCACGGGTTTCACTCGGTGCCTTCGGCTCCTTGGTGCCATGCTGGTAGAGCAGTTGCACAAAGGTGCCGGTGAATGGAGGGTCCCCGGTCAACATCTCATAGAGCACGCATCCCAACGAGTACAGGTCGCTCCGCTCGTCCGGCCGACCACTGGACTGTTCCGGAGCCATGTACGCCGCGGTCCCCACCTGAGCGGTCGCCTTGCCCTGACCCGGGTCAAGAACCCTGGCGATGCCGAAGTCGCAGAGTTTCGGCCGGTCCCGTGGCAGGAGCATGATGTTCGCTGGCTTGATGTCGCGGTGGATGACCTTGTTGGCGTGTGCGGCGGCGAGGGCGTCGGCCACCCTGAACCCGATGTTGATCACTCGGTCGATCGGAAGTCCGTTCAAGGCCCTGGAGATGACCTTGCTCAGGTCCTCCCCCGCCAGCAACTCCATCACGAAGAACAGTCGCCCCTGCGCCTCGTCGGCGTCATGGACGACCACGATGCCGGGATGCTGCAGCCGGCCGCAGATCGTGGCCTCCGCGCGGAATCGCTCCACCCGCCGTGGCTCGGGGGCGATGTGATCGGGAAAGATCTTGACCGCGACCTCGCGATCCAGTCGCAGGTCATGTCCCTTCCAGACCTCGCCCATCGCACCCGCGCCCAGTTTCTCGTCCAGTCGATATCGATCGGCGAGCGTGACACCGCGGAGCACGGCACCCTCCCGTTTCCAACCACCAGGCTGCGAGACCTGCCACGGCAACGCCCACATCCGGGTGAAACCGGCCCGTCTCTGCGCGACCACGACCGTCATGCCATCCCGCAGCAGGCGCGTAGTCATGCTATGGCGATCTGGAGCCGATGTAGGGGAGTAAGGCCAAGTCGCCCGAAGCGTCCAAGCGCTGCCTTCTGATCACGGCATCGACGGGTTGCGGACTTGCGTATTGTTTTCCTCGTGGCCGCGGTGAGACCAGTCGGCGCGTCCAGCGAGGGCGTGCGCAAGAGCATGCAATCGAACAAAGGGCGGGACACCAAGCCCGAACTCGCCTTGCGACGTGCCGTACATGCCCTCGGTCTTCGCTATCGCGTATCCGCTCGCCCCATAAAGAGCATTCGCCGTACGGCCGACTTGGTTTTCTCCAAGGCGAAGGTGGCGGTATTCCTTGACGGATGCTTCTGGCATGGCTGTCCTGTACATCACTCCAAGGCCGCAACCAATGCCGATTTCTGGGCCGAGAAGGTCGCCCGTACACGCGAGCGGGATGCAGAGACCGACCGAATACTCAAAGAAGCAGGATGGACCGTTATCCGCATATGGGAGCACGAGGATCCCGAGAAGGCGGCCATGCGCGTAGCGGAGCAGGTTCGCACTTTGCGGCGCTAGCGCGCCCCTGCCGAGGCGGCCACGAGGCATGTTGGACGTCAAGTACCGTCGTCTCGATCATATGCAACGCGCAAGTCGCACACGACCTGACCCACCTCCACCCTGTACTCTTACCAGGGGATCACCAGCAACAGTTTCCAGGCGAGGGTGATCGTCCGTCATCGTGTAACCTTGGGAGAGGGAGAATCCCCGATGCCCGAGAGATTCCTGGAGGGGACTCAGGGCAATCAGGAATTCTCCCCACTACGGATGCCGGTCCTGGCTTCTGCTCTGTCGCGCTATGAATCAGTGCTAGAGCGGGCCAGGACCGTCGCCATCCCCAAAGAACACCCGGCGGAGGCACTCCACCAGCAGCAGGCGCAACATCGCGCTCGCCACCTGGCCAGCAAGCCCCCACCAGTTGACCTTATTAAAGTTTCTCTTGTTGATGAACTTTTTTCTCTTGTCCTTTTCCATAAAACCCTCCATTTTCCTTGACCTCCCTGCCCGGGGTTATGCCAAGGCAGGGCCACCCGCATCGGGCGGTCAGCTGCACCGTCCGAACAACTGGATGGCCAAGGTGGCGGATTCCACAGGGAGCGCGAACGCAATTTCGGAGCCCACTATTAGGCTCCAGCCCACAACGCCCACTCATTGGCGTCTCGAGATACTCAGATAGGAACCAACCTTTCATTACATCACGATCATCTCCCCTCTTTCCTCGAAGCCATTACATTCCCCCGAGCACTATATCAGTGTGGTCAAGTATAGGTACACCCTCAATCGCCGCCGTTGTCGACAAGCGAACTTCACTCGACGAAGAGCGCTACCGTCCACCCAGAATAGGACATGCCGGAGACATCGGCCAATCGTCGCCTTGCTCGACAGCCCACGCGGGTACAGAAAAAACTACACCAAGAAAAGGCCTAGAGGAAGACCAATCGGGGGGCTGCAGACAGAAACTCCGAAGTCGGAGGTTAGCCGCATACACACCCCTTGCCACCAACGCCACGAGGATGCATGGATGACGACAGAATCCTACCACTAGAATCAATTCGGAAATTGAATACCATTATGCGATAGAACGCCAGAGATGTCATAAAATAGACATAAACAGACAATCAGCCTCCAATGGGGCCGATTGTCTCAGCGCAGCTGCACGATCCGCCGCCCGCCGCCGACACCGCGCCAAGATCGGGGGCTGCACGATCCGCCGCCCGCCGCCGACACCGC